>OUNM010852513.1_pt1 | contig 29059 bp, 26 predicted proteins | sample 1769961 | NCBI WGS metagenome assembly OUNM01 (sample SAMEA3914820, study PRJEB12502) | metagenome | biome: forest; material: soil | place: USA | collected 2012-03-12 | depth 0.3 m | reverse complement strand
GGCCATCGCTTTTCGACGGAAAAGCTAACGGTGCAGGATCTCGCGCCCGGCAAGTATGATCTTAAGATCGACGGCCAAACGGTGGGAACCTATGATGAAAGCCAGCTCGCCACCGGCATCGAGCTCGAGGAAAACGACAAAACGCCGCAATATCAGCAGGCGCTCAAGGTGGCCATGCTCAACAAGGAACGGAACGACAAAGCCATGCATCCTCTCCGGGATCAATGGGCCGCGCTGAAAACCAAGCGCAACGATTTGAACAAGGCTCAACAGGAAAACGCGGCGAACCTCGAAGAAAAGAAAGCCGCCTTTGACGCATGGCTTCCCAATTTCCAAACCACCGTGGAAGGGCTCAAAACCAAGGTGAAGGAATACGAAGAGCAAATCTATCAAGCAAACCAGCCGCAGGCGCACCAGTACGAGATCGCGCCCGCGCAGGGATAGCAAACGGCAGCGAATCTGCCTGTCGTTACTTGATTGAATTTAGCGGCGCCAGATGAGGCTGGCTGCGAATTCGCGACAGGCGCAACCCGGGAACGCCAATCTCCAGATTGGCGCGATGGTGCTTGGCTAGCTTTGTGAGCTTTAACCTCGCTTCGGCGCTGTCGTGACGCACCTCTCCGTGGCTACTTCAAGGAACGCGCCAATCTGGAGATTGGCGTTCCCGGGTCCGGCACCATTCCAACTACTTTGGACTCGCCGTTACTTTCCAAATCGTGTTGTTCCCGTCTTCGCTCACGAGCAGGGAACCGTCCTTCGTAACCGTGAGGCCTACGGGACGACCCCATACGTTTCCGTCCGGCAGAACAAAGCCCGTAAGAAAATCTTCATACGTTCCATCCGGCACTCCATTCTTTAAGGCTACGCGGACTACTTTATACCCTGTGCGAATCTTGCGATTCCACGAGCCGTGGAAAGCCACAAAAGCGTTGTTTTTATACTCCACGGGAAACTGCGTGCCCGTATAGAAGATCATGTTGAGCGAGGCGGAATGGGCCTGCACCAAAATATCAGGCACAGCAATGGTAGATGCCAGTTCAGCGTGCGGATTCTGGGCGTGTCGCGGATCGGGATGATTTCCCAGATAAAACCACGGCCATCCAAAAAACTGGCCTTCCTTCACCCGAGTGATGTAGTCCGGCACCAGGTCGTCTCCTAGTTCGTCCCGTTCGTTAACGGAAGTCCAAAGATCACCCGTTTCCGGATGAATCGCCAAACCTACGGGATTGCGAATCCCCGTGGCAAAGGGACGCATCTCCGACCCATCCGGCTTCATCACAAAAATGCGCGCCCGATTGTTTTCGATAGCGTCGTTAGTTTCATCGACATTTGAAAGTGAACCCACCGAGGCAAACAGCTTCGAACCGTCCGCGGAAAAAACCACATCTCGCGTCCAATGCCCACCACCCGTAAGATGTCCACCACCGGAAAGTTCGGCAATTCGCTCCGGCTTCCCCTTCGCCGAAAGATCGCCCACCGAATACGGCACACGCACGATGCCGTCGGTATTTCCGATATACAGATACTGCGGCTTATCTCCCGATGGATAAAGCGCGAGGCCAAAGGGTTTGTTCAGCCCGCTGAGAAAGACTTGATTGGTATCCGGTTTGCCGTCCGCCTTGCCTTCACGCAGGATGCGAATTTCATTGGCATCACTTTCCGCCACAAAAATGTCGCCATTGGGTGCGGTCAGAAGATGGCGTGGATTGCGAAAACCGCGGGCATATTCGCGAACTTCAAATCCCTTTGGGACCACTGGCGTTTCGCCTTCGATCCGAGCCACGACCTGCGGCCCATTCTTCGCCGATTCAGTCGCGAAGACGGGCGGCAAGTCCTTAAGGGTGACAAGATGCTTCACCCCAGGCGCGTCCGATTTCCAATCACCCGCGGGACCTTCACCCGAGAGTTCCGCAGCAAAAAGGGAGTGGCTTGCCAGAGCGAAGAGCGCGAAAAATTTTGGGAAAGACATGGCTTTGTTGGATAGAGATCCGTTTCGTTTCATCAACTCTCAAATTTTCATTTCCGATGCGCACCATCCTTTTTGTTTCAGACGTTTGCGCTTCCCTATATCGTCTCCGAGGGCGAAACCTGCCTTGTGATTCAACGCATTTTCCGATGGCTGGCAGTGATATTCTTTGTTGCCGCAGGCCTCAATCATTTTCGCGACCCTCAGCTCTACCGTTCCATCATGCCACCGTATCTGCCGTGGCCCATGGAATTGATTGCGATCAGCGGGCTCGCGGAAGTGCTGGGCGGCCTTGGCCTGCTCATTCCGGGCTTACGCAAAGCCGCCGCCTGGGGCTTGATTGCGCTTCTAATCGCGGTGTTCCCAGCCAATGTGGAAATGCTATTTCGAGGTTTTCGCGGGCTGCCAACGTGGCTCCTCTGGGCGCGCCTTCCGTTTCAGGCCGTGTTCGTTGCCTGGGTTGCCTGGGTGGGGCTCGGCAAGCAGAATGATCGCAGGACCGAGTTTCGTTAAGCCTGCGCTGGCATCATTTGGCGGCTCCCTCAATAAATGCAGCAACCTGCGCCCGCCGCCACGATTCATCCTTGCACAACTCTTGCGCCAAATACGCTGCGACGGCGGGTGCGACTTCGCAGCTGGCCTGACTATCTAGCAATGACGCTCGCGTCCGGCGAGCGAGCAAATCTTCCACCGTGCGCGCCATTTCGTCGTGAACCCCTCGATGAAGCTCCTGCCAGTGATAAGGCAGATTCGGATGGAGCAAACCTTCGGGCACACTGTGCGTGAAATTCGCAAGGCTCGAGGGCTTTGCTAGTTTGAGCATGGCAGTATTGCATGGACGAGCCGACAGATCGGCAATTTTAACAGCAGCATTGACCGCATCTTCCGCCATTTTGCGATAAGTGGTCCACTTGCCGCCAGTAACAGTCACGAGGCCGGAGGAAGAAACCGCGATAAGATGATCGCGCGACAGGCTGGAGGTTTTACGAGCGCCGGAAACGCGAACCAGCGGACGCAACCCCGCGTAGGTGCTGAGAATATCGGACTCCGAGATCGACCAACCTAGATAGCGCCGCGCATGGCTCACCAGAAAATCGACCTCATCGCGGAGCGGTTTGGGATCGAGCGAAATGCGTGAAACCGGAGTATCCGTCGTGCCGAGAATCACACGTTCATTCCACGGAACGGCGAAAAGCACGCGCCCGTCGGCAGTCTGAGGCAACAGGATTGCCGTATCTCCCGGGAGAAAGGATTTTGGCAAAACGAGATGCGCTCCCTGGCTGGGAGAAACCACTGCGTCTCTGGATGGTTCATCCATCGCGCGCAATGAATCGCAAAAGACGCCAGTCGCGTTAATGATAACGCGCGCAGAGATCTCGAATTCAGCGCCGGTCTCTTCATCGCGGGCCAAAGCATGCGATAGCTTGCCGGCATCTTTGCGCAGAGACACAACGCGGACGTAGTTCACAACCGCGGCCCCGTGCTCGACAGCGGTCTGGGCAAGCGCGATGGCCAAGCGGGCATCATCGAATTGGGCATCCTGATAAAGTAACCCGCCCGCGAGTTGCAAGTTTGCCACTGCGGGAATACGGTGCGCGGCTTCTTCCGCGGAAAGCATCCGTGAAGGAGACAGATTCTCTTTACCGGCCAGCAGATCGTATAGCTTCAGACCCGCTCCGTAAAAAAGCGTCTCCCGCCACGAGCGACTAGGAATGAGAAATGACAATGGATGGACGATGTGCGGCGCATTGGCCAGCAGGAGCGCGCGCTCTCTCAGTGCTCCCTTAACAAGAGCAAGATTTCCCTGTCGAAGATAACGAACTCCGCCGTGAATGAGCTTAGTGCTGCGGCTGGACGTCGCTTTCGCAAAATCCGATTGCTCGACCAAGATGGTGCGATATCCGCGCGATGCCGCATCGAGCGCCGTTCCCAAGCCGGTGGCTCCTCCGCCGATGACCAGGATGTCGCAGGCCGGTTCGGCCTGGATTTGACGGAGGATTGCGGAGCGGTCCATCGGTAAGTTCAGCGGGAAAGCAGGGCGGCTCGGCGATTACGAGCCCGCAACCTACCGGAGATCCTTAAAAATCATATTGAGCCCAACACCGCATTTTATGTTACTTGGCTTCATCGCCGCTTACCCCTGCGACGTTTCTCAAAGTCTCCGTGCAGCAAACCCAAAGATTCGCGCCAAACTCCTGCGCTAACTTCTCGCTCAGCGCCTGCCCGGATTCCTTGGAAAGCAGCACCGCAAACACGGTCGATCCCGAGCCCGACATCAGCGCGCCCTCCACCTCTGGCTGCTGGAGCAGCCATCCCTTCAATTGCGCAAGAAACAGGTACTTTTCAAAGACCGGCCGCTCGAGATCATTAACCAGCGCGCCCCAGGGAAACTCCTGCCGCCCGTATGGCACACCCGGAATCTCGCGCGCGTCACGCCATCGTGAATACGCCCACGGCGTAGGCACACCGAAGGGCGGTTTCACCAGCAATATCGGCAAGGTTTGTGAAACCTCGGACGGCGTTACTTTTTCCCCACGCCCGCGAATTAAAGCCCACGACTCATAAACGAAAAGCGGTACGTCGGAGCCGAGTTCTGCAGCCAGCGCGACCAGTGTTTCGCGAGACTGCCCTGTGGCAAAAAGCCCATTCAGCGCCAGCAGTGTGGAAGCCGCGTCACTGCTTCCTCCGCCCAACCCCGCTCCGTGCGGGATATTTTTGGAAAGAGAAATCCACAGATTGGGCGTCACCGAAAATCGTTCGCAAAACAAACGCGCCGCACGAACCACTAGATTGTCATCTCCCACCGGCAGCGAAGGGTCGTCACAAGTAAACTCTATGCCACCACTTTCGGATCGGCCAATCTCCAGCCGGTCAAAAAGCGCGATCGGCGCCACCAAACTTTCAATTTCGTGAAACCCATCGTCACGGCGCCCTTTCACCTCCAGCGTCAGATTGATCTTTGCAGGAGCAAGCATTTCGATGCGCTCAGCCATGTCAGTTGATTTCAGCGCGGTGTTCCCTATTCACTAACCGGCTCCAGAAATTGCTATAGGGATGAATTTTGTCCGTCGGCGCCTGCGCCCCACTTACCAGTGGACGGTTCTCGTTTGCCCAGCGAAAGATGGCTCCCTCCAGATTTTGGACGTTCGTAAAACCTTGCTTAAGCAAACGCCGCGCGAGCTTGGAAGATCGGTACCCCACCGCACAGTAAATAACAATCGGTGTCTCCACAGGCGCATCGAGCTCGATACGCCCACGAATTTCATCCGGATTGAGACGTTGCGCCCCGGGTAAATGGGCAATCTCGTATTCCTCTGGCCGCCGCGCATCGAGGAGCAAAGGCGACGCCTCACCTGAAGCTAACCATTGAGCGAGCGCCTCCGTCGAGATTTGCGGCACTTCGCTAAATCGCCGGCGCACGATTCTTTCAATCGTCGCCAGATCGATCTTCAACGCCCACAGCCAGAGCCCGATCCCAAGAAGGACCAGCGCCCCGGCAGCGAGCCACACGATGCTCACGAGAAGCAGTAGCTAGTGTTTCAGGTCGAGAATGCTCGGCCGATCAGAGCGCGTGCGGGGATTGCGCAATGCATCGACGCTCCCCGGGCCTTCCACCACGCGGATGGTGCTGCCATCCATATTGATGCGCATCCCTACTTCTTTGGTACGATTGTCGCCTGGGATCGATTCCGACCAGCTGGCAAACCAATACCACTCCTTATTCATCACACCGTCCTGCCGCATAGTGAGTGAAAAGACATAGATGTGACTCGCCAATCCGCGATCGACCAATTCCTTTTGCGCCAGCGATGCCGCTTTATCGACGGATAAGGCCGGCACAGCCTGCGCGAGGGATACCGCCGCGAACAGGGCAACCAAAGAGAGGGTGAGCGCTTTCATAGTGAGCGTGGATTAGGCGGCAACGGCGACTTTTCCGGAAACAGCGGCGCGCACTGCGGCGAGCGTGCCCGCGGAGCCCAGCTTTACATTCTTGTGAGCGATGAATTTAGCGTACTCGTCCATGAAAACTTTACCCGGAGGCCGAAAATCAAAATCATTCGGTTTGTCACGGAAGTATTCGCGGTGCACACGGGTCCACACCAGACGGCCATCAGTATCGATATTCACCTTGGTTACCCCGAGTTTCGCAGCGGGCAGATATTCTTCTTCATTCACACCACGCGCGCTGGGATCAAGCTTGCCACCCGCGGCATTGATGCGCAGCACTTCTTCCTGCGGAACGCTGGAGGAGCCGTGCATGACGATCGGCGTCGGTGGCAGACCGGCAGCTTTCACGTTCGCGGAGATTTTCTCGATCACGTCGAAATGGAGCGACTGCTGGCCTTTAAATTTATACGCACCGTGACTTGTGCCGATGGCCGCCGCCAGCGAATCACATCCTGTGCGGCGGATGAATTCCACCGCTTCATCGGGATTCGTTAAACAGGCATGATGCTCATCTACAGCGATGTCTTCTTCGACGCCCCCGAGCATCCCAAGTTCTGCTTCCACGCTCAGCCCCTTGGCGTGTGCACGGGTCACCACGCGCTTGGTGATTTCGGCGTTCTTATCAAAAGACTCATGCGAGGCATCGATCATCACGCTCGAATAAAATCCCGAGTCGATGCAATCGTAGCAGGTCTCTTCGTCGCCGTGGTCCAGATGCACCGCAAAAATGGCATCCGGGAAAATCTCGCTGGCGCTGCGAATAATCGCTTCCAGCATCCGCTTCTCGGTGTACTTGCGGGCGCCTTTGGAAATCTGGATGATGAAAGGAGCCTGGCTTTCGATGCAGCCCCGAAAGAGGCCCATGGTCTGCTCAGCGTTGTTGATATTATAGGCGCCAACGGCAAATTTTCCGTAAGCGACTTTGTAGAGTTGCGCAGTGGTGACGATCATTTTTAAAGGATCGAGACATTGGGCCGCACAAAAGCCCTGGGCAAGCCAATTGGTGAAGCAAACGCTTCGTTTAAACGTCGCGCGATCGGCGGAATTCCCAGCGCTCAGACTGCAAGTGGGCTCGCTGGCGCCTGCTCGCTCAACTCTCTTCCTTCACCGGCTTCCGGTAATAGACGGCCACATTTCCCACCCGCATCACCAGTTCGCTGCCGGTCTTCTCCGCGATTTCGGGCGAAAGCGTTTTCTTCTCCTCCTTAAACTCGCCAAAGCGAACTTTCACAAGGCCGTGCAGCGACAGGGCTTCATCGAGGCTTTTTAGAAAAGCGTCACTTACTCCCGCCGACCCTAGCCGGAGCAGGGGCTCGAGCCTCTGGGCGCGCGCTTTCAATTCTCTCTTTTCCCGATTCGTCAGACTTTCTGGCATTGGCGGCATCTACGTTGCTGCTCGAATGCCGCCCCGACCGCACACGCCGATCCCGTGCAGCCCACGAGCATTAATACAAATACTCTTGGTGAGTGTGCGCTTTCGGCGCGGGTGCTTCGGCCCGGGTCTGCTGGAGTCGCATCTGCTTCAGCATGGCACTGGTGTGCGACTGCGCGGCGACCATTTTCTCTTCTTCCAAATCCATTTTCCGCACCTCCAGGTAATACGGCGGCAAATAACGAGCAGCACTCCAAATCAAGACTGCAGTAACAATGGCAGCAGGTAGTCTCATAAATTAATTACCTTCGACGGACGATTGTGCAGACATGGGAGGCTGCCTGAGAACCGAACTGGTTGCGAGTTAATTTTCTATAATCTCTACGCATTGTAGAGCCGAGCCGGCTGTCCTGTCGACTCCAAAACCGAATGCCAAAGTTCCCCTCGGGGGTCCACCTTCCGGCGCCCATGGATCACCAGCTCCAGCGGAAGATGCACAAACGAACAGTGCCAGCGTCCCACGAGCATGCCCGTCTTTCCCGTCATGGCGGCGTGCACGGCGTGCTGCGCGAGCTGCGAGCAGTACACATTGTCCTGGGCATTGGCGGGCACGCTTCGCACGAGGTAACTCGGGTCGATGTACTTGAGGCTGAGTGGGATTTTCCGTTCGCGAAACGACTCGTTAATCCGCTCCCGCAGGAAAAGGCCGATATCCCCGTGAACGCGATTGCCGCTGGCGTCGGTAAGACCGGAGTCAGCGAGCAAATGCTGCCCCGCTCCTTCCGCCACGACGATCACGGCGTTTTTCCGTCTCGCGACGCGGTAGTGGAGCGCCTCCAGTAAGCCGGCAGAACCGTATAGATCGAAGGAAACCTCTGGGATCAGCACAAAATCCACGTTGCTACCCGCGAGGGCCGCATAACAGGCGATGAACCCCGAATCTCGACCCATCAGCTTTACCAAACCTACTCCGTTGTAAGATCCGGCCGCCTCCGCATGTGCACACTTCACGGACTGTACCGCCATGGCAAAAGCGGTCTCGAACCCGAAGCTCTTGTCGAGGTACATGATGTCGTTATCGATCGTCTTGGGAATCCCCACGACCGCCTTGGGCAGGCCCCGCCGCCGTATTTCCTCCGTGATCGCCGCCGCTCCTCGCAGCGTCCCATCACCACCTACGACAAAGAACATATCGATGCGCATCTCCTCCAGCAGATCCACCATCTCTTTTACGTCCTGGTGCCCGCGCGAATTTCCGAGGACCGAGCCTCCGAAATTGTGAATTTCGGACACGGATTCCGCGCGCAGGGTAATCGGCGCGTGTCCGTACCGCGGGATCAGCCCTTCATATCCATAACGAAAACCGTAGATGCGAGTGACGCCGTACCGCGTGGCCAGCTGAGTCACGATCCCGCGGATGATGTCATTGAGCCCTGGACACAATCCGCCGCAGGTCACGATCGCCGCCGTCGTTTTCGGCGGATCAAAGAAAATCTTTTCCCGGGCGCCGGCCATCTCAAAGCTCAGTCCGCTTTTCATGCCCTCTTCACTCGCCAGATGATTGTAGAGCACTCGCTCCTCGTCCGTCTTGAAAATCACTTCTACCCCTCCGATGTGGCGGAGAGGTGAGACGAAACGGCACTCGCCGAGCGATTTGATTGAAGTCTCCATCATGGACGTAGCGGATGAATGGCTTTCTGCCGAGGCAGAGCCCAACACACGAAAGCACCAGCTTAAACCCTGATCCCCGCCAAGTCTTGCACAAATTCGGTTTCGCAAATTTACTGAGCGTTAACGCTTCACCGTTGAAGGTTTCTTGCCAAGGCCGCATCCGGCTCGCATCCTGAACGCGATTTAAAACCACACCTGTCCCTTTTGTGGGGACGCAAACCTTCCTACATACTTATGGCCCAAGAAGTTCCACCACTGCCGTACCCCAACAACGCCCTCGAGCCCCACATCGACGCGCGCACCATGGAGATTCATCACGACAAGCATCATGCGGCCTACGTCACCAATCTCAACAAAGCGCTGGAATCCGCCCCCGATCTCGCGAACAAGAGCGCGGAGGAGATCATTTCCAACCTGAGCGCCGTTCCGGAAGCGATCCGCACCGCGGTCCGGAACAACGGCGGCGGCCACGTGAATCACTCGATGTTCTGGAAGCTGCTCACACCCAATGGCGCGGGCAAGCCGTCGGGCGCGCTGGCCGATGCGATCAATCAAGCGTTTGGCTCTTTCGAGGAGTTTAAAGAAAAATTCGCTGCGGCAGGCGTTGGCCGCTTCGGTAGCGGTTGGGCTTGGCTTGTCGTGAATGGCGGCAAGCTGGAGATCGGTTCCACGGCTAATCAGGACAACCCGATCATGGGCAAAGCCGTCGCGGGCATCGAAGGCAAGCCGATCCTCGGCCTCGACGTGTGGGAACACGCTTACTATCTCAACTACCAGAATCGCCGTCCGGATTACGTGAAGGCATGGTGGAATGTGGTGAATTGGGACGAAGTCGCGAAGAATTTCGCAGCGGCGAAGTAGCGCCACACATTTCTCAGTTGGCAAGGCGAAAGGGCTGTGACAAGTGTCGCGGCTCTTTTCACCACTTCCATGGCCCAACTGAACGACAACTATCTTAAGCTCCGCGCCGGCTACCTCTTCCCGGAGATCGCCCGGCGCGTGAAGGCTTTTTGCGACGCCAATCCTGCGGTTAAAGAGCGGCTCATCCGCTGCGGCATCGGCGATGTCACTGAACCCCTTCCCGAAGCCGTGCGCGCGGCCATGCATCGCGCCGTGGACGATATGGGCCGGCGCGAATCGTTTCACGGCTACGGGCCCGAGCAGGGCTACGAATGGCTGCGCGAGGCCATTGCGAAAAATGATTTTCGCAATCACGGTCTGGACGTTGCCGCGGATGAGATTTTCGTCTCCGATGGCTCGAAGTGCGATACGGGAAACATTCTCGACGTCCTCGGTGCGGAAAATCGCATCGCGGTGACCGACCCAGTCTATCCCGTGTATGTGGATACAAACGTAATGGCGGGTCACACCGGCGAAGCGAACGAGGCCGGCGCCTACGCCGGTTTGGTCTATCTCGAAGGCAACGAGGGCAATGGTTTTGTACCGGAAGTGCCAAAGGAAAAGGTGGATGTGATCTATCTTTGCTTTCCCAACAATCCCACGGGCGCAGTGGCCACGCGCGAGCAGCTCACGCAGTGGGTGGAATATGCACGGGCCAATGAAGCAATCATTCTCTTCGACGCGGCGTACGAGGCGTACATCAGCGATCCCGCGCTGCCGCATTCGATCTATGAAATTCCCGGCGCGCGCGAGTGCGCGATCGAGTTTCGTTCTTTTTCCAAGAATGGCGGATTCACCGGCGTGCGTTGCGCGCTGACGGTGGTGCCAAAGACGCTGATGGCCAGCACCCGGTCCGGCGAAAAGAAGCCACTGCATCCGCTGTGGAATCGCCGCATGAGCACGAAATTCAACGGCGCTTCGTACATCGTGCAGCGTGGCGCCGAAGCGCTCTACAGCAGCGAAGGCAAGCGGGAGGTGCGCGCGTTACTTGACCATTATATGGGCAATGCCCGCATCTTGCGTGAGGCAGTCGCCAAGCGCGGGCTGGGCGTCTGGGGCGGCGAAAATGCGCCGTACATCTGGGTGAAAACGCCGGGGGGGATTTCCTCCTGGGCCATGTTTGACAAGATGCTGCAGGAAGCCAATGTCGTCATCACACCCGGCAGTGGCTTCGGCTCCGCCGGCGAAGGCTATTTCCGCATCAGCGCCTTCAACTCCCGCGCCAACGCGGAAGAAGTGGCGCGACGGATCGCGGCTCTGGCATGGTGAGGCCGGGCGCTCTGCGCGTAAAGTAACGAAGTAAGGCACGGACGTCATAAACGTCTGCCGGTTCATCGTTACTTCACGGACGTTGTCGATCTACCATTTTTGTTGGGGCCGGCTGTCCTCAGACGGCCAGAGCGTATTGATGGCTAGTTCAGTATAGATGAACAAATGCGCATTCCCACGCCTCACGATGCGCTCTTCTAATCATCCGCGCCTTTCCTGAAATCAACCCACTCTGGCCGCCTGGGGACAGTCGGCCCCGCCAGGCGTTTTGTGCGTTACTTGTTTTTTCCTTCAAAAGCACCTCGTTTGCGCAACAACAGCATCCATCGCGCGCTATTCCGCGCGCACTTCATCCTGCTGAAAATCAAAGATGGTCGTCTGCTTTCCACGTTCCCCCGGAAACGGCGAGAGCTTCAGCTCACGCCCGGCGTAGTCCAAATGCGCAAATCCATCGGCTGGCCCACCGCGATAGCTCGTCCGTCCAAAGCGAATGGTCCCCGCAGCGTGGCAATCATCCAACGTAAAGGCGCTCCCTTTCGCGGAAAGCTCAAGGACCGGCGAGTCCGTAAAATCAAACTGGGAAAGCCATTCGGCGGCCACCCCATCCAGGAACGGAAGGAAGGCCTTCGGGCTCATGTTTCCGCGCAATTCCGCACGAAAATTCCCCGGAAGCTGCATGGCATCGCCGTTCAATTCCCCGGTGCGATGCGTGAGATGCAAATCGCGCACACACCAGCGATCTCCATCCCATGAACCGTCCGCCGACAGTGCCGTGAAACTTTCTGAGCGCAGCGCAAAACTGCCCAGCGCGAGATGCCCGAAACCACGAACCTTAGGCTCCGAACCCAGCACGGCGTGGAGGGTGCAATCAAACCGCGGCGGGTCCCGAAAAACGACGTCGCTCAAATCCGTCGTGAAATGGAACGCGTGGTTCAATTCCTGAAAATCGAGACTGGATTGAATGCGCAGTTCCGCTTCGCGCGAGGCGAAATCATACGTGCCGCCAGCGTGTAACAAGCCTTTGGAGTCAGCCACATCCAGTTGCTTCAGCTCGATGACACCATTTCGGCAACTCGCCGCCATATCGAGATGCTGCATCTGGTATTTCTTCCGCCGGATTTGCGCCGCGTGCAGGCGCACATCCACGGCAATTTGCTGCGGATTCGCCAAATCCCCGCTGAACTCGATATTCAAAACGGGACGCGGTCCATCGTATCGCAAGCCCTTCAATTCTTCAAAAATGCGATCCAGCACCGCCCCGGGCGACCCATTGTTTCCCTGCTGAAAATGAAAATCTTGCGGGTTGATCAAATTCCCCGCCGCCTGAACCCTCACTCCGTAAATATCCGCCTCCGCCCGCGATAGATAGATGCGTTCCGGCGGAAGAAACAGCCGCGCATTGAAGTGGGAAATCGTCACGCTTTCACCGGTCGGATCGGATGGATCAAGCGGAAGTGAAAGCCGTGCATCCCGCAGATCGATCCAATCCAGGAAAGTCTTGTTGCGCACTGCGTTCGCGTAATTCACACCGAGCATCACCTCGTCGATCACCGCAAGCACGCGGCGGCGCCCCTTGGCGTCATAGACTTTCACTTCCTCCCCTACTAAGCCGCGAAAGGGATCGAGCGTCACTCGATGAAAGGAAATCTCGATCCCTTGCTTTCGAAACTGATCCACCAGGTAGTTCCGCCACTTTTTCGTAAAACCGTGGTCATAGACGTACCACGCCAGCGCCGCGAGAAATCCGAGCAGGATCGCGAGGAAAGCGAGAAAAACGCGACGCATGGAGGAGGAAGCATGGCGGAGATTGGGAGAAAGTCGAACGCGGAGAGAGAGGAAGCCCGAAACCAGAATGACGAATGACGAAGAAAACCAGAATTCCGAAATCCGAGTACCGCGTGACCACCACTGAGCGCGCTTCGGATTTGTTTCGTCATTCGTCATTCTGGTTTCGGATTTTGACAGCACCCGCGTTCCCCGGGCACAGCGTTTGCTCAGGTATCAATTCCGATGATTAAAGCTAATTGTCGGGAAAGGTTTACCGCGGACGATTTCGACTTCGTCGTTAAGACGCTTGCGCGCAGCGAGCGAGACTCCGTCACCCTCGTAGATCTGCTCACGGACGCCGAGACACGAGACGCCATTTTGGATGACAAGCGCCTCTTCCAAACCGTGCTCGAGCACGGGGCGCCGCTGACCATTTCTCCGCAGCTCTACTTTTATATTTTAGTCAGGCATGTCTTAAAAGAGACAGGCATGAACGACCGCGCGATGAGCGATTACGTCGCCTCACTGCTGGAACGATTCTCTCAAACCGCGCGCATGCGCTCCCCTGCGGATGGCAGCACCGGCACCGTGCAATATGTGAGCGACATGATGGTGGCGCTGCGAAATGCCTCGCCACAACAAACCTTTTTAATTCGCGCGCATATGGGAAACTACGCGCTCTTCATCACCGGAATCTTCCACGAGACGGTGGAAAGCCGTTCCCAGCGCGGCGCGCCGGACGTTTCATTTTACGAGGACGTGGGCCGATCAAGTTATAAAGCCGTCGCTCGCCATCAGGTCGCGCGCTCCTGCGATCTTACGGGCATCTATGAAACACTCGCTGCGGAATTTCACAGCGTGCGCCTTGCCCTCAATCGCCTCGCCGATTCCCTCCTTCATCTCGACTCAAGCTCCACTCCCACCCTTTCGCTTACTTGATTCCATGACTACCACTCTCTTCAGCGAAATCCAGCGGCTCTTTGAAAGGACGTACGCGTCCGTCGGCATCAATCTCGAAGATTGCCTTATCGATCGGCAACGTTGCGGCCAGCTCAGCCGCTTGGCCGGAGCCTCCGCGCGTGAATTGAGCGAAATGGCCCGCACGTTTCTGCGCTCGATGGACGGGCAGCTCTACGTGGGGATTTATTACTCGCAATGGCTCATCGAGCAGCTCGAGCGGCACGACCCACGGCGCGGCCTGAGCGACGCCAACATCGAATCGCTCATCGCCTTCGTGGAGGAAATCAATCACGCGCTGCACGCTGCCCTGCAATTTCAGCGAGGCGTGCGCGAGATCGGCAATGAAGATTTCCTGCGCAATCTGGAACTGCAGGCCCAAGTCGATACCTACCTCGTGCTCCTGCTCTTCGTTGCCTTTTTCCGGCGAACGCAAAAGGTCTCGCGGATGGATCGCCGCTGGCTGCGCTTTCATCTCTTCTCTCGCCACAATCCGCGCGCTTATTGCGATCCCAATCTCCGCGGACGCTATCTGGAAACGAGCGAACTCGCCGAACAATACACGCGCTTCCTCGACGCCCTGAACGGCGCACGGCGCGTGGACGAAATTCGCACCTTCCACGCGCTGGATTATCAGCAGAAAAAGCAGCACATCCTCGCCCTCATGGCGGGCGAAAGTCGGGCGCCTGAAGCGGAGGTCGATTCACAGGCGAATTGAAGAGCTGAATCGACAGGTTCGGACACGGTCGGCGTGAAAGCCGAAAGAGGCAGCCACATCGATTTGCCTCACGCGCCCATTGCCGAGGCACGCGACCTCTGCTAGACACTTCGCGCTTTTGCCTTTCGTCCCCGCGTTGAGGCTCGATGCGACATGCCCAAAGACACTTCCATCCACAGAATCCTCCTCATCGGCTCCGGCCCCATCGTCATCGGGCAGGGCTGCGAATTTGATTACTCCGGCGTCCAGGCCTGCAAGGCCCTAAAGGAGGAAGGCTACGAGGTGGTGCTCGTGAATTCCAATCCGGCCACGATCATGACCGATCCGGAATTTGCCCACCGCACCTACATTGAGCCAATCACGCCGCAGGTCGTGGAGCGGATCATCGAAAAAGAGAAGCCGGACGCCCTCCTGCCCACGCTCGGCGGACAAACCGCGCTCAACTGCGCGATGAAACTTTACGAATCCGGTGTGCTCGAGAAGCACAACGTGCGCATGATCGGCGCGAAAGCCGAAGCCATCCACAAGGGCGAAGACCGGCAGGCCTTCAAGGAAGCGATGCTCAAAATCGGCCTGGACATGCCGCAATCCGGCACTGCGCACACCATCGAAGAAGCGCGCAAGGTTGCTGCGGAGATCGGGCGGTTTCCGCTGATCATCCGGCCGGCATTTACGCTGGGCGGCACCGGCGGCGGCATCGCCTACAACCGTGAGGAATTTGAAGTCATCGTCGCTCGCGGGCTCGACCTTTCTCCCGTGAGCGAAGTACTCGTGGAAGAATCGCTGCTCGGCTGGAAGGAATTTGAAATGGAGGTGATGCGCGACAAGGCCGACAACTGCGTGATCATCTGCTCGATCGAAAACGTCGATCCCATGGGCGTCCACACGGGCGACAGCATCACCGTCGCGCCCGCACAGACGCTGACGGACAAAGAATATCAGTTGATGCGCGACGCTTCCTTCGCGGTGATCCGCGAGATCGGCGTCGAAACCGGTGGCTCAAATATCCAGTTTGCCGTGAACCCGGACAATGGGCGCATGATCGTCATCGAGATGAATCCGCGGGTCTCGCGTTCCTCCGCCCTGGCGTCGAAGGCTACCGGTTTTCCCATCGCGAAAATCGCCGCCAAGCTCGCCGTCGGCTACATGCTCGACGAAGTGCGGAACGACATCACGCGCGAAACGCCGGCGAGCTTCGAGCCGACGATCGACTATGTCGTCGTCAAAGTGCCGCGCTTCACGTTTGAAAAATTTCCACAAGCTGATCCAACGCTAACTACCCAGATGAAAAGCGTCGGCGAAGCGATGGCCATCGGACGCACGTTTAAGGAAGCGCTGCAAAAAGCGCTGCGAAGTTTGGAGATCAAACGTTTCGGTTTGATCGGAGACGGTGCGGAAAAGGAAGTGGATCGTGAGACGTTAATTCGAAAGCTGACGGTCCCTAATGCCGATCGCGTCTTTTTCGTGGGACAGGCGCTCAAGGCTGGCATGAGTGTCGAGGAGATTTTCGAGATCACAAAAATCGACCGCTGGTTCCTGGAAAATATGCGAGAGATTGTGGAAGAGTCGGCACGCCTCAGCAAGGGCCTCGATTCGCGCCTGCCCCGCGCGAAGAAACTCGGTTTCTCTGATCGCCAGTTGGCAACACTCGGAAATCAGAGCCTCGCACAAATTCGCGAACAACGAAAAAGGGAGGGAGTTCTTCCCACCTACCGCCTCGTCGATACCTGTGCCGCCGAATTCGAAGCCTACACTCCGTATTACTATTCTACCTACGGCGATGAAAACGAGCGCCGTGAGAGCGGAAAGAAAAAAATCATCATTCTCGGCGGCGGCCCGAACCGCATCGGGCAAGGCATCGAATTCGACTATTGCTGCGTGCACGCGGCTTTTGCGCTGAGAGAATTGGGATTTGAGACCATCATGGTGAACTCGAATCCAGAGACCGTCTCGACGGACTACGACACCAGCGACAAACTTTACTTTGAGCCGCTCACACTCGAAGACGTGCTCAATATCTGCGAGCAGGAGAGCGAAAACCTTTTCGGCGTGATCGTGCAATTCGGCGGACAAACCCCTCTGAATCTAGCCAATGGTCTCGCTGAAGCCGGCGTTCCCATCATCGGCACTTCGCCTAAAAGCATCGAAATTGCTGAAGACCGCAAACTCTTCGCGGCAATGCTCGACAAACTAGGCATCCGGCAGACTCCCGGTGGCACTGCCACCAATGAGGAAGAAGCCATCGCCGTCGCCGCGCGCATCGGCTATCCGGTACTGGTCAGGCCGTCCTTTGTGCTCGGCGGCCGCGCCATGGAACTCGTCCACACCGAATCCGATCTGCGCCGTTATATCCGCACTGCCGTGGAAGCAAGTCCCGAACGCCCCGTCCTGGTGGATCGCTTTTTGGAAGAAGCCACGGAGGTCGACGTCGATTGCATCTCCGACGGCCAGACCGTGTTACTTGGCGCCATCATGGAGCACATCGAGGAAGCCGGCATCCATTCCGGCGACAGCGCTTGCGTGATCCCGCCATTTTCCTTGTCCGAAGAGGTGAAAGCGGAAATCGCGCGCGCCACCAAAGCCATGGCCAGGGAGCTGAATGTCATCGGCCTGATGAATGTGCAATTCGCCGTGAAGGAAGAGCAGGTCTATGTGATCGAAGTGAATCCGCGCGCCAGCCGGACCGCCCCTTTCGTTTCCAAAGCCATCGGCGTGCCTCTCCCAAAGCTCGCCGCGAAAATCATGGCCGGCCAGACGCTCCAGGAACTCGGTTTCACCAAAGAAATCGTGCCCAATCATTTTTCGGTGAAGGAAGCGGTGTTCCCATTCACTAAATTCCCCGGCGTCGATATCGTCCTCGGGCCGGAAATGAAATCGACCGGTGAAGTGATGGGCATCGATTACAATCTGGGTCTGGCCTATGCCAAAGCGCAGATGGCGGCGCAGCCACCGCTTCCGGAAAAGGGAAACATCTTCATCTCCGTGCCCGACAGCGCGAAGCATCGCGCCGCCGAAATCGCGCGCGGATTTGCAGACCTCGGCTTCACCCTTTACGCGACGACCGGCACCGCCACGACTCTCCAGGCAGCCGGCGTGAACGTCAAGAAACTGCACAAGTTAGGAGAGGGCCGGCCAAACGCCCTCGACATGCTGAAAAATGGTGAACTAGCCATGATCATCAATACCCCTCACGGAAAGGCGGCGCGCGAAGACGAGGTGCGGATTCGATCCACGGCGAGCAGCAGCCGTGTGCCGGTGATGACCACGCTTCGTGCCGCGCGTGCCAGCCTGGAAGGAATTCGCGCTTTGCGGCAACATGGGTTAAGAGTGAAGCCTCTCCAGGAATATCACGTTTAGACGGCCGCAACCGGACGTTTGAAGCGGGGTTAACAACATTGTCACAAAAACAGGGATTGCCGTCACGGACCCGTGGCGGATTGTTCCGAGCCTTTTTTGCCGAATGACTTGTCGATCTGTATTGATTCTTTTATTGGCGCAATTTGCCGTGGCGTTACCGATTTTTTCGGCGCCTCAAGGACAGCCTCGCGTCTCCGCCATTGCGCGATCGCTCCGGTCTTCTGAAGAAAGGCCGAGCGACAACGAAACGTCGGACGACACCGTCAAGGCGCACCCCGGCCCGTGGGGTGATCTCGAGTGGAGCAGCATGTATCTGGAAGCGCCGGATTACATTTTGAAGACCATGCAGACGCCGGATCGCGCGCCGCGCTGGATCTTTCCTTCCACCACAAAAGCCGCCATTCATGAGCTGTTCGCACGGGCCACGCTGCCTGCGGACATGGAGCAGCAGCTTCTAGACAGCGCCACTCCCGATGAAAACGGTGCGATCGTCCTTCATCCAAAATCGGAAGATATCGAAGGACTGAAACCGGAAGCTCGACAGCTCATTTACTCGGAGCTCGCCAAATCTCCGCTCAACGAATTCCATCGGGATCCGCTCATCATCACTGGTTCGCTGGATGAATGGTTGCGGGATTCCCGACTGCGGAGAGAACTGCAGGACGACATCCGCCGTCTCGCCTACCAAAGCGGCCACACGACCGTCTTTAGCGATATTCGGTTGCTTGTCACTCATGCAAAATCGACGGAGGAGGAGAGGCAGATTTGCCGGGCCATCACCCGGACACGCACGCTCATGGGTCAGTTGCGAATCACGCCGTCAAGTAACGCAAAGCAACTGATCGAATACTGGACCGGCGGACACTCCGCCAGTGATGTCATGCCCATGCTCGAGGCCGCCACGGATCGGACCGGCGGGATGACGATTGATGTATCGCATTTTCTTCCCCCTTTCGCTCGCCGGCGGCTCTACACGTTTCCCGCGCCGGATCTTCTCGTCCGTGGCCGCCTGCCCGATTGCCACTGGACTTCGCTCAATTTCTTCAACGCGGTAACGCAGGATTACTACCTGGACATGCGCCTCGCCGCGAGCCGCCTCATGGAAAATTATACGGTGGTCGATTCGCCCTACCATTTCGGCGATATGCTCTGCCTGCTCAATCCCGACGGCCAGGCCATTCATTCCTGCATCTACATCGCAGACGACGTCGTGTTTACCAAAAATGGCGAAAACGGCGTGCGCCCCTGGATTCTCATGCCTCTGCAAGAAGTGCGGGACTATTATAGCCGCGACTCCAGCGTCCTCAAAGGCTTCCGGCGCAAGGTGCCCGGGCCGATATAAGAGTTTGGTGAATAGTGCCGGGTGATTGCGGAGCGAAATCGCGCTTCGAGGTTGTCGTCTTCATTCTGATTTCAGGCTTTCTTCGGCCCGCCGGTTGAGCCAATGGTTGCGCCATGATCTCCCATCGCTTCCCCGCAGTACTCCCATTTCTTTGCCTGGCCTCGTTGTGCGCCATCGTCACCGCGGCGCCTGTACCGCTTTCCGACGGTAAGACGTTTGATGGCTGGGAACCGGGCACCAAAGAACTTTGGCACATCGAAGACGGCGCCTTCGTCGGCGGCACACTCACGGAGCAAGTCCCGCACAACGATTTTTTATCGACGGCCAAGAGCTACAAAAACTTCGATCTGCACCTGAAATTCAAGCTAAACGGCACGGGCTTTGTGAATGGAGGCGTTCAATTTCGCTCCGAACGAATTCCGAATTTCGAAATGAAAGGCTACCAGGCGGATATGGGTGATCCGTCGTGGTGGGGCTGTCTTTACGATGAATCACGCCGAAACAAGGTGCTGGTGCAATCGCCGATGGATGAATTGAAAAAAGTCCTGAAACATGATGACTGGAACGACTACCGCGTGCGCTGTGAGGGTCCGCATATCCAGCTCTGGATCAATGGGCTCAAGACCGTCGACTACACCGAACCAGACGCCGGCATTCCTCAGGACGGAAAGATCGGCCTGCAAATTCACGGTGGCGGCAAATCTCAAGCCTGGTACAAGGACATCGTGATCGAAGAGCTGCCGGATTCCGCTGGTACGAGCGCGCCTTCCGCAAAGTAACAATCCGCACACAGGCGAGGTAATCAGGCGGCGCTCCATTTGGAAAGCGGCAGGGCATGGCGCGCCAAGTAACGTCTTCTCACTCAGCCACCACCGCAGCCGCCGCAACCACCGCCGCACCCTCCACCACATCCCCCGCCTCCGCACCCACTTCCGCAACCAGACGAACCAAAATCCATGCCGGGTTGGAACTTACCCAAGGGCTCAACCAAATCCGCGCGCGCCGTCCCCGCCAGCATTCCCGCTCCGAAAAGGCTGACGGCGGTCAGAATGATCTCCGCGGAGGGAGCCTGGTTAGTGTTCCAATAGCTTCGATTCCTCATATAGGAATGCGCATTATGCAGTTGCTTGAGCAGCGCATCTCCCGCTTTCGTACAAATCGTCGAGCGGGAAAAGAAGACGGTTGCAGCCAAAGTCGAAATTAAGGTGAGAAAAACCAAGAGCCCGACGGGCTTGTCTCGGGAAATTCCCACGGCGATTTTGATCACCCCCACCAAGGGAATCAGCGCTACCACCATCAACGGCTGCGCAAAAGCCGCCTTGGCCTGCGTGGGGTTTGCCAGCAGCCCGCGCTGCCGCAGACTTTCCATCATATCCTCAACCGTCCTTTTCGTCAGGAGCAGCATCTCTTTGAACTTCGTCACGCCGCCCTTGGGAATGCTCTCGAAGACCTCCCGCTCGATCGGGTGCGCATTCGCAGGCAAAACCGCATCGCTGGGGCGCTCGAGAATCCCGCCTTTGCCGAGCCAGATGATCCGCTGACGGGCCAGCGAAATGACAGCCGCCGTGATGGCGCGCCGCTGGCCGCCTGCGAGACAAGCAACCGTGTAAAGATCCGCCTCGATTTCCCGGGCATTGTGCGGTGTGCCACGCTCCCGCATCCTGTCCCGGAGAATGCCGCCGCCAACGAGGACTGCCGGCGCAAACACGAGGAAAAACTTGAGGAAGCTCGGACCCGGCAAATCGAAGATCGAATACGTGCCAAGTAACATACCATCGCATCCTGTAATGAATAAAGTAACACCAAGGAGGAATAGACTCGCCCGTGCCAGCGGCCACCAACGCGGTTTGGGAATTACCCAGTTCTGGCGCGTATTGACCCGCACAAAACGGGCGGCGTCGCCAAATCGCACCTCGGTGCCCGGCCAGATATCCGCGGGAGGCATGTGGCCAAAAAGCCGCTCATGGCTGGCCAGCGTCTTCTCATACCAATCCTCATGCTTCTGATGTTCCGCAGCTCCGCCTTTGGTCGGGCCGTGATGAAGCGGACGGCCCAGCAGGTCGCGGCAAAAGCGCTGCCAGTAATTTTCGCTGTAGCAGAGGTGCAGATGCCAAGCCTGATCGACTTCCTCGGAGGGAGTCACCGGATGACCCGCACACATGGCGAGGAAGACGAATCGTTTGTATTCTGAAACGACCCGTTCGGCGAAGGAAACAGACCAGCCGTTTTCACGAGCCAGCCTGCGGGTGAAGGGAAGAGCGACGCCCGGTTCGTCGAGGGGAAAGGCTTCAATCCGGGCGAGCAAGTCAGCCTGAATTTGTTCCATACGGTGTAAATATACTGAAACAGTAGAATTATGTCAAGCCCCCACAAAAAACGGCTAGGTGGAGTGCTTGGCTGGCACCTATGGGACGGATGGGATATAAGAAGCCGCGCTGCGCAAAATTTTTGCGCCGCAGGTTTTTTCGTGACAGTCCCCATCTGTCCTATAGGTCCCATGAGAACTCGCCAATCGGGAGATTGGCGTTCCCAGGGCCGACCGTTCGCGGCGGCAAACATTCTTGGCAGCGCGATGCGAAGCTCAGCTTCGTGAGCAAGCGCGTGCCGAAGTTCAACTTCGGCACGAGGGGATGGAGTAACGCAACGGCCTACGCGAGCCGTTTTAGCTTCGTCACGCGGCCCGTCGGCACCCATTCCACGACGAAGATGTTTCCGTCCTTATCAAAGCAGGCGTCGTGCGGATGCACAAACTTGCCCGGCTGATAACGCTCCGGTTGATTGCGCAGCTTCATGCCATCCGCAAGCACAGCCTTGGTCCATTCGGGATCGTATCCCAAGTGCGTGATCACTTTGTTATCTTTGTCAAAGAGAGTGACGCGCGCATGCAGATCGGGGCAGAGGAGCACATCGCCGCGAATATCAAGGTTCGCCGGGAAACTCACATCGCCGACCGTTGATAGATACTTCTCATCGAGTGAATAGTATTCCAGCCGTGCATTTGCCCGATCACAGATGAGCAGCGTCGGATCTTTGCCCGGCCGCGTATCTACCCAAAGCCCATGCGGCGTTTGAAATTGTCCATGCTCTTTGCCGGCGCCACCGATCGTGCGAATCCATTTTCCCTTCTTATCGTACTGATGCACGTAGCTCGAGCCATAGCCATCCGCAATGTAAAAACCACCGTCTGTGGGATGAAAAGCGACATTGGTAGGAACGAATTTCTTCTTTTCATCGTACACGCCCGACTCCCACGGGGTGCCGGTTGCCCAGACGATTTCTCCTTTTAACGTCGTCTTGGTCACTAGCTGTTGCTTGGTCGAGCAGAGATAAAGGAATTCCTGATTGCCTTCCTTGCGAAGATCCATCCCGTGTCCGCCGCCGGAGTACTCGTCCCCGAAAGAACGGACGTATTTGCCATTCGGATCAAAAACCACGATCGAATCCATCGGGCCCGCAGCGAGAGTCTGATGCTTGATATAAATAAGTCCGCTCTCATCAATCGTCACATCATGCGTGTTGCCCCACTTGATCTGGCTCGGCAATTCACCCCAACCGTGAATACACTCGTACTTATATTCGCCTTCCCCGAGAATAATCGGCCCCGTGCCGGCCTTGTCTTCTCCACGGACAAAGGGAGCACCGGTGAGCAGCGCCGCCGAAGTGGCAGCAGCGCCCGTCTTGAGAAAATCACGGCGGGAAACAGAGCGAGGGGATTTGGAAGGAGCGTTCATGGGTCTAAAAGTGTGACTGAAAAGCAAAAGAGTTCAACCGATGGAGACCAAGAGTATATCCGCCACCCCTTCTTTCCGTTTGAACCAAAGCTCCCACTTCCCCCTTGCCCGACCTGCCGAGCGCGACCATTCTCCGTGCCGAGTGCCAGTTCGATACACCAAGACCACCATCCTCGTCGGCTTTTGCGTCAGCCTGTTTGTGGCAGCGCTCTTTGAGTTCGGCGCTTTTCGCCACCTCGACCAAGGGCTCGCCAATTTTCTCGGCGTGCGCTACTCGCCCGTCTCCGGCCGGCTCACCCAATATCTCCTGCTCGTCGCGTTCGCCTTCGGCATCGCCTGGACCACCATCGACGTCTCCCGCTTTTCGCTGAAAGTCGTCATTGCGATTGGCACGCTTGCGCAGGTGATCAGCGCCGTCTGGATATTGAACCTCATGGGGCTTTTCTTTTCCCCCTTTGCCAGCGCCCTCGCCATTCTGGCGTCATTTGGTGTCGGCTTTGCTTATGCCCTGAGCGAACCGGGCGGAAGGAAGCGGGTCGTCCGCTCCATTTTCGGCGAGCGAATTTCCAAGAAAACCTTTTCGACGCTGATTGACACAAACGTCCCACTGAAATTTGGTGGCGAACTTCGCGAGGCCACCATCGTGGTGTGCGAGATTTTCAATCACGACCAGCTCGCGGAAAGTCTTCCCGTTGCCGAGTACGTCGCCATCAACAACGCTTTTCTGCGCAATGCCGCGGATTATCTCGTGGAATGCGGCGGCTACCTGGATGAATGCGATGGCGAAAGTCTGCGCGTGGTCTTTGGCACACCCCTCCCCGATGCGCGCCACGCCGCTTCTGCTTGCGAAGCGGCTCTCGGGTTGGCGAAACGCCTCGACGCTGTGAATGAAGAATGCCAGCGCGTGTGGAAGCAGACCTTTGATTTTCGCATCGGCATCAATTCCGGCGAAATCGTCGTGGCGGCGTATGGTTCACGCCGGCTCGGTGCGTTCAGCGTCGCGGGAGAGCCCGTGGAATGGGCGCGCCGCCTGTGCAATGCCAATCTCTTTTACGGTTCCCGCATCCTGATTGGGTCGCAGGCCTTTCAGCTCGCGGAAGACTATGTGGAAGTGCGGCCCATCGAGATGATCCAGCATCATCCGGAAGACCGCGTACGAGAAGAAGTGTATGAACTGCTCGCGCGTAAAAACACCCTTTCGGAAACACAACTCGCCCAGCGTGATGCTTTTTGGAAAGGCGTGCTCTATTTCCGCAAAGAGGAATGGGAAGAAGCTCTGGCGCATTTTGCCATGACATTTTCGCCGGATCGCCACGATGGGCCCCTCGAATACTATATTCGCCGAGTCGAGCAATTGAAGGACGGTTCACCCATGCTCGATTGGAGCATGAATCGGCTGTAAGTGATCCTATGAAGGCCGCGGATTATCCGGATGCGTTAAAGACGCTCATCAAGGAGTTGAAGCGCATGCCCGGCGTGGGGCCGCGCGGTGCCGAGCGCATCGCCCTGTGGATGGTGCAGCGGAAGGATGCGCGCCCGGAGGAGATTGCGCACTCGATTACGGAAGTAACGGCACAAATTCAGCCCTGCAAGCTTTGTGGGTTTTTCACCACGGAGGAGCATTGCGAGATTTGCCGCGACGCTTCGCGTGATCAGGAATTACTCTGTGTCGTGGAACAAGCAACGGATATCCTGCCGCTGGAGCGCACCGGCGTTTTTCGCGGTCGCTATCATGCGCTCGGGGGACGAATTTCACCGCTCGATCACATCGGCCCCGAAGATCTCAAGATCCAAAGCCTGGTGGAGCGTATTCGCAACGAGGGGATCTCCGAGGCGATTCTGGCATTGGCGTCTGATGTGGAAGGCGAAGCCACGGCGAGTTACATCGCCAGCCTGTTGCGTGAATCACTGGTTAAAGTAACACGCATCGCGCAAGGCTTGCCCGCTGGAGGAGGGCTGGAATTTGCGGATGAGTTGACGCTGAGCCGCGCACTGGCCGGGCGAAGGCAGTTTTAGCATTGCCGCGCGTAAAGTTGGTAGGGACGGCATTCCGTGCCGTCCGGGGGTGCACCGAATTCGCAGAGTGCGTCTTGGTTGCAAGATAGTAAAAAAATCCAATCGCAAAGCGCGCAATCGAAGCACTGCCTGGTGGGGCTATCTGTCTCCAGATGGCCAATGTGGGTAGGATACACCAAAGGCGCCGGTGAACGAAATCATTTGCTAGAAATAACGAACACGCACTTATTCACCCGAGCAACTGCTGCTATCTACCCACACTGGCCATCTGGGGACAGATGGCCCCACCAGACGCGGCGTGAAGCAACACGCTGCCCTCAATGCAGCATTCGCTTAACGCCGGCTATTCCGGCACCCTTCACGTTCCGAAAGGCACGGGACGCTGTCCCTACCATCTCGCGTGCTAAGTCAGTTGACTTCCACCTCTCTCAGCACCAACAGTTCAGACGTCGGGAATTGCACTGTCCGTGCAGCGGGATCGAAAGCGATCGGACCGCTGCCACCAAAGCGCCGCTCGTTACTTGAAAGCACCACACTCCACTGCCTCCCCGGCTTCACTTCGCAAACCCATTCCTCTTGCAAAGAACCGCCATGGCCGCCCGTGACATCACATAACAGCAACCAGTCGCCATCGTCGTCCTTTAATCGCATCGCGCCCACGCCCCACTGCAATTCCTCCACCTGAAAGCGATCCCGATTTTGCGGGCGAAACGCTAGCTCCGCCTTTCGCAAAGCCAGGCACGCGCGATAAAGCTCAAGCACTGGCGCTCTGTTTTTTTCCCGCAATTCCTCCCAGCGCAATTTGGACGCTTCAAAAGTTTCCACCTTTTGGGGATTCGGAATTTTCCTGCGCGCATGCGGATCGCGAAACGCTTCAAATCCCTTGAACTCCTCCCGTCGCCCGTTGGCGACTGCTTCACCCAGTTCTGCGTGATGATTCGTGAAAAACAGAAATGGAGTGGATGCCATCCATTCCTGCCCCATGAAAAGTAACGGGGTGTATGGGGTCAGACAAAGTAACGCCGAACAGGCGCGATAAGCCTCCGCGGAAACCACATCGCTGAACCGATCACCCATGGCCCGGTTGCCGATTTGATCATGGTTTGAAATGCAATGCACGAATGCCTGCGGAGCGATGTGCCGGCATTCCGTGCCGCGGTTTGCGCCCTTGTTTTGCGAAAATTGGCCGCGGTAAAACCAGCCATGCCGCAGCACGTCGATCATTTCATCGAGTGAACCGAGGAAATCGCGCAGATAGGATTCGTGCTCGCGCGTATTGGCCACCCGTGCGATGTGATGAAAATCATCCGCCCAAACGCCATCGAAGCCCAGGCCATCCTGATCTTTCGGCAACAGCACGCGGGAATCATTGCGCGAATCCTCCGCAATGCTAAATCCACCCAGCGCGTGGATCGCTTCGTTTAATTCGCGCAGAATATGGCTTGGTGACAGATCCGCGATGGCGTGGGTCGCATCGACCCGGAATCCGTCGATATGAAACTCGCGCATCCAGTAACGCGGATTTGCAACGACCATCTCCCGAAGCGGCGCAAAGCGCGGATCGCCGTAGCGAATCGCGCCACCCCACGGCGTCTTCCGCGCTTCGTTGAGATAGTCGCCAATATAGGCTCCGAGATAATTCCCGTCCGGTCCGAAATGGTTATAGACGACGTCGAGAATCACCGTGAGACCGATTTGATGCGCCGCATCCACAAGCGCGCGCAGATCGTCTGGAGTGCCGTAGGCTCGCGCTGGCGCATAAAGAAACACGCCGTCGTATCCCCAATTGCGTTGCCCCGGAAAATCTCCGATCGGCATGATTTCGATCGCCGTCGCGCCAAGCGAACGCACGTGCGGCAACCGCTCTATCGCGGCACGAAACGTGCCTTCCGGCGTAAATCCGCCGATGTGCAATTCATAGATAACCAAGTCGCGAAACGGGCAACGGCGCCACGCTGGGTCGTTCCAGGCGTATCCTTTTTCGTCCACGACCATCGAGGGCCCGTGCACGCCGTGCGGTTGATATCGCGATGCCGGGTCGGGAAAGCTATGCATTTCATCCAGGCGATACTTGTACAAGTCCCCGGCAGCGCCGTACCCATCGACGCCCTCGAAAAACCCGGCATCATTTTTCGCCAGCGGCAACTTTCTCAAAACTCCTCCGTCTGCTCCCAAAATCTCCACTTCGAGCATTTTGCAAACCGGAGCCCAAATGCAGTATCGCACGCCATCCGCTCGCAACTCGGCACCCTGGAAAAGCGACTCGTGGCTCATGTCTTGAAGGTCTTAACGTGATTACAGCAAACACCTCTGCGAAGGAAACGTCCCCGTCAATCGCGAGGAATACTCCAGCGCGGCTCGACCGGCACGGGTGCCGGTGGCAAAGCAGCCCTGCAACAAGTAACCTCCCGTAGGTGCTTCCCAATCAATCATTTCCCCTGCGGCAAATACGCCGGGCAGGGCGCGCAGCATCAGGTTCTCATCCACTTCCCTCCATTGGATTCCGCCCGCCGAGGAAATGGCTTCCGCCAGCGGGCGCGGACCTTTCAAGCGCACGATACAATTCTTGCAAAGCTCCGCAAGCGCCGCGCCGGAGGCGGGCGGAATATCACCTGTACAGAAAGACAGCACCGCAAATGCAGCATCGCTCAGCTTCCATCGCATCCGCGCTTCCGCCAGGTAATTGCGGCGCACCGGACCCAGCTTGGCCGTGAGTTGATCCACCGTAAAAGACGGCTTTAAATCGATGGAAAGAGCAGGTTCAGCCGTCGCGCGCAAGGCTGGCCCGAGTTGATAAATGACGCCGCCCTCAAGTCCGTATCGAGTAACGAGAAGCTCACCCACGGCCTCCGTCGAGCCCACACTCCCGCAGATATTCTTGAGCGGTTTCCCTTCGGCCAAGAGAAGGACGGACTGAGGCCAATCGACCTCCCATCCACAGTTTGCCGGTTGAAGGGGGCCAACCGAAATCCCTAGTTTGCTCACAAGATTCACCCAGGCGCCGTCGGATCCGGTCTCCGGCCAGGAACCACCACCCATCGCAAGGATCACCGAGGTCGCCTCGATTTCGCTCATGCCACCGTTAATTTGAAAATAGAGACGCACCGAGCCGTTCTTCATCAGTTCCAGATCGGCGAGCCGATGATGCATGGCAAACCGCACGCCGCCGGAACGAAGCCGCTGCAGCCATCGCCGCAGCAAAGGTGCAGCCTTGAGTTCCCGGGGATAGACCCGCCCTGAGGAAGCCACAAAAGTTTCCACGCCGAGATCCGCGGCCCATTGGCGCAGTTCATCCGGGCCAAAGGCATCAAGTAACGAATTCCAGATTCCGGCCGGTTGATCCGGACTTGAATAGCGAGCGGCAAAGACAGGAAGCGCTTCCTCTTTCGTGAGATTCAATCCGCCTTTGCCCGCCACGAGAAACTTCCGACCTACAGAGGCCTTCGCATCGAACACCGTGACCCGGGCCCCTCCCGAAGCCGCAACTTCGGCCGCACGAAGACCCGCCGGTCCACCACCAATGATTGCGATATCGACGTGAGGGCTGCTCATTCCCTTTCACTTCTGAGGGAGAGCCCGTGAAAGTAAAAGCGCAGGATCAAATCCGCGCCGCCGAATCAGCTCCCACCCGCGCCGGCACCCCCCCCACCCGCGCCGCCAGAACCACCGCCCGCTGCACCAGAACCTCCGGCCGCTCCACCTGTCCCCGCCCCACTTCCACCTCCACCCCCACCGCTCGATCCCCCGCTTGCACCTGCACTCCCCGAACTCCCACCCACCGCGCCGCTGCCAGATGTTCCACCCGGTGCCGTAGCTCCACTACCCGTGTTCGAGCCGGGCGCGGTCGCTCCGGTGCCCGGTTGCCCCCCAGTGCCCGAGCCCGCAGCCCCAGGTCCTGACGGCCTGCTCGGCGTTCCGGGAGCCGGAGAAACTCCTGGAGGCGGCGAAATATTCGGGACGTTCGGCGATACGGGCGGCAGAGCGAAGTCCGAGGCAGGCGTCTCTTCCTCGACGGGTGCGGCAGGCGAAGGGGATGGTGCAGAGG
>OUNM010111675.1_pt1 | contig 29089 bp, 25 predicted proteins | sample 1769961 | NCBI WGS metagenome assembly OUNM01 (sample SAMEA3914820, study PRJEB12502) | metagenome | biome: forest; material: soil | place: USA | collected 2012-03-12 | depth 0.3 m | reverse complement strand
TGACCGCGGCTTCTCGCAGCTCGCGACGTCAACGGGAAGTTAGCAGACGGAAACTAGCCGTGGAGCCGTCCGAAGATGGCGTCCACCGATTCGACGATGGTGTCCACGAGCTTCCGGGCGTCGTCCTCCCGGATGAGCGGCGTCGACTGACCTGCCCATAGGGACATCAGGCCCGGGACTCCCTGTGCCGCCGCGGCGGGCCGGAACTTGCCCGTCAGCCAGTTCTGGACCGGGAACGGGGCATGCGCGGCAGGATCGGCGAGCTCCGCGATGATCCGATTGGGGATGCCGTGTGCCAAGCGGCCGCTGAGGGCGCGGGTCAGGACAGTGTGGGCAGCGTCGGGTCCGCGCATCGCGGCGAGGTGCGCGGGACTGATGGCTGACTGGCGCGTTGCCGGGAAGGCAGAACCGATCTGCACCGCGTCCGCGCCAAGCGCCAAGGCGGCAGCGACCCCGCGTCCGTCCGCGATACCGCCTGCGGCGATGACCGGAACCGGGACGGCATCCACCACCTGGGGTACCAGGGCCATGGTCCCGACGAGCGAGTCCTCCGGGGCGCGCAGGAAGGAAACCCGGTGTCCGCCGGCCTCCATGCCCGTGGCAACGATGGCGTCCACGCCGCCGGCAGCCAAGGCCACGGCTTCGTCAACAGTTGTTGCGGTACCGACCACCACGATGCCGTTCCGGTGGGCCTCCTCGATGACAGCTTCGGACGGAACCCCGAAGACGAAACTCAGCACGGCCGGGCGGGCAGCGATGGCCGCGTGAATCTGTTCCTGCAGATCGGGCAGGTAGGCGTCCGGTTGCGCGGGCGGTTCCACGCCCACCAGCTCGAAATACGGCCGGAGGACGTCCACGTAGGCGGCGAACTGCCGGGCGTCCACGGTTGGCGGCACTTCGCCCTCGATGGGGAGCCAAAGATTGAGTGCGAAAGGCTTCCCGGTGGCCTCCCTGAGCTCGCGGGCCGTGGTGGCAATCCGCTCCGCATCGTATCCATAGAGGCCGTACGAACCGAGCCCGCCGGCCTCGCTGACGGTGGCCGACAGTTCCGCCGAGGACAAGCCGCCGAACGGACCGAGGACGATGGGCAGGTCAATCTTGAAGAGGCGGCTGGCCCGTGTGTCTTTCCATGACATCGGAGCGCCTAGCCGTCCACGTCGTGCAGGTGATGGACGACGTCGTGCAGGAAGTACTGGGCAAACGTCAGCACGGTGAACGTGGATCCGTTGCTGCGGACTCCCGTGCGGGGCCACTCGTCTTCGTGGACGGCGGCGAAGGAGTTGGCAATTTGAGTGCCCTCGGCGGCCAGCTGCGCAGCCACTTCCGCCGGATCCGCGTTGGCGTAGTCGCCGTCGATCGCGGCCTTGTCCTGGTCCCAGTTGGCGAAATGGGCGTCGTCCTCCCGTAGCATCAGGTTCAGGCGCTGGTCGAAAAGGCTGAAGACATCCCGCACGTGGCAGGCATACTCCAACGGCGACCATGTGTGCTCGTCGGGACGGGTGGACGCGTCTTCCCGGCGCAGCACGGCCCGCCAACGCGGCAGCATGTTCAGGACTGTCCCCGGGACGGTGGACGGGGTCACTGTGGCGGCGTCGAAGCCGCATTCGGGACAGGGCGTGGACAGGACCCAGGTCCAGTCCTTGTCATCGGGAATGATCGGCATGGCAGTAGTCTAGGGCCCGGATTCCTGATCCGGTCACGCGGCCGGCGAGAGGCCCATCCCCGGTCCGATCGGCCCGATCAGGAGTAAGGTTATGAGCTGGGGAAGCCTGGAAAGTGAAATTGCCATGCTTAAGGATCTAAACGTCGCCGGAGTGCTCCCTGCCAGCGATATCGGCCGCGCCCGCGACTTCTACCGCGACAAGCTCGGTCTCGAACCGGACAACCCGGAGGCCACGGACAACCTGATGTACAAGTGCGCCAACGGCACCGCCTTCCTGCTCTACGAGACGCCCAACGCCGGGACCGCCAAGAACACCCAGTTGGGATTCCAGAGCACGGACCTGGACCAGGACATGGCCGATCTCAGGGCGCGCGGAGTCGTTTTCGAAGAGTACGACTTCCCGGGCCTGAAAACCGAAAACGGCGTAGCCACCTTGCCGGACGGCGAAAGGGGAGCCTGGTTCCTCGACTCGGAAGGAAACATCCTCAGTATCGCCACGATGTAGCCGGGCGCATCCGGGTTTTAGCCTTCAACAGCTGCTACTTCGCTTCCGTTCCCTTCATCCCACGCCATGCTCGCCCCAATGGCGTCCACGGGCTGGGAGAGGGGAACGCCGGAGCCGTCACGGCGGCCGTGTTCCTGTGGCAGGGCACGGGCCACGCCGGCGCTGGATGATGCCTTCGCCGGACCGTGACCGGCCCACCCGAGCAGCAGTGTGTCTTCACCCTTGAGGAAACGGTGGGCCCGGACCCCTCCCGTCGCCCGGCCCTTGGCCGGGTATTCCTCGAACGGGGTGATCTTCGCCGTCCCCGGAGCAGTCCCCGGCAGCGCGCCGTTGCTGCCCGCGATCGTCACGACGACGGCGGCAGGGTCGTTGGCGCGCACCGTGCCGAAGTGGATGACGTCGTCGCCGTCCCCAAGCTTGATGCCCGCCATGCCGCCCGCGGTGCGGCCCTGCGGCCGAACGGCAGAGGCGCTGAAACGCAGGAGCTGCGCAAGCCGGGTGACGAAGACAAGGTCGACGTCGTCGTCGGGGGCGGGCTCCACGCCCACCACGGTGTCTTTGTCCTTGAGGGCAATGATTTCCCAGTCTTCCCGGTTCAGCGGGTAGTCCGGCTGGACGCGCTTGACTACGCCCTGGACCGTTCCGATGGCCAACACCGCGTCCAGCGGCACGAACGCCACGAGCGTTTCGCCCTTGAGCAGGGTGATGAAGTCTTTTGCCGCGACGCCCCCGGCAAGATTGGGCAGGCCGGACATGGGCGGCAGCGCCGGCATGTCCATGACTTGTACCCGGAGCATGCGGCCCTGCGAGGTTACCGCGCCGATTTCGCCGCGCGCGGTTGTCTTGACCACGGAGCGGTAGACATCATGCTTGCTCCGTGGCCCGGATTCAGCCAGCGGCTCCTGGTTGGAGGTCCGTGCGATCTGGCCCGAGGCGCTGAGGAGTGCCCAGCAAGGGTCATCGGGGATCTCAAGCGGGAGGGCTGCGGCCTTGCCCTTGCCTGCCGGGACAGCTGCTGCAAGCGCTGCGGCGACGGTGGGGGAGACAGCCTCGGACTCGAGGAGGACCGTGCGTCGCGGCGTGCCGTACTTCTCGGCCACTTCGGCCAATTCCCCGGACACCAGTTCGCGCAGGAGCACGTCGGACGCCAGGATCGCTTCGAGTTCGGCGATCTCCCGGCGCAGTTCTTCCTGCTCTTTCTCGAGTTCGATGCGCGAGTACTTGGTCAGTTGGCGCAGGCGGAGTTCCAGGATGTAGTTGGCCTGGATCTCGGACAGGTCGTAGATGGACATCAGCCGTTCGCGGGCCGCCGATGCCTCGTCCGAGGAGCGGATGATCTGGATGACCTCGTCGATGTCCACGATCGCGATCAACAGGCCCTCCACCAGGTGGAGGCGGTCCTTCTTCTTTCCCAGGCGGAAGGCCGTGCGGCGGCGTACGACGGACAGGCGGTGGCCGACATACACCTGCAGGAGCTGGAGCAAGCCCAAAGTCTGCGGCTGCCCGTCCACCAGGGTCACGTTGTTGATGCCGAAGGAGTCTTCCATCGGGGTGAAACGGTAGAGCTGCTGCAGCACGGCGTTGGGGTTGAAGCCGTTCTTGATCTCGATCACGAGCCGCAGTCCGTGCTTGCGGTCAGTGAGGTCCATGACATCGCTGATGCCCGTCAGCTTTTTGGCGTTGACTGCATCCTTGATCTTCTCGATGACCTTCTCCGGACCCACCATGTAGGGGAGTTCGGTGACCACGAGGCCGGTGCGGCGCGCGGTCAGCTGCTCGACCTCCACCTTGGCGCGGGTCTTGAACGAACCGCGTCCCGTGGCGTAGGCATCACGGATTCCGTCCAGACCCACGATCCTGCCGCCTGTGGGCAAGTCCGGGCCGGGCACGAACCGCATGACGTCTTCGAGGGTGGCGTCCGGATTGGCGATGAGGTGCCGGGCGGCCGCGATGACTTCCACGAGGTTGTGGGGAGCCATGTTGGTGGCCATGCCGACCGCAATGCCCGTGGTGCCGTTGACCAGCAAATTGGGGAAGGCCGCGGGCAGGACATCCGGCTGGGTGAGCTGGTTGTCGTAGTTGGGGACGAAATCCACGACGTCTTCGTCGAGGTGCTCGGTCATCGTCATCGCTGCCGCGGCGAGCCGGGCTTCCGTGTAACGCGGCGCGGCCGGGCCGTCGTCGAGCGAACCGAAGTTGCCGTGCCCGTCAATCAGGGGCAAGCGCAGCGAGAAGTCCTGTGCCATGCGCACCATGGCGTCATAGATGGCCGCATCACCGTGGGGGTGCAGCTTTCCCATGACTTCGCCCACCACGCGGGCGCTCTTCACGTGCCCGCGGTCCGGGCGCAGGCCCATGTCGCTCATCATGTACAAGATGCGCCGCTGGACGGGTTTGAGGCCGTCGCGCGCATCGGGGAGCGCGCGGGAATAGATCACCGAATACGCGTACTCCAGGAAGGAGCCTTCCATTTCGGAAGTGACGTCGATATCGATGATGTTCTCGGTGAAGTCCCCGTCGACGGCGGCCGAGGCTGCGTTTGAGCGGGAGGGACTTTGGCTGCGTGCCATGGAGTCGGTGGATCCTTAAACGTGTACTGCGGAAGACTTAGCTAGGCTAAGCCTATGGTGGATCAGCCCGGCGACGGCGTATATCCGGAATATTGGGAGGCCGATGTCGTGCTTCGCGACGGCGGAACGGCCCACTTGAGACCTATCTCACCCGAAGATGCCGACGCGCTCCAGGCCTTCCACACGGCGCAGTCCGAGACTTCCATCTACATGCGGTTCTTCTCGTTCAAATCCAGGCTCTCGAGCAAGGAACTGCGCCGCTTCACCGAGGTGGACCACAAGGACAGGGTGGCGTTCGTCATCACCATCGGCGGCGAGATCGTAGGCGTCGGCCGGTACGACAGGCTGGATGACCCCACCGAGGCCGAAGTGGCCTTCAATATATCCGACGCCCAGCAAGGCCGCGGCATCGGCTCCATCCTGCTCGAACACCTGGCCGCGGCTGCCCGGGAGAACGGGATCCGCCGCTTCACGGCCGAGGTCCTGCCGGAGAACCGCAAAATGCTCCGGGTCTTCGCCGACGCCGGCTACGAGCTTGCGCGCAAATTCGACGACGGCGTCGTCAGCGTCGAATTCAATATCGACCCCACCGAAAAGTCCCTGGCCGTCATGGAATCGCGGGAACACCGCGCCGAGGCCCGCAGCGTGCGGGACTTGCTCGCGCCGTCGTCGATCGCTGTAGTGGGCGCCAGCCGCCGGTGGGGGACGGTCGGGCACCAGTTGCTTGAACACATCCTCGAGGGCGGATTCACCGGCGCGGTCTATGCGGTCAATCCCGAAGCATTCGAACTGGCCGGCATGAAGTCCTTCGCCCGGATCGCCGACGTCCCGGGGCCGGTGCAGCTCGCCATCATCGCGGTTCCTTACGAGGAAGTGCCCAAAGTCGTGAATGAGTGCGGGGCCGCCGGTGTCAAAGGCCTGGTGGTCGCCACCGCCGGGTACGCGGACGACGGCGATCGGGGGCTGCGGAGGCAGCGGGAGCTGGTGCGCCAGGCCAGGTCCTATGGGATGCGCGTGATCGGCCCCGAGTCGCTGGGGATCGTGAACACGAACCCGGGGGTTTCGCTCAACGCGTCGATGGCCCCGAGCCTGCCCCGGCGAGGGGGACTGGGGCTGTTTTCGCAATCCGCGGCCATCGGGGTTTCCGTCTACGCCGCGGCGAGCCGCCGGGCACTGGGCCTCTCCTCGTTCCTGTCCGCCGGCAACCGCGCCGATATCTCCGGAAACGACGTCATGCAGTTCTGGGAAGACGATCCCGATACCGTCGCCGTAGGGCTCTATTTGGAGTCGATCGGCAATCCCCGCAAGTTCTCCCGGCTCGCGCGGCGCTTGTCGCGCAGCAAGCCGGTCATCGTTGCCAAATCGGATGTCACCGGGCTGCGCCTTCCGCCGGGGCATGTCGTCCGGACCACGCTGGCGCCTGCGGCGGCCCTGGACGCGATGATGCGCCAAGCCGGCGTCATCGCCGTCGAAACCATCGAACAGCTCATGGATGTAGCGCAAATCGTTTCCAGCCAGCCCCTGCCCAAGGGCCCGGCGCTCGCCGTGTACAGCAATTCCGCGGCCTTCGGGAAGGTCGTGGCGGACAGCGCGGCGCCCCACGGACTCATCGTGGACCGGATCGTCACCGACGTGGACCTGGACGCGGGGATGTCCGCGGCGCGGGAAGGGCTGCGGCGTAGCCTCCGGGAGAATCTTGGGGACGATTCCGTGCATGCGGTGGTGGCGGCGATGGTCCCGTCCCGCAGCCTCACGATGGACGCGATCGCGGGAGTGCTCGCCGAATGCGCGGCAGAGGCAGGCAAGCCCGTCGTGGCTGCTTTCACGGGAATCCTCGATACTTCCGTGCAACTGGATGGATTGCTTGCCCCGGACCGTGAATCCGGCGAGTCCGGACCGTCCCTTCCTTGCTACTCCAGCGCGGGCAGCGCGGTGGCGGCCTTGGCGGCAGTGGTCCGTTACGCGAAGTGGCTGGACCGGGACCAAGGCATGTTCGTGGAGCCTGCGGGTTGCGACCGCGAAGGTACCCGCGAACACATCGAACGGCTCCTGTCTTCTGTCCCGGGGGAACAGCTGGTACGGCTCGACGACGGCGAAGCGGCCGCGCTGCTATCCCGCTATGGCATCCCCGTGGTGCCCTCGGCTGTATTCGAGAGCGACGACGAAGCGGTCGCCGCTGCCGAACGGCTCGGCTGGCCCGTGGTGCTCAAGACCACTGATCCTGCCCTCCGGCATCGCCTGGACCTGGGAGGTGTGCGGCTTGACATCGAGGACGCGGACTCGCTGCGGCGCAACATCGCGCAGATGCGTCGCGCCCTCGAGCCCTACGGTTCATCGGCCATAGAAGTGCAGGCCATGGTTTCCGTGGGGCAGGCCTGCACGTTCCGGGCCATCGAGGATCCGCTCCTGGGGCCCGTGGTGTCCTTCGGTTTGGCGGGAGACGCCGTGAACCTCCTGGACGACTGGGCTCACCGGGTCCCTCCCTTGTCCTCCACCGATCTCCACGACTTCATCAGGGCCCCCCGGGCTTCCCTGAAACTCTTCGGCTACCAAGGGCTGCCTGCCGTGGACGTGGCGGCCCTCGAAGACCTGGGAGCACGGTTGGTCCGCCTCAAGGATGAACACCCCGGTATCGCCCTGGTGGAGTTCAATCCCGTCCTGGCCGGGACCCGGGGCGCGAAAATCCTTGCCGCCGAAGTGTGGATCGGGAACGCCGCACAGCGTACGGACAGTGCCCGCCGTGCGATGCTCGGCTGAGCTCACAGTTGACCGCCCCAGGGCTGGACGGTTATGAAGTCCCCAGCCGATCTGTGAAAATGGGGGAATGAGCTCGAAGTCCCCGACGCCTCCGTCCGGTCCGGCTACCACCGGGCACCATGCAGCACACAACCACAGCTCGCAGGGGCAGAGCCTGGACCAGGCACTTCAACGGGCAGGTTTCTATCCTGTCCTTGTTGCCGATGTTGTGGCCGACGCCTTGGACGGGCGCGATTGCCTTGCGCACCTGGTGCATTTGGAAACGCATTTCGACCGTGCCGAGGTCCGGCGGCACATCACGGTCCTGGTGCTCACCGAGGACATGCTGGTGATCACCCACGTCGACGACCAGCAGCTTGACGAAGCCGGCGAGCAGATCGTCGCCCAGATTTCCACGGAGTCCGTGCCTGTGGCACAAATCCGCTCGGTGGTCCTCAGCTACATGTATGCGCAGCCGCAGAACTACACTCCAAGCGACCCTGTCCGGGAGCTGACCCTGTCCATTGCCTGGTCCGGAGGCCAGCGCCTGGATGTGGGACCTGCCAGTTGCGGCGATCCCCAGTGCGAAGCCGACCACGGATACACGGGCACCATCTCCCAGGAGGACATCGTGCTGCGGATCAGCTCCGAGGCGGACGGACCCAGGGCTGTCCAGGACGCGAAGGTCTTTGCCCGCGCGCTGCGGGCTGTGAACACAGGCGCTCCCGGGCCCTCAGTCCACCCGGGTACCATCTCCGCTCCACGACTCCGCTCGGGGGTCTTCGGCAACAGGCTGAGCCGCGGGCACCAGCGCTGATGGCGACGTCGGAACCCGTCGCCCAGGAAGCCGTCCCCGTTTCCAGCGCTGTCCCTGAGCTTCCAGGCGCGCCGCTGTATGGCAGCAAATCGATCGCCGAGGTCTTCACCAGCGCAGCAGCGAGCATGGGCTTGCCCGGCTTCGAAAACAAACTCCAATTGCCTGCATCGCAACGCGTGTGCGTGGTTCTTGCTGATGGCCTGGGGCGCAACCTCCTGAAGCAGAAGGCCGCCCACACCCCGTTTCTGAGGTCGATTGCGAATTCGGGACAAGGCGCCGTCCCGGTGTGGCTTGATTCGGCTTTTCCTTCCACCACGGCATCGTCCTTGGCCAGCCTTGGAACCGGCCGTACGCCCGGTGAACACGGCATGGTGGGCTATGACGTCCTGGATCCTGACCAGGACAAGGTAGTCAACCTGCTCGGCAATTGGGACGCTGGAGTCGACCCCCTGCGCTGGCAGCCGTTCCCGACAATTTTCGAACGCGTGGCTGCTGACGCCGACGTCGTCACGGTGAGCTTGCCCCAGTTCGGCGCGTCACCGATGACCCGCGCGGCGCTCCGGGGAAGCCGGTTCGTGGCCGGCAGCTCGCTCCACGCCCGGACGGCAGCAGCGGGGGAGGAAATGGCCGCGGGAACCCGCTCGCTCATGTACTTCTACGTCAACGAACTCGACAAAGCCGGGCACCGCTACGGCTGCCAGTCTGATCGCTGGGAGCACCAGCTCGAAGAAATCGATTCAACGGTCAAAAGGCTTTCTGCCTCACTGCCCGCGGGGACAACCATCCTCCTCACCGGCGACCATGGAATGCTCGACGTCCCCGAATCGCAGCGCATCGACTACTCCGCCGATCCCGCCCTTATCGCCGGGGTCCGGCACACGGCAGGGGAGCCGCGTATGGTCCACCTGTACCTCGAACCCGACGCAGGAGAGCGTCACCGGGAAGCGCTGTTGGCTGCCTGGCGCGCCCGCTTCGACGGGCGGATCTGGGCCTTCACCCGCGAGCAGGCCCTTGAGGCCGGGCTCTTCGGGACCCTTCGGGCAGAGGTTTCCCCCCGGATCGGGGACGTCATGATCGCCGCCCGGGACACTTTGGCGCTCTACGACGTCCGCCGCGTCCGTCCGACTGCCTTGGAGGTGGTCGGGCAACATGGTTCGCTGACCAAAGCGGAGCGCGAAGTTCCGCTGCTTTGCTTCCAAGCCGGAGGTCCCAAGGGCCGCCGTGGCTGAACTTATTTTCTTCTCCGGAACCATGGACTGCGGCAAGTCCACCCTTGCGTTGCAGATGGACTACAACCACCGTGCGCGCGGCCGGGGCGGGGTCCGCTTCAGTTGCAACGACCGCGCCGGCGGTTCCGTCATCTCCAGCCGGCTCGGCCTGCAGACGGACGCCGTGGAAGTCATTGACACCACCGATTTCTGGGACGAAGTTGTCCGACGCCGGACCACGGGCCTCAGGGTGGACTACCTGATCTGTGACGAAGCCCAGTTCTACTCACCGGAGCAAGTGGAACAGCTGGCGCGAGTGGTTGATGAGATGGACGTCGACGTGTTCGCTTTTGGAATCACCTCCGACTTCCGCACCCGGCTTTTCCCCGGATCCCAGCGTTTCGTGGAGCTCGCGGACAGGGTCCAGGTCCTGCAGGTCGAGGCCCTCTGTTGGTGCGGCCGCCGGGCAACACACAACGCGCGGACCGTGGACGGCATCATGGTGGTAAAAGGCGAGCAGGTCGTGGTGGGAGATGTCGCCAGGGACTCCGACACGGCGGAGGCTACACCGGAGCAAGCCGAAGGCTCGCACCCGGTCGTCGGATACGAGACCCTATGCCGCAGGCACTACATGCGCCGGGTGACGGCACACGGGGCCAACCTCATGGCGAGCCGGGATCAGTTGCTGCCTTTCGACGTCGACGCCTGCCTTTGGCACGGCGCCAGCTGAAGGCGCAACGAACTGAAAGCTGCCTAGTCTCCGCGGGTCCCGAAGACGATTTCGTCCCAGCTGGGAATACTGGAGCGCTTGGGCCGTGACGGCTGGCGTTCGGCTGCCCCGGCGTCGGACGTTTCTTCATCCTTCTGCCCGGCCCGGGTGGGCTTCGGCTCTTCGCGCTCCCGCCGGGGAGCTCCGCCGAGAAGTTCGTCCAGGCCCGCCCGCGGTGATGCTGCTCCCGGGGGTCGTGCCTCGTCCTGGCCGGTGTGCGTGTCGTTGTCGTTCCTGCCGCGCAACATCGTGACGGGGCGCAGGGCAGCCGGGATCAGCGTGATTTCACGGGTGTCAGTGCTGACGCCGTCGTGAAGATGGAGGGAATCGTCTTCCGTGTCGTCATGCTTCGGGGCCAGGCTCAGCCGCGACAGCATGGACGCGCGCGCGTCACGGCGGCTCGGGGCGGGTTCGGCTTCAACCTGCTCGTCCGTGTCTGTGTCGGCAGGCTCTTTGTCAGCTGTTTCGCTGTCCGCGAGTCCGTCTTCGACGTCGCCGGGCCGCGGATGCGCAGCCGGAACGCCGCTGCTCAGAAGCAGCGCCAAAGCGTCGTCGCTGTCTTCGTCAAGTCCCAGCCTCTGTCCGCGGCGTGAGCGCAACATGTCAAGGAGGCCGTCGGCTTCCTTCGTCGCAGCGGCGGCGGCCGCACGGGCGGCGGTCCCGGCGTCGGCCTCAAAGTCAAAGGGCCGGTCGGAGACGGCCGCGAGCCGCCGGGCCGGTACGGGTCCGTCAAGGGGTTCCAGTTCGCTGAGCTGCTGGGCCCAGCGGTTGGCATTCTGGATGGATTTGCGGGCGGGATGGAAGGTCCACATGGCAGGTGGCTCTTCGCCGATGCTCTCCAGGCTGCCTGGCTTGGTTTCGAAGCGTGCGACGACGGTCCACGTGCCGTCGGTCCGGCGCCAGGAATCCCACTCCACCGTAGCGGAATCGATACCGTGGGCTGTGAGCCGGTGTGCAACCATTTCGCCCAGGCTTGCGGGTTCGTCGCCGAACGCTGCGCGGTAGGTGTCCTGGCCGGGGGCCGGGGCGGCGACTTCGACTTTGCGGGCTTGCTGGGCGATGTACTCGCGCTCGGCAAGAACAGGACCCTCATAGCGCTGCACGTTGGCGAGCGGCAGCCCTGACAGCTCCGCCACGTCCGCGGCCGTAGCACCGCTGCGGATGCGTGACTGAATGTCACGGGGGGACATGGCGACGGGCGTGATGGAAGCGCGTGCGGCCACCTGGGCAGGTGTCCGGCTCGCTGCAACCCGCAACGCCTCATCAATCGGAAGCTGGAACATCTCGCCGCCGGTACTGCTCAACAGAAGATGTCCGCCGTCGTCGTGGACGCCAACCAGCCGTAGATCCCGCATAAAATCCTCCACCATGGCCTATCTGACATTCGAAACTCTGCCACCCGGTACGGCCTTTTCCTACTAGGACAAAGGGCGCGCCGCGATATTCCGCGATTTCCGGCATTCCCTGCGCAGGCGATCGGAACCGGGGTATGGACATTCGGGTCTGCCGGGAGGACAATCTGCCCGGTATCGGGCACAAAAATGCGGCCTGCTGCGTTACACCCTTAGACCGGAGCAGGCTCTGGTCGACAGGACCGCAAGCCCTGCGTGAAGCACAAGGGAGAACGAAGAAGGGACCATGGCAACGGACTACGATGCCCCTCGGAAGACGGAAGAAGACACCGAGGACTCGATCGAGGAACTCAAGTCGCATCGCACCGAGAAACAGTCATCATCGGCTGTTGACATCGATGAGACTGATCTGGCAGATGCCTACGAGCTCCCCGGGGCGGACTTGTCCGGCGAAGAGCTGCTGGTCCGGGTCCTGCCTCCGCAGGCGGACGAATTTACTTGTTTCAACTGCTTCCTGGTCAAACACCGCTCCCAGATTGCGCGGGAGAAAGACGGGCATCTGTACTGCAAGGAATGCGAAAGCTAGCCTCGGGAGGCCTGCTTGGCCAGCGCCGCCACAAGTTCTTCGGGGCGGCGCGTGGACGTCAACCAGTACGGGGTGCGGTCCGCCGGGTCGGTGATTTCAATGCGGACCACGGGATCTATCCAGCCGCGGAGGCACAGGAACGCGAGTCCGTGGAGCCGGGTACCGCGCTCTGCCGTGGCTTCGTCCTTGCGGTATGCCGTGACAGCGCCGACAAACTCGCGCTGGATAGTGGCCCTTCCCACTTGGACCGTGTCCCGGTCCACCACAATCGCGGGAGTGGACACCACGAGCATGGTGGTCATGATCGCGAAAAGGACCAGCGCGGCGATGATTCCCGCGGTGATGCTGATAGGCGCGAACATCAGGATGCCCGCGGCGGACAGTCCGACCACCACGATCCAAATCCAGGGGGAGGGCCAGAGCTTTTCCGTAAACAGGACGCCCGTTCCACTCGAGGAATGGTGCGGCACGGGTACGGAAGCAGTCGATTCAGGCATGCCACCAGCTTAAGGGACCGCGACTCCGGGAATTAACGCACCCTATGCACTGCGACTGACCCGCGGCCGCAACCGTGGGAGTATTCCGTGGGCGATAGAATATGTGACTGTGAGCCACGAGACAGCAGTAGCCAACCCAGCAGACACCTCCGCCGAATACGGTGCGCCGACCCTTCAGGTCCAACTGAAAATGCTCGACGCCGGTTTGGAAGCGCCGTCGTACGCCCACCCCGGTGACGCGGGCGCGGACTTGCGGGCCCGCGCGGACGTGTCGCTCGCGCCGGGAGAGCGGAAGCTCGTTCCCACGGGCGTCTCGATCGCGCTGCCGAACGGCTTTGTCGCACTGATCCACCCCCGGTCAGGGCTGGCAACCAAGCACGGACTCACTGTGGTGAACGCTCCCGGAACGGTTGATGCCGGCTACCGAGGTGAAATTTCCGTGACGCTTTTGAATACCGACCAAAACCACGCAATCGAACTCAAGCGCGGCGATAGAATTGCTCAAATGGTGATCCAGCGCGTCGAGTATGCGCAGTTCGTTTCCGTGGAGGAGTTGTCCGACACCTCGCGGGGCACCGGCGGCTTTGGATCCACCGGAGGCTTCGCGCCGGCCGTGAGCTAGCAACAACCCTCGACAATCGGCGCTGCACGGAGCTGATTGCCATGCTGCCCGCGAGTTGACGGGCAGTCTGCGGTTTACTGGGGGATAGACCACTACTAAGGAGACAACCCGATGCTTTTTGGGCGCGGAAAGAAGTCCAAGGCTGAGCAGCCGAAAGACAACGGTACGGAGCAAGCCGATGCCGCGACGACGCGGCAGGACGGCGGCCCGGTAGCCGGTGGAGCCGCCAAGGGCGACTTCCGCCTGTCCAAGGGGCCATTGGATGCGAGTGAAATTGACAGCCAGGATGGCTACGTGGATCTTGGCGCCCTCCTGATCGAACCTTCCGAAGGCCTTCAATTGCGCCTCGAAGTGGAAGAGGCAACCCAGCGGGTGGTGGCGGTCACCATGGACCTCGATGGCTCAAGCCTCCAGCTCCAGGCGTTCGCCGCGCCACGTTCCGAAGGGCTGTGGGACGAGATCCGCGAACAAATCGGCCAATCCGTCTCCAGCCAAGGAGGGGAAGTCGAGGAGATCACCGGCACCTTCGGCACGGAACTCATCGCCAAACTTCCTACGGAATCCGCAGACGGCGGACGTGGCTTCCGGGCTGCCCGGTTCATGGGCGTCGATGGGCCCCGCTGGTTCCTTCGTGGAGTCATCGGCGGCAACGCGGCATTGGACAGGAAAGCGGCCGAAGGACTGGAGAACCTCTTCCGGAAGGTTGTGGTCATCCGCGGAGACAACCCCATGCCGCCCCGTGAGCTGCTTCAGCTGAAGCTGCCCAAGGACGCCGTAGCGCCAGGGCAGCACGGTGCTCCCCATGAAACGCCGCCCCTTCAGCAACCCGAACGCGGCCCGGAGATCACCCAGATTGGCTGACAAAGCGGCGCGTTCCGCTGCCGCCCAAAGCAACCCGGCGTCCCTGCCCCTCACTGAGCTCCCCGTCCGGGGCCGGGTCGACTGCACGGGTTTCATCGAGTCGGTGACCTACCAGCCCGCCAACGAGCAAGCACACTTCTCTGCAATCGTCGTTGACCGGATTGCGCACAGGGGCGACACGGGTCCATTGACCCGGCTGCGCGTCATCTGGCTCGGGCGACGCAAAGTGCCCGGCATCGAACCCGGGACTGTCCTGCGGCTCGAAGGCATGGTCACGCAGCGGGACGGGATGCCCACCATGTTCAATCCGCGCTATGAAATCCTCTCCCGGCAGGAGCACCAATGACCGTCGCCAACGGATCCGGCCCCCACGAAAAACCAGCCCAGGAAAAGCCCGGTCCGGAGGAGGAGTCATCCCGGCAGGGCACCCAGGTGCCGGGCATTGCGGACATCGCCGCTGGCTACGCCGAAAAAGCCGGACTCCGACGCAACAGCCACGGGCATGTGGACATCCTCAAATCGGCAGGAGGTGTTCAGGGGATAGCCGAGAGCATCGTGCCCGGCCTCGTATTCCTGATCGCCTTCATGGTCACCCGCGACCTTCCGGCGTCCCTGATTGCCTCCCTCGCCGCGGCAGCCGTCTTCACCGTGGTCCGGCTGGTCCAACGGCGCCCGTTGACCCAGGCGCTTGCCGGGATCGCCGGCGTCGCCATCTCGGCTTGGCTCGCGAACACCACGGGCAAAGCCGAGGATTTCTACGTCCTGGGTTTCTACACGAATATCGCCTACATCGTGGGAATGGTGCTGTCGATCCTGCTCAAGTGGCCGATCGCCGGCCTGCTGTTCGGCTTCGTCCGCAACGAGGGCTTCGAATGGCGGAAGAACCCGGAGCGCTTGCGGGCCTACGCGATCGGCACATGGGTGGTCATTGCCGTGCTGGCACTACGGCTTGTGGTCCAGGTGCCCCTGTATTTCCTGGGCGAACCCGGCCTGGCTGCGCTCGCTACCATGAGGTTGATCATGGGCGCTCCGCTGTACATCCTGGGTCTTTGGATTGCCTGGCTCCTGACCCGGCCTGCGCCGGGCCAGAAGCCGGACCGTGATCCTCAGCCGTCGAAACCGTCGTCGTCGGACTGATCCGAAAATTCTTCCTCGACATCGACTGAACCGTGGTCCGCGGCGGACGGGGAGAGCAGGCCCCTGAGGCCGTCTTCGGCTTCAATGGTGGTGACGAAGAACAGTTCGTCGCCGCCGTCGATCACGTCGTCGCGGCTTGGTGTGATCGGCGCGTGGTCCCGGAGGATCGCCACCAGGGTCGCGTCGTCGGGCCATTCGATGCCGCCCACGGTGCTCCCGATGATGTGCGAGTCGTGGGGAACCGTGAATTCGACGAGCGAGGACACACCCGTCTGCAAGGTCAGCAAGCGGACGAGGTCACCGATTTCCACGGCTTCTTCCACGAGCGCCGTCATGAGCTGCGGGGTGTTGACTGCGACGTCGACGCCCCAGGAATCGTTGAACATCCAGTCGTTCTTGGGATTGTTGACCCGGCCAACCGTGCGGCCCACACCGAATTCGGTCTTGGCCAGCAAGGACACCACCAGGTTGACTTTGTCGTCGCCGGTCGCGGACACGACGACGTCGGCCCCTTCCAATTTCGCTTCCTGCAGCGTGCTCAATTCGCATGCATCGCCGACGAGCCAGCGGGCCCCGCGGAGCCCGCTGCGCCCGATGACCTCCGGTTTGAGGTCGATCAGCATGATCTCGTGTTTGTGGGCAAGAAGTTCCCGCGCGATCGATGAACCGACGCTGCCTGCGCCGACAATAACGACTTTCACTCAGACTCCTTGGCGGGTGCGCTGGAAAGGATGCGCGCCACCTCGGCGCTGCGGTCCAGATTCAACATGGCGTGCACGGTGTCGCCCTCCTGGTAGGCCGTTCCGGCCTGGGGCAGGACGCCTTCGCCAAAGCGGGTAAGGAAAGCGATGCGGATGCCGGATGCTGCTTCGATGGCAGTCAACGGGTGCCCGATCCAGCCTTGGTCAAGGTCGACTTCGGACAAGACGAGCCGACCCGAGGGTTCGCGGTAATCGCCTGCCAAGTGTTGCTCGGGCAGGATCCGGCGCAGGACCTGGTCCGCGCTCCAACGCACGGCGGCGACCGTGGGGATGCCCAGGCGCTGGTAGATTTCGGCGCGGCCGGGATCGTAGATCCGGGCAACAACATGCGAAACATGGAAAGTTTCACGCGCTACCCGGGTGGCGAGGATATTGGAATTGTCACCGCTGGAGACGGCGGCGAAGGCATACGCCTCCTCGCAACCTGCCTGCTTGAGGGTGTCCCGGTCGAATCCGACGCCCGTGACTTTCCTACCGGTGAATCCGCTGCGCAAGCGGCGGAAGGCACGGTCGTCCTGGTCGATGATTGCCACCGAATGGCCGGCGTCTTCCAAGGTGTGCGCCAACGTTGCGCCAACTCGTCCGCAACCCATGATCACAAAGTGAGCCACGGTTTCTCCTTCACTCTTATGCATGCCGCTCGGTAAGACTCTACCGGGGCAAGTCGCGGAAGCCAGTCCGCCGTCATGACATCGCGTTCGATTCAGAGTAGCTTTGCGGAGTGCTGACAATTCTCAACGCCGCGAAGCGGGTGTTGGTGGGGCGGCCGTTCCGGAACGACCGCCTGGCCCACACCCTGCTTCCCAAGCGCATTGCGCTGCCGATTTTCGCTTCGGACGCCCTGTCCTCCGTGGCGTACGCCCCCGACGAAATCCTGCTGACGCTGGCCCTCGCGGGCGTGAGCGCCGTGGCCATTTCGCCGCTCGTAGGCCTCGCAGTCATGGTGGTCTTGCTCACGGTTGTTGCCTCGTACCGGCAGAACGTCCACGCCTACCCTTCAGGTGGCGGCGACTACGAAATCGCCAACGTCAATCTGGGGAAGTTCGCAGGCTTGACGGTCGCCGCTGCTTTGTTGGTGGACTACGTCCTCACCGTCGCCGTGTCGATGTCCTCCGCGGCGGCGTACCTGACCACCGCGATCCCCTCGCTGCACGGGCAGCAGGCGCTCATCGCCACAGTCGGCGTCGTGATCCTGGCCTTGGTGAACTTGCGCGGAATCAAGGAAGCCGGCAGTGTCTTCGCGGTTCCCACCTACATCTTCATGTTCTCCATCCTGGGCATGACCGCCGTCGGTATCTTCCAGGCAGCCACAGGACAACTCGGCCAGGCTCCCTCGGCGGCCTTCACCATCGTCCCGCAAGAGGGATTCGACCAGGGACTCGTGGGCCTGGCAGGCGCGTTCCTGCTCCTGAGGGCCTTCTCCTCCGGCGCCGCCGCCCTGACCGGTGTGGAGGCCATCAGCAACGGCGTGCCGAACTTCAAGAAGCCCAAGAGCAAGAATGCGGCCACCACGCTCTTGCTGCTCGGAGTCATCGCCTCGGCGATGCTCGCGGGCATCATCTACCTTGCCAACGCCACCAAGGTCCACATCGTGCTGGATCCGGCCAAGGAATTCCTCCTGCATGGCCAACCGCTCCCGGACGACTACATCCAGAACCCCGCCATCAGCCAGATTGCACAGACGATCTTCGGCGCCGGGTCCATCCCGTTCTACGTTGTTGTCGCTGCCACGGGCGTCATCCTCGTCTTCGCCTCCAACACCGCTTTCAACGGATTCCCGGTCCTGGGGTCGATCCTCGCCCAGGACGGCTACCTTCCCCGCCAGCTTCGGACCCGCGGAGACCGCCTGGCCTTCAGCAACGGCGTCCTGGCCCTTGCGGCCGGGGCCTTGGTCCTCATCATTTCCTTCAACGCCGACGTCACCAAGCTCATCCAGCTGTACATCGTTGGCGTCTTCATTTCCTTCACGATGAGCCAGCTGGGCATGGTGCGGCACTGGGGGAGGGAACTCAAACTTGCGCAGGACAAAGCTATCCGCCTCAGGATTGTGAAGTCCCGCACCATCAACATGGTCGGCTTCGCCATGACGGCGCTCGTGCTGACCATCGTGCTGATCACCAAGTTCGAGCAGGGCGCCTGGATCGCCCTTCTGGCGATGTTCGTGCTGTTCCTCATCATGTGGAGCATCCGCGCCCACTACGACAATGTGGCCAAGGAATTGGCCGTTGACGAGGATTCATCCCCGCGTGCATTGCCAACCCGGGTCCATGCCGTGCTGCTTGTTTCCCATGTCCGCAAACCGGTGCTGCGCGCCCTCGCCTACGCGCGGGCGTCGAGGCCGTCCCGGCTGGACGCCATCATCGTCGACATCGACCACGAGGAAACGGCGCACACCGTCGAGGCCTGGGACAAGCTGGACATCCCGGTCCCGTTGACCGTGTTGGCGAGCCCGTACCGTGAAACCGTCACGCCCATCCTGGACTACGTCAAGAACATGCGGCGCGACTCCCCGCGCGACCTGATCGTCGTCTACATCCCGGAGTACGTCGTCGGCAAGTGGTGGGAACAGCTCGTGCACAACCAGACCGCCTTGCGCATCAAGGCCCGGCTCCACTTTGAACCCGGCGTCATGGTGGCGAGCGTTCCATGGCAATTGAAGTCCTCCGAAGAAGCAAAGGCATTGCAGGATACCTGATGACCCACCCCAGCAACACCGAATCCAGCTCGCCCACGGCCCAGGACGGAGCTGCCACGGAGCTGGTGGTGGACGTCGGCCCCGTCGCCCACGGCGGCCACTTTGTCGCACGGCACGAAGGCAGGGTCATTTTTGTCCGGCATGGCATCCCGGGGGAGAAGGTCCGGGTCCGGCTGACCGACGCGGGAGAGTCTTCCCGTTTCTGGCGTGCCGACGTCGTCGACGTCCTGGAAGCGTCAGGTGACCGGACGCGCCATTTCTGGCCCCTCGCCGACTCGCTTGCCGCCTGGCGCAAGGGCGGTCCGCCCGTGGGCGGCGCCGAACTGGGACACGTGACACTGGAACGGCAGCGCCTGCTCAAATCCGAAGTCCTCGCCGAGCAACTGAAGCGGCTCGCCGGCGTCGAACTCCATGTCGAGGTGGAGCCGGCGGCCGCTGGTGACCCGGGCTCCGGCGGCGTTGCGGGGTCCGACGGCGATACGGGGCTCGGCTGGCGGACCCGTGCCAGCTTCGCCGTCACCCCCGGTGGCCGCCTGGGGATGCATGCCCACCGCTCCGACGTCGTGATTCCGGTTCACGAGATGCCGCTGGCGTTGCCCGGCATCAACGATTTGCGGCTCTGGGACATCGATTTGCGGGGGATTTCGAGGGTGGAAGTGGCCGCGCCTGCCAACGGGTCGCGCCCGCTCGTCCTTCTTGCCCCCGGAGAAGGTACCGATGCCCGGCGCCTCAACCGCATCCTCGGCCAGCTCCCGCAAGAAGCCTCTGTGGCGAGCTTCGACCCCGTGGGCGGCGAAGTCCTGCAGTTGCGCGGCAGGACGTGGGTCCAGGAATCGGCTGCCGGCCACGAATACCGCGTGACGGGAGAAGGGTTCTGGCAGATCCACAAGGATGCGCCCGGAACCCTTGTGGGGGCGGTGACAGGATTCCTGCACGACGGCGGCTACCTCCTTCCGGGATCGGCCGTCGCCGATCTTTACGCGGGAGCCGGATTGTTTACGGCGCCGTTGGCGGATGCGGTGGGAATTACCGGTTCGGTGCTGTCCGTGGAAGGATCCCCCGGGACGAGCCGGGATGCCCGCAAGAACCTGCATGGAGAGACCCACGTGGAAATTGTCCAGGGCAGGGTGGAACGTGTCCTCCGGCAGCGCCCCCGGAGCTTCGACGCTTTGGTGATCGACCCGCCGCGGGCCGGCGCTGGCAAAGCCGTAGTCAGCCAGCTCATCGAGTCCGGGCCGCGGGCAATCGCCTATGTGTCGTGTGATCCTGCCTCCTTCGCGCGTGATCTGGGGTACTTCCGGAACGGCGGATGGCGCCTTGAATCCCTCCGGGCCTTCGACCTCTATCCGCACACGCATCACCTCGAGACCGTTGCGTTGCTGGTGCCCGCGGCATAGCCGCCACTACGATGGTGGAGAAGTCCTACGTCGCGCTTCACTTCTCCACCGGCCGCTCGACGCCCAGATTAGGCTTGCCTAACTAGCTAGCGGTCAACCACGCGACAAAGATGAAAGCTGTTGCGAGAGGAGTCCTGCCATGAGCACTGTGGACAGCTTCGGTTCCAAAGGCGTACTGAATGTAGCCGGCACCGATTATGAAATTTTCCGGTTGAACTCCGTTGAAGGCGCAGACAGCCTTCCGTTCAGCCTTAAGGTATTGCTTGAAAACCTCCTGCGGACGGAAGATGGCGCCAACATCACGGCCGACCACGTCCGCGCCCTGGCCGGCTGGGACCCGGATGCCCAGCCGGACACCGAGATCCAGTTCACCCCGGCCCGCGTCATCATGCAGGACTTCACCGGGGTTCCCTGTGTCGTTGACCTTGCCACCATGCGTGAAGCCATCAAGGACCTCGGCGGCGACCCCAAGCGCGTCAACCCGCTGGCTCCGGCTGAGATGGTCATCGACCACTCCGTGCAGATCGACGCCTTCGGCAACTCCGGCGCCCTCGAGCGCAACATGGAGATCGAATACCAGCGCAACGGCGAGCGTTACCAGTTCCTGCGCTGGGGCCAGACTGCTTTCGACGACTTCAAGGTTGTTCCCCCGGGAACCGGCATCGTCCACCAGGTCAACATCGAATACCTGGCGCGCACCGTCATGACCCGCGAAGTTGACGGCGTCCTCCGCGCCTACCCCGACACCTGCGTCGGCACGGACTCGCACACCACCATGGTCAACGGCCTGGGCGTGCTGGGCTGGGGCGTAGGCGGCATCGAAGCCGAGGCTGCCATGCTGGGCCAGCCCGTCTCCATGCTGATCCCGCGCGTTGTCGGCTTCAAGCTCACGGGCTCCATCCCCGCCGGCGCTACCGCCACGGACGTCGTCCTGACCATCACCGAGCAGCTGCGCAACCACGGTGTGGTCGGCAAGTTCGTGGAGTTCTACGGCGAAGGCGTTGCGGCTGTGCCGCTGGCCAACCGCGCCACCATCGGCAACATGAGCCCGGAGTTCGGCTCCACGGCAGCGATGTTCCCGATCGACGACGTCACGCTCGAGTACCTGCGCCTCACCGGCCGTTCCGAGCAGAACGTCGCCCTGGTCGAGGCCTATGCGAAGGAACAGGGCCTCTGGCACGATCCCTCGCACGAGATCAAGTTCTCCGAGTACCTCGAACTCGACCTGTCCACGGTTGTCCCCTCCATCTCGGGCCCGAAGCGTCCCCAGGACCGCATCATCCTCACGGAGTCCAAGGCCCAGTTCCGCGAGGACCTGCGCAACTACGTGAAGGAAGACCTGGCAGACGGAAGCCTGGACGAAGCGATCGACGAAAGCTTCCCGGCCTCCGATTCGCCGTCGTTCACCGCCTCCGAGACCCACCTCGCCGACGTCGCACCGCACGCACACGGCCCGAAGTCCAACGGTCGCCCGTCGAACAAGGTGAGCGTCACAACAGCTGACGGCCGCGAATTCGAACTGGACCACGGTGCCGTGTCGATCGCTTCGATCACGTCCTGCACCAACACGTCCAACCCGTCCGTGATGCTTGCCGCCGCGCTGCTCGCCCGCAACGCCGTGGACAAGGGCCTCGCCTCCAAGCCGTGGGTCAAGACCTCGGTCGCTCCCGGCTCCAAAGTTGTCACCGACTACTACGAGAAGTCCGGCCTGACTCCCTACCTGGAGAAGCTCGGCTTCTACATCGTGGGCTACGGCTGCGCAACCTGCATCGGCAACTCCGGACCGCTCGACGCCGAAATCTCCGAGGCCATCCAGGCCAACGACCTTTCCGTCACCGCTGTCCTCTCCGGCAACCGGAACTTCGAAGGTCGCATCAACCCGGACGTCAAGATGAACTACCTGGCCTCCCCGCCGCTGGTCATCGCCTACGCCCTGGCCGGAACCATGGACTTCGACTTCGACGCCGATCCGCTGGGCCAGGACCAGGACGGCAACGATGTCTTCTTGAAGGACATCTGGCCGAACCCTGTCGAGGTCCAGAAGGTCATCGATTCCTCGATCGACAAGGAAATGTTCGCCCGCGGTTACGAAGGCGTCTTCGACGGCGACGACCGCTGGAAGGCACTCGAAACCCCGGCAGGCGACACCTTCGCCTGGGACGCCAACTCCACGTACGTGCGGAAGCCCCCGTACTTCGAGGGCATGAAGGCTCAGCCGGACCCGGTAACGGACATCGCCGGCGCCCGCGTGCTGCTGAAGCTCGGCGATTCGGTCACCACCGACCACATCTCCCCGGCCGGTTCCTTCAAGTCGGACACCCCGGCAGGCCAGTACCTTCTGGCCAACGGTGTGGAGCGCAAGGACTTCAACTCCTACGGTTCACGCCGTGGCAACCACGAGGTCATGATCCGCGGAACGTTCGCGAACATCCGCATCAAGAACCAGCTGCTCGCTGACTTCAACGACGGTGCGGGCGTCGAGGGTGGCTTCACCCGCGACTTCACCCAGGCGGACGGCCCGCAGGCCTACGTCTACGACGCCGCCCAGAACTACCAGGCAGCCGGCACCCCGCTGGTGGTCCTGGCCGGCAAGGAGTACGGCTCCGGCTCTTCCCGTGACTGGGCTGCCAAGGGAACCGCGCTTCTTGGCGTGAAGGCTGTCATCGCCGAAAGCTACGAGCGGATCCACCGCTCCAACCTCATCGGCATGGGTGTCCTCCCGCTGCAGTACCCGGCGGGCGAATCCGCTGCGTCGCTGGGCCTGGTCGGCACGGAAACGTTCTCCGTCGAGGGCGTCACCGAGCTGAACAACGGCACGACGCCGAGGACGCTCAAGGTCGCGGCAACGGCCGAGGACGGCAGCACCAAGTCCTTCGATGCCGTGTTGCGCATCGATACCCCGGGCGAAGCGGACTACTACCGCAACGGCGGCATCCTGCAGTACGTGCTTCGGCAAATCTCGGCACACTAGCGCGAACTACGCCTGAGCCGAAAGGCAACAGCTACAGCCCCGGCTGGTCATCGACCGGCCGGGGCTGTAGCCTTTCCTGCGGCTTGGTGCCGGCCAAGGCGTTAGAGTTGTATAGCACGTCAATCACCCTAAGGAGGGGCCGTTGGGACTTTTGGAGACAATCCGGAACCCGCAGGACCTGAGCAAGCTCACCAGCCAGCAGTTGGAGCAGCTTGCAGGCGAGATCAGGACTTTCCTCATCACCAACGTCGCTCAAACAGGTGGCCACCTTGGACCGAACCTTGGCGTAGTGGAACTCACCATGGCCATCCACAAAGTCTTCGATTCGCCGCGCGACAGCATCGTTTTCGACACCGGTCATCAGTCCTACGTCCACAAATTGCTGACCGGCAGGAAGGATTTCAGCACCCTCCGGCAGCAAGGTGGCATGTCCGGGTACCCCGATCGTGCCGAGTCCGAGCACGACATCGTGGAAAGCTCCCACGCGTCCTCTTCCTTGTCCTGGGCCGACGGTATCTCCCGCGCCCGGCAGTTGACCGGTGAGGGCGACCGCTGCGTTGTCGCCGTCGTCGGAGACGGTGCCCTGACGGGCGGCATGGCATGGGAGGCGATCAACAACATCGCCGCGGATAAACGGCGCCGCGTGGTGATCGTCGTCAACGACAACGGACGCTCCTATGCCCCCACCGTCGGCGGAGTGGCAGACTACCTCGCTTCACTGCGCCCCACGATCGACTCCCTCCGGGCCGCGCCCACCTACGAAGTCGTGTTGGACTGGTGGAAGAAGAAGCTTCAGAGCGGCGGACCGATCGGCCAGTTCACCTATAAGAGCCTGCATGCCATGAAGAAGGGCATCAAGGATTGGTGGGCTCCGCAAGGCATGTTCGAAGACCTCGGCATGAAGTACATCGGCCCGGTTGACGGCCACAACATGCGGGCCCTTGAACACGCGCTCACGACTGCCCGGAATTACGGTGGCCCGGTGATCGTCCACGCGATGACCGAAAAGGGGCACGGTTACGCACCTGCCCTCGCCAATGAGGCGGACCAGTTCCACGCCGTCGGGATCATCGATCCCGAAACCGGCGAACCCACCGAAGCCGGCGGCGCACGCTCGTGGACATCGGTGTTCGCCGAGGAAATCGCGGACATTGCCGACGAACGCGAAGACATCGTAGGCATCACCGGGGCCATGCTGATCCCCGTCGGATTGCACAAGTTCGCGGAACGGCACCCGGAACGGGTGATCGACGTCGGCATCGCGGAACAGCACGCCCTCACCTCGGCCGCCGGCATGGCCTTCGGCGGACTGCACCCGGTAGTCGCCGTTTACGCGACGTTCCTGAACCGCGCCTTCGACCAGCTCCTGATGGATGTTGCCCTGCACAAAGCCGGAGTGACAGTGGTGTTGGACCGCGCCGGCGTGACCGGTCCGGACGGAGCCAGCCACCATGGCATGTGGGACATGGCGATGGTCCAGATCGTTCCGGGGCTGCATCTCGCGGCTCCGCGCGACGCCAGCCGCCTGCGCGAAGAGCTCCGCGAGGCGGTTGCCATCGCAGACGCACCGAGCGTGGTGCGCTTCTCCAAGGGCAGCGTCGGAAGTGAGATCGAAGCGATTGAACGGCTTTCCGATGGCGTCGACGTGTTGGCGCGCCGCCCCGAAGGCTCCACGGAGAACGATGTCCTGATTGTCAGTGTCGGCGCGATGTCCGAGCTCGCCCTCGACGTCGCGTCCCGGCTCGGATCCCAAGGCATCAGTTCCACCGTGGTGGATCCGCGGTGGGTCCTGCCCGTACGCAAGTCCATCATTGCCCTCGCAGCCCGGCACCGATTGGTGATCTGCATCGAAGACGGCGTCCGGGCGGGCGGCGTCGGCTCCCGGATCCGCCAGGAGATGCGCGCTGCCGGCGTGGACACGGCCCTCAACGAGGTGGGGCTTCCAGTCGAATTCCTCGACCATGGAACCAGGAGCCAGGTCCTTGAGCGGGTGGGGCTTACCGCCCAACAGATAACGCACGACGTCGTCGCGCAGGTTCTGGGGACAAAGGTGCCTTTCGCGCGGCCCCTGCCGGGACAAGAACATCCCAGCACCGGCAGTATTCCCACGCTGTGAACGGCCTGTTCCCGGCGGAATCAAACACACAGGCACCCTTCGACGGCACAGGTCCACACAGGACCTGCGCGGAGTGGTTCAGAAAAGGACGGGCATGAGCGGCATCATCCGCACGTATAAGCGCGACGACGAAGCCGTCCTGCATTTCCGGGAGGCTTGGTATGACGACGAATTCAAGCAGTTCGTCATCAACCACGGGGTCGTAGGACACCAGAGCAGTACTGACGAAACCGACGTCGAGGACGAATCGGCCGTCGAAGGACTCATGACCGCCTTTGCCGCACAATGCGAAGAGGACGGCTATGCGGAGATTCCCGAGGAAGAGCAGTTCTGGGTTGTCGCGCAGATTGCCCTGAAGACGAAGGACGGCACCGACCGCGACCGCTACCTTGAGCGCAAGGCCAAGGCCGCTTTGACGAGCGAACTGGCCTGGCGGGGCCTGGGTACCGTGGATCGTTCCGAAATCGGCGACTCGAAGCTCAACATTTTCTGCCTGTGCCCGGACGTCAACAAGGCCGTCAACGCCATCAAGGTGTGCATCCGGGGGGAAGACCTGGACTTCACCAAGCTGAGCATCGCGGCAGCACCCCATGCCGAACCCGCCGCCTTCAAAGTGAAACACTCGCCGAAAACCGGCGCGGGCTTTACTCTCTAAGGACCATACCTCCGCTTCGAAGGGACACACATGGCGCCCAAGAGCAACTGGCCCGGACACACTCCGCTGCCCAAGGGCTTGTCCGCTCCCGCACGAAGGGCACTCGCCCACGAGGGCTTGGAAACCTTGGAACAGCTCGCCGAATTCGGTGAAGGGCGGGTGGCGGCCCTGCACGGCATGGGCCCCAAGGTCATGGCCCAGTTGCACGACGCGATGGAAGAGGCAGGAATCGCCTTCGGATCCTGAGCGGCGGGTCGGCCACCGCGGGCGTTGTAGGGTGAAACCATGACTGAATATCGCCGTCTTGGAAATTCCGGATTGACCGTCTCAGTAGTCGGTTTGGGGTGCAATAATCTCGGCCGGGCCAATACGGCCACGGAATCGCAGGAGGGCACCAACGCGGTAGTGCATGCCGCTTTGGATGCCGGCGTGACCCTGTTCGATGTTGCAGACGTCTATGGCCGGGAGCCCGGCCTCAGCGAGACGATGCTGGGCGTCGCGCTGAAGGGCCGCAGGGACGATGCCATCGTGGCCACGAAATTCGGCATGGACATGCACGGCGCCAACGGCAACGATTTCGGTGCCCGGGGATCGCGGCGCTACATCATCCAGGCCGCCGAGGCATCGCTGCGCCGCCTCGGCACCGACTGGATTGACCTGTACCAGTACCACACCCCGGACCCTCTCACCCCAGTGGATGAGACCCTCGCCGCCCTCGACGACCTCGTGACAAGCGGCAAGGTCCGGTACCTCGGCCATTCCAACCGCGCAGGCTGGCAGATCGCCGAGGCCGAATACGTGGCCCGGATGCAGGGCGGCGCGCGGTTCATTTCGACCCAGAACCACTACAACCTGCTGGACCGCCGCGCGGAGCTCGAAGTGCTGCCGGCCGCCCAGGCCTTTGGGCTCGGTGTCCTGCCGTATTTCCCCTTGGCGAACGGCCTCCTGACGGGCAAGTATGCGCCAGGCAACGCCCCGGAAGGATCGCGCCTCAGCCACACGCGGACCAACATGGTCAACGACGCCGACTGGGTCCAGCTGGGCCGGTTCAGCCAATTCGCCAAGGAGCGGGACCTGAACGAACTGCAGCTGGCTTTCTCCTGGCTGGCCGCCCAGCCCGCGGTCAGCAGCGTGATTGCCGGTGCCACCCGTCCGGCGCAAATCGCAGAAAATGCGAAAGCCGTGCGATGGGTACCCACGGCAGAAGAACGCGCAGAACTGGATGACATCTTCCCGCGTACGCCCAAGGTTGCCCTTTTCTAAGGAGTACGCCGTGAGCGAGGATCCGACGCCGGTGGCCGGTTTCAGGGAGCCTGTGAGCCTGCTGGTGGACTGCGACACGGGGATTGACGACGCCCTCGCCTTGGCCTATCTGTGCAGCAAGCCGCACGTGGAGCTCGTTGCCGTGAGCAGCACCCCTGGCAACGTTGCGGCGGAGCAGGTGGCACGCAACAACCTGTCCCTGCTCGAGCTGTGTGGCCGCCCCGACGTGCCCGTCGCGATCGGTGCCCGCGCTCCGCTGCGGATCCCGCTGACCACCACGCCGGAAACCCACGGACCGCAGGGCATCGGCTACGCCGAGCTGCCGGAACCGCGCGGACATGTGCACGACGTCGACGCCGTCGAGCTCTGGGTAGAAGCGGCCCGGTCACGGCCGGGGGAGCTGACAGCCCTGCTGACGGCGCCCCTCACCAACTTCGCCCTCGCCCTGCGGGCCGAGCCGCGCCTACCGGAGCTGCTGCGCGGCGTCGTGATCATGGGCGGCAGCTACTACTACCAAGGCAACACGACACCCACGGCCGAATGGAACAGCCACGTCGATCCGCACGCAGCGGCCGAGGTGTTTGCCGCCTTCGCCGGACTCCCTGAGGAACGCCTGCCGGTGGTGTGCGCCCTGGAGACCACGGAACGGATTGAACTGACACCCGGACACGTGGCCGCCCTGGCTTCCGAGGCAGGCTGCACGGAGCCAGAACTTGTCCTTCCGGAGCAGCCGGAAGGGCGGCGCAGCACCGCTTCGAACGAACTCGTGCGGCACGTCAGCGATATGCTGCGCTTCTATTTCGAGTTCCATCGCCGTTATGGCCAGGGCTACGTTGCGCACATCCACGACTACTTCGCAGCGTCCGTCGCCGCCGGAACCGCCAGATACCGCACCCGCACGGCAACAGTGCACGTCGAGACGGCAGCCCCCAGGCTTATCGGAACCACAGTGGCGGACTTCCGCGGACTGTGGGGAGAGCCTCCCAACGCGCGCATCGTCTCGGAGAACCACCCGGAAGAGGCTTTTGCCGAATTGGTGAGCTCATTGGGAGGCCTTGCCCGGAGGCTGTCGGACACTCCCCGACGGCAGGGTTAGCCCGCGTTCGGCTTCGACGCGGTACCGGGTGCCAGGAAGCGTTTGCCGTTGACACGCTCGGAGGCGCCCACCCGGTCCAAATAGGGTGTGATCCCGCCCAAGAACATCGGCCAGCCGGCACCGAGGATGACGCAGAGATCGATGTCTTCAGGTCCTGCCACGACGCCTTCGGACAGCATGAGCCCGATTTCCTCGGCCAGGGCGTCCTGCGTGCGACGCAGGACTTCCTCGGCCGTGGACGGCGTGGTGCCGAAGGACATGAGCGCCAAGGTGTCGGCCGGGATGACCGGCTTTCCCTCAGGACCCGGGGCCCAGAGTGACTTCACGCCATTGTCAACCAACTTCTGCAGGTTCTGCGATACCGCAAAACGCTCGCCGAAGGCAGCGTGCAGCGATTCCTGGACGTGCTGGGCGACCGGAAGGCCCACCATCGCGCTGAGGGTGAACGGACTCATTGGCAGGCCCATGGGGCGCAGCGCCGAGTCGGCTACTTCCGCCGGCGTCCCTTCGTCGAACGCGGCAATGACTTCGCCCATGAGCCGCAGCAGGATCCGGTTGACGACGAAAGCGGCTGCGTCCTTGACCAGCACGGCTGTCTTCTTCAAGCCCTTGGCGAGCTCGAACGCGGTGGCCAGCACGGCGTCGTCGGTCTTGGGAGCACGCACGATTTCCAGGAGCGGCATGACCGCAACCGGGTTGAAGAAATGGAAACCGACGAGGCGCTCCGGGTACTGCAGATCTTCGGCCATCGCGGTCACGGACAGCGAGGATGTGTTGGTGGCCAGGATGCATTCGGGGGAGACGATCGCTTC
>OUNM011142390.1_pt1 | contig 29150 bp, 36 predicted proteins | sample 1769961 | NCBI WGS metagenome assembly OUNM01 (sample SAMEA3914820, study PRJEB12502) | metagenome | biome: forest; material: soil | place: USA | collected 2012-03-12 | depth 0.3 m | reverse complement strand
GGCCGAGCGCGCCCGCGGTGCGCTTCGCCTCGATCTTGTCGCCCATCGTGCGGATATGCTCGGGCTTGGGCCCGACGAAGATGATGCCGTGCGCCTCGATGATCTCGGCGAAGCGGGCATTTTCGGAAAGGAAGCCATAGCCCGGATGGATCGCGTCGGCATGGCTGATCTCGGCCGCCGAGATGATGTTCGGGATGTTGAGGTACGATTCGCCAGCGGGTGGCGGGCCGATGCAGATCGCCTCGTCGGCGAGCCGCACGTGCATTGCATCGGCATCGGCGGTCGAGTGCACGGCGACCGTCTTGATGCCCATTTCGTGGCAGGCACGGTGGATTCGCAGCGCAATCTCGCCGCGATTGGCGATCAGCAGCTTTTTGATCTCAGGCACGCGAGATTACTCGACCACCACGAGCGGCTGGTCGAATTCGACCGGCTGGCCGCTCTCGACGAGAATCGCGGCGACGGTGCCGCCATTCGGGGCGGTGATCGGATTCATCACCTTCATCGCCTCGATGATCACCAGCGTGTCGCCGGCAGAAACCTTCTGTCCGACCGCGATGAACGGCTTCGCCTCGGGATTCGGCGTCAGATAGACGGTGCCGACCATCGGCGACTTGACCGCATTGGCGCTGATCGCCGCGGGCGCGGCTTCGGCGGGCGCCGCAGCCGGTGCGGCCGGAGCCGCCGGCGGCGCCGCATAGGTCATCGGCGCCGAGGCAATCGTGTGGACTTCGCGCGCTACGCGGATGCGGCGGTTGCTGTCCTCGACCTCGATCTCGGTAAGGTTGGATTTATCGAGCAATGCCGCGAGCTGGCTTACCAGCTCGACATCGACTCGCATGCCCCCATCATTTTTCTCGTCTGCCATTCGACCCTTCTTCGCCCTGTTGAGGCTGATTCAAAGGCGCGCCCTGTGTCAGAGTCGGGCGGCGGCTTCAAGCGCGAGCATATAGGACAGCGCACCAAATCCGGAAATGGTTCCGCGCGCGGCACGACCGACATAGCTCTGATGCCGGAATTCCTCGCGAGTCAGCGGGTTCGACAAATGAACCTCGATGACCGGCGTCTTGATCGATTTGATCGCGTCGTAGAGCGCAAGACTCGTATGCGTCAGCGCGCCGGCATTGAGCAGCACTGCCCTGGCGCCCACCGCCTGCGACTCGTGGAGCCAATCACACAAATGCCCCTCGTGATTCGACTGGCGCAGGTCGATTTCGAGGCCGAGCTCGCGGGCGCGATCCTCGAGCATGCCGGCAATGTCGTCGAGCGTATCCGACCCATAGATTTCCGGCTCGCGCGTTCCGAGCAGGTTGAGGTTGGGGCCGTTCAGCACCAGAATCGTATCGGTCACCCATGGCCTTTCGGTTGCGAGCCCGGACGGGCCAGCCTAAGTCGCGTGCACGAACCCATACCCGTTCGTGTCGAGCGAAGTCGAGACACGGGTGTAGACCGGGCGGCCATATCATCAAGCGCTTCTCGACTTCGCTCGAAGCGGACGACTGGAAAGAAATGCCCCATACCGACGGCACCGTCTCGATCCACGTCAATGGCGAGCATCGTCGCGTCTTTGCCGGGCTGACGCTCGCGCAGCTCGCCGAAGAACTTGGGTTGATTCCCGAAAAGGTCGCGGTCGAGCGCAACCTCGAGGTCGTGCCGCGCTCGACGCTGGCGCAGATCATGGTCGAGGATGGCGACGAGATCGAGATCGTTCATTTCGTCGGGGGCGGTTGACCGTGAACCGCGCGGTCTGGGCGAGCCTGGCGGCGCCGGTGCTGGCGCTGGGCGCGCTCAATGCGATCCTGGCGCGCACGGTCGATACCTGCACCGGCGGATCGGCCGACTCGCTGGTCGGCGGTATCGTCACCGCGATCCTCAACCTGGTCGGTTTCGTGATGCTGGTGCGCGGGACCAGGCCTTGGCTGCTCGCGCTGGTGGTTGCCCTGCCGACCCTGGCCGCCTTGTCCTATACCGGCTTCGCGCTGGATTTCTGGCACGGCTACGTGACACGCGGCATGTCGGCATGCGAGGCGAAGACCGGCGAGACATATTGGGATTTGAGCGGCGAGGAGCCGCAGCTCATCTTTTTCTGGGTCGCCGCGGCGGCCATATACTGGATCGGCCTCGCCAATGCGGCGTGGCGATCGCTCAAGACGAAGGACCTGGAACTTGACCGTGCAGAGCCGAATTGACGCCGCCAAGGACGACAGCTGGTCGGTCGCGGGCAAGACTTTCCGCTCGCGGCTGATCGTCGGCACCGGCAAGTACAAGGATTTCGCGCAGAATGCTGCAGCGCTCGAGGCGTCGGGGGCCGAGATCGTCACGGTCGCGGTGCGCCGGGTCAATGTCAGTGATCCCAAGGCGCCGATGCTGACCGATTTCATCGATCCGAAGAAAGTCACCTATCTGCCCAATACCGCGGGCTGCTTCACCGCCGACGAGGCGATCCGTACCTTGCGGCTGGCGCGCGAAGCGGGCGGCTGGGACCTGGTCAAGCTCGAAGTGCTGGGCGAGGCGCGGACGCTCTATCCCGACATGGTCGAGACGCTGCGCGCGACCGAGGTCCTCGCGAACGAGGGCTTCAAGCCGATGGTCTATTGCGTCGACGATCCGATCGCGGCGAAGCGGCTGGAGGATGTCGGCGCGGTGGCGATCATGCCGCTGGGCGCGCCGATCGGGTCGGGGCTCGGCATCCAGAACCAGGTGACGATCCGGCTGATCGTCGAGGGCGCCAAGGTGCCGGTGCTGGTAGATGCCGGGGTCGGGACCGCGTCAGACACCGCGATCGCGATGGAACTCGGCTGCGACGGCGTGCTGATGAATACCGCGATCGCCGAGGCCAAGGATCCGATCATGATGGCACGCGCGATGAAACTCGCGGTCGAGAGCGGGCGTTTGGCCTATCTCGCCGGACGGATGGGCAAGCGGCGTTATGCCGATCCCTCGAGCCCGCTTGCGGGATTGATCTGACGAAAGCTCGCCCCTTGGCGAGGCTGATCCAGGAGGTTCGATGCGCCGTTTGTTGCCGATTGCCGCGTTGGCGGTGCTGAGCGCCTGCCATCCCAACCAGCCCAAGGTCGACAATGCCGATGCCCTGGTCAACGAAAGCGCCGATGTGAAGGCGCGGGCGCCGCAGCCGGTCAAGCTGACCGCGCCCGACGGCGTCACCGTCTACGGCACCTATTATCCGGCCGAACAGCCGCGCGCGATCATCTTGCTGTTCCACCAGGCGGGATCGTCGAAGGACGAATATGTCTCGATCGCACCGCAGCTCCAACTGGCGGGCTATTCGTCGCTGGCAATCGACCAACGGGTCGGCGGCGGGCTCTACGGCGACAACCAGACCATGGCGGGCTATAAGGGCAAGACCGATTATCTCGGCGCGCTCCCCGATCTCGAGGCGGCGCTCGCCTGGGGCAAGGCCAATGCCGGCGGCAAGCCGATCATATTGTGGGGATCCTCTTATTCGGCCAGCCTCGTCTTCCTCGTCGCCGCGTCCAAAACGGCGGAAGGTAGCGTCAAGGGCGTGATGGCGTTCTCCCCGGGCGAATATTTCAACGACAAGAAGATGGTCGAGAATGCTGCCGCCAAGGTGACGGTGCCGGTCTTCGTCACCTCCGCCAACACGTTCGAGGAGGAGCAGGAGGCCAAGGCCATCCTGTCCGCGACGAAAAGTACCGACCGCCAGCAATTTATCCCGAAGGCGGGCGTCCACGGCTCGTCGACGCTCAACGCGAGCAAGAATCCCGGCGGGTCGGACGACAATTGGTCGGCGGTGCTGTCGTTCCTCAAGCGCGTCGTGCCCTAGGAACTACCGGAGCACCAAACCGTTCTATTTCCACGACTTGGACGCGACGGTACCCCCGCCGACGCGAGTGGAAAGGAATGCCCGATGGGTGAGTTGATCGACAAGGTCAAAGGCAATGTGAACGAGGCCGTCGGCAAGGCGAAACAGGCGATCGCCGGTGATGCGGACGATCCCAATCGCACCGCCAAGGGCGACAAGCTGGCCGCCGAAGGTGCCGGGCAGGAATTGAAGGGCAAGGCCCAACAGTTCGTCGGCAAGGTGAAGGGCGCGCTGGGCGACGATATCTGACGCCGCCGCGGCTGCAGCCCGCGCCGAACCGACACGGGGGCCGTCCGGTACCGGGCGGCCCCCTTCCTTTTGGGATGTCCCGATCCTCCCCCCTGTCGGGGAGAATCGGATCGGGGTGTCAGACCACCAGTTCCGCTACCATCCCCCGCAACCGTTCCGCATCGCGCGACGGCGGTGCCCCGAACATCCGCGCATATTCGCGGCTGAACTGCGACGCGCTCTCATAGCCGACCGAATAAGCCGCGCGCCCGGCATCGTTGCTCGTAACCAGCAACCGCCGCGCCGCCTGGAGCCGCAGCGTCTTCTGATATTGCAGCGGGCTCATCGCCGTCGCCGCCTTGAAGTGGCGATGGAAGGACGGGACGCTCATCCCCGCAATGTCGGCGAGCGCGTCGATCCGCATTGCCTGGTCGAAATGCGCCTGGATCCAGTGGATCGCGCGCCGCACCCGCGACAATTGGCTGTCGTCGCGTGCGATCTGGCGAAGCAGTCCGCCCTGCGGTCCCTGGAGCAGGCGATAGAGGATCTCGCGTTCACGCAACGGGGCCAGCACCGCGATATCGTGCGGCGCGTCGAGCAAGGCCACGAGCTGGGCCCAGGCATCGAGCAATTCGGGCGTGACCGGCGACACCGCGAATCCCGCGGTCTGTCCCTCGGGCTGCGGCGGCATGTCGGACAGCAGGTCGGCCAGCAAGGCGCGGTCGATCGTCAGGCTGACCGCGACATAGGGCTCGGCGGGCGACGCCTCGATCACGCAGCCCGACACCGGCAATTCGAGCGAGGCGATGAAGCTGCACGCCGGGTCGTAGCGCAGCACCTGGTCGCCGATCATCACTTGCTTGGCGCCCTGCAGCACCAGGCAGATCATCGGCTCGTAGACGACCGACATCGGCCGGCTCGGCTGGTGCACGACACCGAGGCTGACGCGCGGGATCGGGCCGTCGCGCAAGATGCCGTCGGTGTGGCGCAGGACGCGTTGCCGCATCTCGTCGAGACGTTGCTGCATGATAGGATAGATGGCCGCCACGAAGGGAAAGGCAACCGTGCTACGCCCGATTTCGCGCACGGTTGATAGGATCGGGCAAGCGATCGAGACGATCGGGCGTCGCCGTCGCGCGCTGCATCCCCAGCTAGCGGAAGAGGACGCGGGACTGGATCGTCCGGCATCGTCCTCGCAGCTTTCATGGAGAATCGACATGGCCATATTCGGCGAAAAATCGACCACCGAGGACGTGCTCGCGGGGGTCGACCTGACCGGCAAGCGCTTCCTCGTCACCGGCGTCTCCGCCGGGCTCGGGGTGGAGACTGCCCGTGCACTTGTCGCGCACAATGCCGAGGTGGTGGGTGCGGCACGCGACGTCGCCAAGGCCGAGCACGCCACGGCGGAGGTCCGCGCAGCGGCCGAGGCGGGTCAGGGCAGCTTCTCGATCATCGAGCTCGATCTCGCCTCGCTCGCCAGCGTGCGCGCCTGCGCCGCTGCGCTCAACGCCGATGGTCGGCCGTTCGACGTGATCATCGCCAATGCCGGGGTGATGGTCCCGCCGTTCGGTCATACCGCCGACGGGTTCGAGACCCAGTTCGGCACCAACCATCTCGGCCATTTCGTGCTGATCAACCGGATCGCGGGCCTGCTCAAGGATGGTGGTCGCCTCGTGAACCTGTCCTCGGCCGGGCATCGCTATTCGGACGTCGACCTCGACGATCCCAATTTCGCGCGCACGCCCTACGAGCCGTGGATCGGCTATGGCCGCTCGAAGACCGCCAACATCCTGTTCGCGGTCGAATTCGACCGCCGCCACCGCGATCGCGGCGTGCGCGCGACCGCTGTCCATCCGGGCGGCATCCAGACCGAGCTGAGCCGTCACATGGACCCGGGCCAGCTCGCCGCGCTGGTCGCCCAGATCAACGAGACGGCGGCCAAGGCGGGGACCCCGGCGTTCGAATACAAGACGATCCCGCAAGGCGCCGCGACGTCGGTCTGGGCCGCGGTGGTCGCGGATGCCGACGCGGTGGGCGGCAAATATTGCGAGGATTGCCACGTCGCCGAATTCCAGGACGATGAAGGCATTCGCGGCGGGGTGCGCCCCTATGCGCTCGATTCGGATCGCGCGAAGGCGCTGTGGGCGAAGAGCGAGGAAATGGTCGGCGAGACGTTCTGACCGACTGCCGCCCGTCCCGTCTCTCGAAAGGAGCGGGACGGGCGGCTTCCTGTTGCCTGCGCCCGCGCGACGCGGCATGACCGTTTCGAAGACCGGGTATGAAACCCGGCCGTGATGAGCGGGAGTGGGCCATGGAGATCGTCGCCGACGGATTGCGGTTCCCCGAAGGCCCGGTGGCGATGGCCGACGGCAGCGTCATCCTGGTCGAGATCGCGGCGGGGCGGATCACCCGGGTCAGGCCCGATGGGTCGAAGGAGACCGTGGCAGAGCCCGGCGGAGGCCCCAACGGCCTGGCGATCGGGCCCGACGGCAAGCTCTATTGCTGCAACAATGGCGGGTTCGAGTATCTCGAGAATAACGGCATGCTCGCGCCGCACGGCATCGCGCATGACTATTCGGGCGGACGGATCGAGCGGATCGACATCGCTACCGGCGCGGTCGAAATCCTCTACAAATCGGGCGATTTCGGCTGCGTGCTGCGCGGCCCCAACGACATCGTGTTCGATGGCGAGGGCGGCTTCTGGTTCACCGACCATGGCAAGGTCGATTACGCCAAACGCTGCCATGACATCGTCGGCATCTTCTACGGCAAGGTCGATGGCAGCCACCTCGAGGAAGTGATCTTCCCCAGCCAGAACCCCAATGGAGTCGGCCTGTCGCCCGATGGGAAGCGGCTCTATGCGGCGGAGACCTATACCTGCCGGCTGATGGCGTTCAACGTGACCGCACCCGGCAAGGTCGACGGCACCGCGGGCCCGGGCGGCCCCGGCATCCCGCTCTACCGGCCGGCGGGCTACAAGTTCTTCGATTCGCTCGGCGTCGAGGAGAGCGGCAATATCTGCGTCGCGACGATCGGCGAATGCGGCATCTCGGTGATCTCCCCGGCGGGCGAGCTGGTCGAGTTCGTGGCGACCGACGACATCTTCACCACCAATATCTGCTGGGGCGGGGCGGACATGATGGACGCCTATATCTGTCTGTCGGGGACCGGGCGGCTGGCGAAAATGCGCTGGGCACGGCCGGGACTGAAGCTCAAGTACAATTGCTGACGAGGGGCGAGGGGGGCATGCACGAAGTGTTTGTCGGCGCGGTGGTCGTGGCGGCGTTCGGCTTCCACTTCTGGCTGATGCGACTGGTGTGGCGGCGGATGAAGCGCGTGAAGGAACTGACGCGCTCGCCCGAGGAAAGGAAGCCGGGCGCGACGACGCCCTATGAAGACAGGAGGCCCGATGGCGATCTCTCCGTCGGGCGCGGGTTCGAGCCCAATGAAGGCCTGATCAAGCTCGGCGCGCGACAGAAACAGGATCGGCCCTGGATAGAAATGTGATCCGCATCATCGGCAACCACGTCTCGCCCTACGCGCGCAAGGCCTTCCTGTCGCTCGATCACAAGCAGGTCGATTACGAGATCGACCCGATTGTGCCGTTCTTCGGCGACGATGGATTCACTAGGCTCAATCCGCTGCGACGCATCCCGGTGCTGATCGACGGCGATCTGGTGATCCCCGATTCGACGGTGATCTGCGAATATCTCGACGACCGTTACCCCGAAAAGCCGCTCTACCCGCGCGACCCCGCCGACCGCGCCCGGGCGCGCTGGCTCGAGGAATTTGCCGACAGCCGGCTGGGCGACGTGATGATCTGGAAGCTCTTCTTCCAGCGCAACGTGAAGCCGCGGGTGTGGAAGCAGGAGTGCGACGAGGAAGCGGTCGCCGCGGTGATCGCCGGCGACTTGCCGGAGATCATGGACTGGCTCGAGCCGCAGGCGCCTGGCGGCGGCTACATGTTCGGCGAGTTGTCGATGATCGACCTGACCTATGCCGCGTTCTTCCGCAACGCGGCGCTGGCCGGCTGGACGCCCGATGCCGCGCGCTGGCCACGCGTCGCGGCGTGGATCGACCATGTCTTCGCGACGCCGTTGTTCGCGCGGTCGGTGATGATCGAGCAGATCATGCTGACCACGCCGGGCAAGGAAGTCGCCGCCGCGCTCGAGGCGGCCGGGCTCAAGGTCACGCCCGAAAGCGTGCGCGGCAGCGCGCCGCGGCGCGGGCCGATGTCGGTGTGAGGGAGGACGAAATGGCTTGGCAGATCGATATCGGACGAACCGACATTGCCAGCGCGGCGCTGGGTGAACTGGCGTCACGCGACCTCGCGTCCGGCGAGGTGGAATTCGCGATCGACCTTGTCGCGCTCACCGCCAACAACGTCACTTACGCAGCGTTGGGTGAGAAGACGCCGTTCCTCGGTGCCGATGCGGGTTATTGGGATTTCTTCTCCGAGCGCGATCAGCCCGGGCATCTGCCGGTCTGGGGCTTCGCCACCGTCACGCGGTCGGCGGCGGATGGGATTGCCGGGGGCGAGCGTTTCTACGGTTATTGGCCGCTCGCCAGCCATGCGGTGCTGACCGCCGGCAACCTCCGCGGATCGGGATTCACCGAAGTGACGCCGCGTCGTGTCGACCTGCCCGCGCCGTACAATCAATATACGCGGCTCGCCACGCTCGGCGATCATCGCGAGGCGGACCATGACTGGTGGCCGGTCTATCGGCCGCTGTTCCTAACTGGCTGGCTGATCGCCGACCAGTTCGAGGATGAAGGCGATTTCGGCGCAGCGACGGTGATCGTCAGCGGGGCGTCGAGCAAGACGGCGTTGGGCTTCGCGCATGCCATGAAGGCGCGTGGGCAGGGACCGAAGCTCGTCGCGCTCGCGTCCGCGCGCAGCGCCGAATTCACGGCTGGCACCGGCCTTTACGATGCGGTCGTCAACTACGGCGCGATCGACTCGATCGAGGCGGATGGGATCGTCGCGATGGTCGATTTCGCCGGTAATCCGGCGGCGACGCGCGCGGTGCACGAAAAGTTCGGTGACCGGCTCGCGGTCGACATGATCGTCGGCATCACGCATTGGGACGCCGAGCGCGGCGGCGGTCCGCTGCCCGGGCCGCGTCCGATCGGCTTCTTCGCGCCGGGGCGAATGCAGAAACGCTCGGCCGATTGGGGCGCCGCAGGCTTGCGTGAGCGCAGCGAGGCGGCGTGGCTCGGGTTCATGGATACGGCCAAGCGGCTCACCACGATCGACCGCCGCAAGGGCGCCGAAGCCGCGCTGACGGCGTATCGCGACGCCGTAGCGGGCAAGGTCGATCCGCGCGCGGGCGTGCTGATCGAGCCATGAAGCGCGACACCGTGATCTTCGATTTCGGCGGGGTGATCACCTCGTCGCCGTTCGAGGCATTCAATCGGATGGAGGCGGCGCGCGGCCTGCCGCACAATCTCGTCCGGCGGATCAACGCGGCCAATCCCGACGGCAATGCCTGGGCCCTGTTCGAGCGTGCGGAGATCGACGGCGCGCGGTTCGATACGCTGTTTGCGGAAGAGGCAAGGGCGCTCGGCTACGACCTGCCCGGCCGCGACGTGCTGGCCCTGCTGTCGGGCGATATCCGCCCGGCGATGGTCGCCGCGCTCGATTGGCTGAAGGCCAATGGCTACCGGATCGGCTGCATTACCAACAACGTCCCTGCCGGACATGGTGCGCAAATGTCCTCGACCGCGGAAAAGGCGGCAGCGATCCAGGCGATCCTCGCGCGGTTCGACCATGTCGTCGAAAGCTCGAAGGTCGGGATCCGCAAGCCCGATCCGGCCATCTACCTGATGGCGTGCGAGGCGCTCGGCGTGGCGCCGGGGCAATGCGTCTATCTCGACGACCTCGGCATCAACTGCAAACCTGCCGCTGCGCTCGGCATGGCGGCGATCAAGGTGTCGTCGGGCGAGCAGGCGCTGGCCGACCTCGAGGCGGCGCTCGGCCTGCCCGCGACGACCTTCGGGAGATAGGACCATGGCTGTGAGGCGGCATCGCGAACGGCATCTCGTCCAGCGGATCGGCTGGCTCCGCGCGGCGGTGCTCGGGGCGAATGACGGCATATTGTCGACGGCCAGCCTGATCGTCGGCGTCGCGGCGGCCAATGCCAGTTCGGCGACCATATTGCTGACCGGCATTTCCGGGCTGTTCGCCGGGGCGATGTCGATGGCCGCGGGCGAATATGTCTCGGTCAGCAGCCAGGCCGATACCGAGCGTGCCGACGTCGCGCGCGAGACGGCGGAGCTTGCCGACGAGCCCGAAGCGGAGCGGCAGGAGCTTGCCGCGATCTATCGCCAGCGCGGGCTCGACCATGATCTGTCGTTGCAGGTCGCCGATCAATTGATGGCGCATGATGCGCTGGGCGCACATCTGCGCGACGAGCTCGGCATCAGCGAGGATCTCGCGGCACGCCCGGTGCAGGCGGCACTGGCCTCGGCGGCGAGCTTCGCCTCGGGCGCGATCGTGCCGGTATTGGCGACCCTGGTGTTCCACGGACCAATGCTGGTCGAGGCGGTGATTGCCGTGACGCTCGTGATGCTGGCGGCAACGGGGGCCATCGGTGCGCGGGCCGGTGGCGCGAGCGAGATGCGTGGTGCCGTCCGCGTGGTGTTCTGGGGTGCCCTGGCGATGGCGGTGACCTTCGCGATCGGCCGCCTGTTCGGCACCCGGATATAAAAAGGGCCGCGCGGTTTCCCGCGCGGCCCTTCTTCAAGCGATCGGTCGGATCAGAACTTGAAACCGACGCCAACCAGGCCCTGGTGGCGGCTCGTGTCGCCCTCATAGTTCGAGTAGCGATACTCGACGCGCGCCACGACGTTCTTGGCGGCGTTGAACTCGACGCCGGTGCCGACGCGCCAGCCGTCGAGATTGTCGCCCGACTTGGTGGTGGCGTTGGCGAGCGTGTAGGTCGCGGTCTCGCGGGCGTTGGTGTAGCCGCCCTTCACGTAGAGCAGCGCCTTGCCGCCGACGACGTAACCGGCGCGGACACCGGCATAGAGGTCACGGCCGCCACGCGCACACAGGCGGTCGCCGGCGGTGATGACGTTGCTGGCGCACTCCTTGGTGGTCGAGCCGTCGATCTCACCCTCGACGCCGAACACGCCCTTGCCCGACTGATAGTCGTAGCCGATCACGCCGCCATAGCCGAGACCGGTCTGGTTCTCGCCAAAGCTGCTGACATGATCGATGCCGGCGACGGCGAGGACCTTGACGCCCTGGAACTCCTTGTCGGTCGGGGCCGAGTCCTGGGCGAAGGCGGGGGTGGCGAAAGCGGCACTGGCCAACAGGGCCGACGCGATGAGGAAACGCATAAAAACTCCTTTGCAAACAAAAACCGGGAGGCTCTTTCGGCCCCCCGGTCAAAGCGGCTGTTCGGCTCGCTTCGTGGCGCAGATGTGGCGGCACCTGCCCGATGTCATCACTATTCCGCCCAGATTCCCGTGGGATTCCGCGAAATTCGCCAAAGTGTGTTGTTAATGCAACACGGTGCGGCCGGCGCTGCCAGTCGGACCCGGGCCGTCGAACAGAACGAACATTGTGCCGATGCGAGCGCGCGCTTGCCCCGTCGCGCAGGCGCTTCTATTCGGTCGGGATCATCCAGGGAGTCCGCATGGCCCGCAAGCTTTACCCCGACGCCGCATCGGCGCTCGATGGCCTGTTGTTCGACGGCATGACGATCTGTGCCGGGGGCTTTGGCCTCTGCGGCATTCCGGAGCGACTGATCGACGCGATCCTCGCCGCCGGCACCAAGGACCTGACGATCGCCAGCAACAATGCCGGGATCGATGGCGAGGGGCTCGGCAAATTGCTGCGCACGCGCCAGGTCAGGAAGATGATCTCGTCCTATGTCGGCGAGAACAAGGAATTCGAGCGCCAGTATCTCGCCGGCGAGCTCGAGGTCGAGTTCTGCCCGCAAGGCACGCTGGCCGAGCGCTGCCGCGCGGGCGGGGCAGGCATTCCGGGCTTCTATACCAGGACGGGGGTCGGCACGCAGGTCGCCGACGGCAAGGAGGTCAAGGTGTTCGACGGCGAGGAATATATCCTCGAGCGCGGCATCCGCAGCGACTTGTCGATCATCAAGGGCTGGAAAGCCGATGAGGCGGGCAACCTCGTGTTCCGCAAGACCGCGCGCAATTTCAACCAGCCGATGGCGACCGCGGGCAAGATCTGCGTCGCCGAGGTCGAGGAAGTGGTGCCGGTCGGCAGCCTCGATCCCGACCAGATCCATTTGCCGGGCATCTATGTGAAGCGGATGATCGTCGGCAGCCCCTATGACAAGAAGATCGAGTTCCGCACCGTGCGCGAACGGATCGCGGCGTGAAGCGGGTCGCGCTTGTCGCCTTGCTCGCCGCGAGCACCACGCTCACCGGCTGCATCGCCGCGGCCGGGCCGATCATCGCCGCGACCGCGATGGGCGGCAAGAGAGTGCTCGGCAACAACAAGAAGGACGACGATCTGCCGATCTCGTCGCGGCCCGATCCCGCTGCGACGCCCGTAGCCACTGCGGCCGCTACCACCGCGCCGGTCGGCATTCCCGCGGCCGAGGCGATCCCGCTGACGGCGGCCTCGACTCCGGCTGCGCCACCGCCGCCGCCGCCGGGCAGCGTGCCGCCGGGCATGCAATTCCTCTACGGGTCGGGCGAGGCGTCGGCGCTGTCCGTCCAGGCCTATCTCACGCTCACCGATTTCCTTGTCGCCCGCGCGACCGATTATGCGGTCGGCCATCCGGTCAGCTCGGTCGTGCTGACGCCCGATGCGACGCTCGACAATCCCAAGTTCATGCCGTGCACCGAGAAACAGCGGCCGGCGGTGGTGCTCGACATCGACGAAACCGCCTTGATGAACCTCGGCTACGAGGCCGATGACAGCCAGCGCCCGCCCGGGCCTTATGACCAGAGCCGCTGGGACCGCTGGGAAACTACCGGGGTCGGCGCGGTCGAGCCCGTGCCCGGCGCGCTCCAGGCGATCCGCGCCGCGCGGCAGAGTGGGATCGAAGTGGTGTTCAATTCGAACCGCTCGAACGCCAATGCCGAGGCGACGATCGGTGCGCTGACGCTCGCCGGGCTCGGCCCGATCGTCCATCTGCAGAATCTGTGGCTCAAGGGTGACGATGTCATCGGCGGCAGCGGCAAGGACGGCCGCCGCCTGGCGATCTCGGCCAGATATTGCGTGATCGCGATGGTCGGCGACCAACTCGGCGATTTCAGCGATCTGTTCAACGCGCCCGGCCTGTCGCCCGCGCAGCGCCGCGCGCAGACCAATTCGCCCAAGCTGCGATTGCTCTGGGGGCATGGCTGGTTCGTCCTGCCCAATCCGGTCTACGGCACCGGGCTCAAGGGTAATATCGACGACGTCTTCCCCAAAGACCGGCGCTGGACCGATCCCGGTGCGCCGCTGCCGTCGGTCGCGCCGGCACCGTTGCCGCCCGCTCCCGGCCTGCCCGCGCCATCGACGGACAAGAAATGACCGACAAACCGATCCCGATCGACCTCGTGCCCTATGCCGAGATGCTCGGTGGCAGCCGCGAGTTCCTGCGCGCCTGGGCCAAGCCCGAAGGGGCAGCGAGCTATTTCGTCAGTCCGCGCGCGCTTGGGCCCGAACCTGCCTTGTTCGGCATCGCCCTGGTCGATGCCGCACGCCATGCCGCGGCCGCCTGGGCAAAGATGCTCGGCCGCAGCGAGGAAGAGGTGCTCGCGCGCATCTGGGAAGGCCTGGACGCCGAGCGCAGCGCCCCCTCCAACGATTTGCCGCTGCCGGTTGCGGTGGCTCGAAAGGACGATTGAGATGGCCTGGACCCGTGACGACATGGCCGCCCGCGCCGCCAGGGAGCTGCGCGACGGTTATTATGTGAACCTCGGCATCGGCATCCCGACGCTGGTCGCCAACCATATCCCGGCCGGGGTCGAAGTGACCCTGCAGTCGGAGAACGGCATGCTCGGCATCGGCCCGTTCCCCTATGACGACGAGGTCGATCCCGACCTGATCAATGCCGGCAAGCAGACGATCAGCGAGCTGCCGCAATCGGTCTATTTCGGGTCGGAGCAGAGCTTCGCAATGATCCGCGGCGGACATATCGACCTGACCGTGCTCGGCGCGATGGAAGTCGCCGAGAATGGCGACATCGCCAACTGGATGATCCCGGGCAAGATGATCAAGGGCATGGGCGGGGCGATGGACCTGGTCGCCGGGGTCAAGAAGATCATCGTCGTGATGGAGCATACCAGCAAGAACGGCGATCCCAAGTTCATCCCGGCCTGCACCTTGCCGCTGACCGGCAAGAACGTGGTCGACATGATCATCACCGACCTCGCGGTATTCCACCGCCCCGACCACCAGTCGCCGTTCCGGCTGATCGAGCTGGCGCCGGGCGTGACCGAGGAAGAAGTCGCGGCGAAGACGACCGCCGCGTACGAGGCGCTCGCCACCGCCTGACGGTGGCTTGACGATCGCGGCGAGGCTTGGGACTACGCTTGTAGTCAAGGGAGAGTCGCCGATGATCCGCTTCACCATTCCGCTCGCCGCGCTCGCGCTCACCGCTGCCGCACCGGGCGAGCGCGACTGGTCGACGACGTTGCGGACCGACGCCAGGGCGCTCCACGACGACGTGGTCGCGAACCATCCTGGGATGGTCAACGCGCTCGACCCCGATTTCGCGAAACGCGAGGCCGCGGCCTATGCGCTGCTGCTCAAGCGCGCGGCGCGCGTGCGCAGCTATGCCGGTTATCGTTATGCCTTGTCCGCTTATGCGGCGAGTTTCGACGATGGCCATCTCGCGGTGTTCCCGGCGAAGGACGCACCACCGCTCGGCAGCCAATGGCCGGGCTTCCTGACTGGCTATGATTCCAGCGGCGCGCAGGTTGTGATGACGCGCGCCGACGATGCGCCGGTCCCGCTCGGCGCGAAACTCGTGGCGTGCGATGGGCGCGACGCGGCGACGCTGGCGCGGCAGAATGTCGGTGCGTTCGACGGGCGCTGGTTCCTCGCCTCGCGGCGCGCGCTCAGGGGAGGGCGGCTGTTCCTCGACCAGGGCAATCCGTTCGTCCGGCGGCCGGCGCGCTGCACCTTCATGGTCGACGACAAGCCGCGCGCGGTGACGCTTGCCTGGCAGCCGCTTCCGGCGGAAGCGTTCGCCAGGCGGATCGCCGATACCAATCAGCGTACGCGCGAGCCGATCGGCGCGAAGACCCTGTCCGACGGCACGCGCTGGTTCACGCTCAGCGGGTTCGACGGCAATCCCGCGGGCGACGATGCAAAAGCCCTGGTGCCGATGATCGCCGCGATGCGCGCCGATCGCGCGGCGATCGCCAAGGCGCCGCGGATCGTGCTCGATCTGCGGGGCAACAATGGCGGGTCGTCGGATTGGTCGTTCCAGATTGCGCAGATATTGTGGGGCGAGGCCGCCGTCGCGGCGATTCCCGACACGAGCTATGTCGAATGGCGCCCCTCGGCCGCGACGCTCGCCGCGATGACCGAATATAAACAGCGTTTCGACACGGCGCCCGATACCACGCCTCGCCAGAAAGCCTATTTCGCGATGATGGTCGACGGGCTGACCAGGGCGCGCGCCGCCGGCCAGCCTTTGTGGCGCGAGCCCTCCGATCCGCCGACGCCGGCATCGACCACGCCCCCGATCGCGTCGCTCAAGGTGCCGGTCTACTTCATTACCGATACCGGCTGCGGCTCGGCCTGTCTCGACGCGGTCGATCTGTGGCGCGCCTTGGGCGCGATCGAGGTCGGGCAGGAGACCAGCGCAGACACGCTCTACATGGACGTGCGCAACCCGACCTTGCCGAGCGGGCTGACGGGCGCGGCGGTACCGATGAAAGTCTATCGCAACCGCCCGCGCGGATCGAACGCGCCGGTCGCGCCCGATTATCCCTATCCGGGCGACCTCCGCGATACCGCGAAGCTGGCCGCCTGGATCGCGACGCTGCCACGGACTCGCCGCTAGCGACATTGCCCATCGGGCGGACGCGCAGTAGGGACAGGCCATGCGCATCTTGCTGACAGGATCGACCGGCTGGCTCGGCCGCTATCTCGCGCCCATGCTTCGTGCCGAGGGACACGATGTCACCGGGCTCGACGTCGCGCCGGGACCCGACACCAAAATCGTCGGATCGGTCGCCGACCGCACGCTGGTCGAGCGCGCTTTCCTGAGCCACCGGATCGATGCAGTCGTCCATGCCGCGGCGCTGCACAAGCCCGACATCGTCCGCTACCCGCGCCAGGCATTTATCGACGTCAATGTCACCGGCACGCTCAACCTGCTCGAATGCGCGGTGGCGGCGGGGGTACAGCGCTTCGTCTTCACCTCGACCACCTCGCTGATGATCACCCAGGCGATCCGCGACGAGAGCGCCGCAGAGGCGGTCTGGCTCGACGAGGATAGTGGGCCGCTCCAGCCGCGTAACATCTACGGCGTGACCAAGCGCGCGGCGGAGGAGATGTGCCGCCTGATCCATGCCGAAACGCGGCTGCCGGTGATTATCCTCAGGACCTCGCGCTTCTTTCCCGAGGATGACGACACGCATCTCGACCTGTCGGGCGAGAACATGAAAGCGAACGAGTTCCTCAACCGCCGCCTGACGGTCGAGGATTGCGCGCGGGCGCATGTCGTCGCGCTGGAAAAGGCGCCCGATATGGGGTTCGGCACCTATATCGTCTCCGCACCGACACCGTTCGCGCGCGAGGACGTCGTCGCGCTCAAGGCCGACGCGCCCGCGGTGATCGCGCGGCTCTTCCCCGAGGCGGCGGCGCTCTATGCCGAGCGCGGCTGGTCGCTGCCGGCGAGCATCGGCCGGGTCTATGACGCGGCCCGGATCGAGCGCGACCTGGGGTTCCGCTGCGCCACCGATTTCGCCGCGGTGCTGACGGCGCTGCGCGAGGGGCGCGACCATCCGTTCGAGCACGACCCCAATTACACCTCGCCCGCGCAACAAGATTCCTTTGTGGCTTGCGATTGAGCAATAACCGACTAAGTCCGCCGCCATGGGCAAACCACTGACGCTCTACGAAAAGATCTGGAACGCGCACGTCGTCGAACGGCGCGACGACGGGACCTGCCTGATCTATATCGACCGGCACCTCGTCCACGAGGTGACCAGCCCGCAGGCATTCGAGGGACTGCGCGCCGCCGGTCGCGGTGTGCGGCGGCCCGACCTGACGCTGGCGGTCCCCGACCACAACCTGCCGACCACACCGCGGATCGATGCGCAGGGCCGGCCGATCCCGATCGCTGACCCCGAGAGCGCCAACCAGCTCGAGGCGCTGCGCCAGAACGTTGCCGAGTTCGGCGTGCCCTATATCGACGCGCTCGCGGCCGAGCAGGGCATCGTCCATGTCGTCGGGCCCGAACAGGGCTTCACGCTTCCCGGTACGACCCTGGTCTGCGGCGACAGCCACACTTCGGCACATGGCGCGCTCGGGGCACTGGCGTTCGGCATCGGTACCAGCGAAGTCGAGCATGTGCTCGCCACGCAGACGCTGCTGCTCCAGCAATCGAAGACCATGGAAATCCGGGTCGAGGGCGCGCTGGGCTATGGCGTCTCGGCCAAGGATGTCGTGCTGGCGATCATCGGCAAGATTGGTGCGGCCGGCGGTACCGGTTACGTCGTCGAATATACCGGCGACACGATCCGCGGCCTGTCGATCGAAGGCCGTCTGACCGTCGCCAACATGTCGATCGAGGGTGGCGCGCGCGCCGGGCTGATCGCGCCCGACGACAAGACCTTCGCCTATCTCCAGGGCCGGCCGATGGCACCCAGGGGCGAGACCTGGGAACAGGCGGTCGCCTGGTGGCGGACGCTGCCGACCGATCCGGGGGCGGCCTATGACGCGACCGTCAGGCTGTCGGCGAGCGACATCGCGCCGTCGCTGACCTGGGGCACCAGCCCCGAGGACGTCGTGCCGATCACCGGCTTCGTCCCCGATCCCGAGAGCTTCGCCGACCCGTCGAAGCGCGTCGCTGCGCAAAAGTCGCTCGATTACATGGGCTTGATCCCTGGCACTGCGATGCAGGACGTCCCCGTCGAGCATGTCTTCATCGGCAGTTGCACCAACAGCCGGATCGAGGATTTGCGCGCCGCCGCCTCGGTCGCCAATGGCCGCCATGTCGCCGATGGCGTACACGCAATGGTCGTCCCCGGTTCGGGGCTGGTGAAACGCCAGGCCGAGGCCGAGGGGCTCGATCGCATCTTTATTTCGGCCGGATTCGAATGGCGTGAGCCCGGTTGCTCGATGTGTCTGGCAATGAACCCGGATAAAGTGCCGTCTGGCGCAAGGTGCGCTTCCACCTCGAATCGGAATTTCGTAGGAAGGCAGGGTCCGGGGGCGCGAACACATCTTGTTTCCCCTGCGATGGCGGCGGCGGCGGCGGTTACCGGCCGGCTGACCGACGTCAGGGAGTTGATGGGGGACCGCTCATGAAACGCGTACTTGTACTGCTGGTCGTCGGATCGATCATCAGCGGCATTGCCGCTTATGCCGCGATGGCGACACCGGCACCTGCGGAAAAGACCAACAAGTGACACCAGTCCGCCGGGTCGAGGGCAGCGCCTATCCGTGGGGCGCGAAGAACGTCGACACCGACGTCATCATTCCCGCGCATTGGCTGAAGACGATAAGCCGCGCAGGGCTCGGCAAGGGCGCGTTCGAGACGGTGCGCGCCCAGCCGGACAATATTTTCGACGATGAGCGTTACGCCGGCTCGCCGATCTTGATCGCCGGCGACAATTTCGGCTGCGGGTCGAGCCGCGAGCATGCCGCCTGGGCGCTCAAGGACATGGGCATCACCGCGGTGATCGCGCCGAGCTATTCGGACATCTTCTCAGGCAATGCGGTCAAGAACGGGATCGTTCCCGTCGTGCTGCCGCAGGACGCGATCGACCGGCTGGTCGAGGTCGCGAAAACCGACGAAGTGACCGTCGACCTCGAAACGATGACGGTGACCACGCCGTTCCAGGACCGCTTCGAATTCTCCATCGACCCTTTTCGACGCCAGTGCCTGATGGAAGGGCTGGACGAGGTGGGTTTGACGCTGGCAAGGGATACCGCGATTTCGAAATACGAATCCGCGGTCGCATCGGAACGGCCGTGGTTGAGCCGGGAGAGTGCGCATGAAGGGCTTGCTGTCTAAGGCACCGGGCGGACCCGAAACGCTGGTGATGGATGAGCTTCCCGATCCGGTCGCCGGGGCGGGCCAGGTGGTCGTCGCGGTCAAGGCCTGCAGCATCAACTATCCCGACGTCCTGATCATCGAGGACAAATATCAGATGAAGCCGCCACGGCCGTTTGCGCCGGGCAGCGAGATTTCGGGTGTGGTCGACAGCGTCGGCGAAGGCGTGACCGAGTTCAAGGCCGGCGACCGCGTATTGTGCACGACCGGCGCGGGTGGGCTGGTCGAGAAGATCGCGGTGGCGGCGGCGTCGCTGTATCCATTGCCCGAGGGGCGCAGCTTCGAGGAAGGGGCGTCGCTGCTCCTGACCTATGCGACGACGATCCATGCATTGCTCGACCGCGGGCACCTCGTCGAAGGCCAGTCGCTGCTCGTGCTCGGCGCCGCGGGCGGCGTCGGCCTCGCGGCGATCGAACTCGGCAAGGCGTTCGGCGCGCGCGTCGTCGCGGCGGTGTCGAGCGAGGAAAAGGCCAAGGCGTGCCTGGAGGCAGGCGCCGACGACACGATCATCTATGGCCGCGCGCCGTTCGACAAGGACCAGTCCAAGGCGCTCGCCGAGGAATTCAAGGCCAAGGGCGGCAAGGCCGGCTATGACGTGATCTACGATCCGGTCGGCGGCGACTATGCCGAGCCGGCGCTGCGTTCGATCGGCTGGGAGGGGCGCTATCTGGTGGTCGGCTTTCCCGCGGGTATCCCCAGGCTGCCGCTCAACTTGACCCTGCTCAAGAGCTGCGACGTCTGTGGCGTGTTCTGGGGCGCGTTCGCGGCGCGCGATCCCAAGGCCAATCGCGCGCATGTCGACCGCCTGTTCCGACTGTGGAAGGACGGCCGCATCGCACCGCGCGTGACCGAAGTGTTCCCGTTCGAGAAAGGTGGCGACGCGATCGCCAAGATGGCCGCGCGCGGCGCCATCGGGAAGCTGGTGGTGAAGGTCGCCGATTAGCCCTTCGTCATCCCGGATGACGGTTGAGGCAGGCTCGTTACCCCTTCCCATAGCCGTTTCGCTTTCCTATCTCCCCTTCCGTAACGAACGGCAGGGAGCCATCATGACCACCTTCGACGACCGCGAGCGCGCTTTCGAGACCAAGTTCGCGCGCGACGAAGAAATGGCGTTCCGCGTCATCGCTCGCCGCAACAAGCTGCTCGGCCAATGGGCGGCGGGGCTGATGAAGCTGACGCCCGAAGAGACCGATGCCTATTCGAAGGCGGTCGTCCAGGCCGATTTCGAGGAAGCCGGCGACGAGGACGTCGTGCGCAAATTGTTCGGCGACCTGACCGCGGCCGGCATCGAGATCGAGGAAGCCGACGTCCGCAAGGCGATCGAGGACCAGTCGGTCGAGGCGCGCCGCCAGTTGCTGGAATCCAACTGACCATGGCGATGGCGGCCGACGAGATCGAGGCGCTGATCGTCGCCGGCATTCCCGACGCGCGGGTCGAGATCACCGATCTCGCCGGTGACGGGGATCATTATTCTGCACGTGTGGTGAGCAGCTCGTTCAGCGGCCTTTCACGCGTGAAGCAGCATCAGGCGGTCTATGCCGCCTTGGGCGGCCGGATGGGCGGAGTGCTGCATGCGCTCCAGCTGACCACCGCGGCCGAGTGAAGGAGTTTGTGACGATGACCGACCCGACTCAGACGCGTATCGCGGAACTGGTGAACGGTTCCGACGTATTGCTGTTCATGAAAGGCAGCCCGTTGTTCCCGCAATGCGGTTTCTCGAGCAGGGCAGTCGCCATCCTCCAGCATCTCGGTGTCGAGTTCGACAGCGTCGATGTGCTCCAGGACCAGGAAGTCCGCCAGGGCATCAAGGCGTTCAGCGACTGGCCGACGATCCCCCAGCTCTACGTCAAGGGCGAGTTCGTGGGCGGGTCCGATATCATGATGGAAATGTACGAGAGCGGGGAGTTGTCGCAGCTACTCGCCGAACAGGGCATGACGCCCGCCGCCTGAAGCGGGCGCCGCGAAAGAAGGAAGAACATGCTGCTGCAAGGCGTCCCCCCGCGCCGCGCAGGAGAGAGTGGTTCGCCGCTGATCCTGTGCGATCTGACCCAGAGCTATGCGCCCTCTGGCGGTGGCGGGATCAGCACCTATCTGCGCGAGAAGCGCGATTTCGTGCTGACCCAGACACCGCATCACCTGCTCCAGATCGTGCCTGGTCCCGAGGACCGCATTACGGTCAACGGCCGCCACATCTTCGCGGAAGTCGGCGCGCGGCAAGTGCCGGGCAGCCCCAATTACCGCTTCATCCTGCGTACCGGCGCGGTGCGCGATGTCCTTGAGCGCTATCGGCCCGACGTGATCGAGTCGCTGTGCCCGTGGCTGTTGCCCTGGACCGCGATCCATCACCGGCGGAAGTTTCCGGAGACCACCCTGGTCGCAGGCTATCGCACCGATTTCCCCAATGCGCACATCTATCGCGTCGGCAAGGACAAGTTCGGCGAGCGGATCGCCAGCGGCCTGCGCGGCCTGTCCTATCGCTATGCCGAGCGGACCTATCGCGAGTTCGACTGGGTCTACACGTTGAGCGAGGATGCGCGCACGACCTTGGGCGGGCTCGGCGTGCGGCGGACCAGCGTGTTGCCGTTGGGCGTCGATATCGACCTGTTCTCGCCGGCCCGGCGCGACCGCTCCTATCGCCACGAACTCGGGCTCGGCGGCCGCGGGCCGCTGCTGGTCTATGCCGGCCGCGTCGATAACGAGAAGCGTGCCGACCGCTTGCTGACCATGTTCAAGCAATTGCCGCGCGACCTCGAGGCGGCGATGGTGCTGGTCGGCGACGGCAAATTGATGGAGCGGCTCCAGGTCGAGGCCAGGGGCCTGCCGATCGCCTTTCCCGGTTTCGAGAAGGACCGTAGCGAGCTGGCGCGGGCGCTGGCCTCGTCGGACATCTACGTCTCCGCCATGGCCGACGAGACGTTCGGCATCTCGGTGCTCGAGGCGCAGGCTTGCGCCTTGCCGGTCGTGGGCGTGGCATCGGGCGCGATGCCCGATCGTGTGCCTGCCGGGCTCGGCCTGCTCGGCCCGGTCGACGATACGCGCGCGATGGCGGCGAACGTCACGGCGGTCTGGCGTGGCGATCACGAAGCGATGGGGATCGAGGCGCGGCACCATGTCGAGGCCAATTTCAGCTGGCGGCGGACCTTCGAGCGGCTGCTCGGCGACATCTACCCCCAGGCGATGGCGCGCGCCACCGCGCGGGCGATGACCGGTGGCGAGCAGCGCAGCCGCGCGATGGTCGAACCGCTCGCTGCCGAATGATCTGATCTTCTGATCTGTGGAAGGGCCGGGTGAGGGCGGACCGGCGCGAGATCGGGGGAGCGACCGGTCCGCCCTGCTGAAGCGGGAAACCGCTCGGGCACGCGATACTGTGCAGGCGGCGTGCCAAGTCATGCCAGTGGCGGATTTCTGCGGGTGACGATGGTTAACAGGCTTTCGGGGCCGGGTCGCTTTGTAAGAAATCCCGACGTTTTCCATCCTCCCGCCGTCATCCCGGCTCTGTGCCGGGATCCGCCGAGCCTCACCGCCCGGACCATGAACCTCTAGTCTCGCGCCTGCCTCCCGACGGATCCCGGCACAAAGCCGGGATGACGGGAGTGTTCCCCCCCATTGACTACACGCGTAATCGATGCGATTACATCCGTAGTCATTGCAAAGGAACGAGTCGTGGCCGAGCGTATCAGTGATGCCGAACATGCCGTGATGGAGGTGCTGTGGGACGAGAGCCCGCTCACCGCGCAGGATGTCGCCGAGCGCGTGCCTGCAGAGCGCGACTGGAGCGCCAATACGGTCAAGACCCTGCTGGGCCGCCTGCTCGCCAAGAACGTGATCGCGCATGAGGAAGAGGGGCGGCGCTACCTCTATCGTCCGCTGGTCGAGCGCGAGGATTATGTCGCCGGTGAATCGCAGCGGCTGATCGATCGCCTGTTCGGCGGCAAGCTGACCCCGCTGGTCGCCCATCTCGCCGAACGCGACCAGCTCACCGCGCAGGATATTGCCGAGATCGAGGCGATCCTGAAGGATCTCAAGTCGTGATCGGCTGGGCGATCGAGGCGCTGCTCGCCTCAACGCTGCTGATGGCGGTGGTTCTCGTCATCCGCGCGCCCGTCCGGCGCCATTTCGGCCCCGGCATCGCTTATGCGCTATGGGCGATTCCGGCGATCCGCCTGCTGCTGCCGCCTTTGCCCCACGTCTCCGGCTGGACCGCCAAGGCAGCGGCAACCCCGCTGATCAACCGCGCGAGCGAGACCGTGACGCTCTACGTGATCGAGCCGCTCGGCGGCTCGGCCGCTGCGCCCGAATCCCTGTATCCCTCGCTCGGCTTGACCCTTGCCGCGCTCTGGGTTGCGGGCGCAGCGGCGTTCCTCGTCTGGCATGCAGTCGCGCATTGGCGCTTCTGCCGCCGGATGCTCGCCGCCAGCACCTATAGCGAGCTGGCCGGCGATATCGAAGTGATCGAGACCGAGGCCGCCTCGGGCCCGCTCGCTTTCGGCATCTTCCGCCGCTACGTTGCCTTTCCGCGCGATTTCGCCGAGCGCTACGACGCCGACGAGCGCGAACTGGCGTTGCTCCATGAGCTTGGCCATCACCAGCGCGGCGACCTGATCGCCAATTGGGCGGCGCTCGGCGTGCTGGCACTGCATTGGTTCAACCCGCTGGCGTGGCGCGCTTTCCGTGCGTTCCGCGCTGACCAGGAAATGGCCAACGACGCCCGCGTGCTCGCCGGCCGCTCTGCCATCGACCGGCACACCTATGCCTGCGCCATCGTCAAGGCGGCGCATGGCGGCGCGGTGTCGGCTGCCTGCCACCTCCACACCATACAAGATCTGAAAGGACGTTTGAGGATGCTTACCACCGGACGCCGCTCGCGGCTTCGCCTGACCTTGGGCGGTACCGCCGTCGCGGCTCTCATGATCGGCGGTCTCGCCGGCACCGCCAGCGGCACCAGCGCCGCGGCCGCGGTCCGTACCGGGGTCGAGAAGGCCACCGGCATCAACATCGCGGCGATCGACGCGAAGGTCGCGGCCAAGCTGCAATCGACTCCGCCCGCGCCGCCGGCCGAGCCCGAGGGCGCCGACCTGCCGCCGCCGCCTGCGCCTCCCGCCGGTGCCGTGGCGCCTGTGCCGGACGTGAAGTTCGTGGCGGTTGGCGACGATGCCGACGGCAAGGACAAGGGCAAGGTCCGCAAGATCAAGATCATCAAGATGGACAAGGACGGCAACACGATCAGCGAGGACATGCGCGATCTGCCGGACATGAAGGACATGCCCGAGGTCCGCTCGACCAATTGCGGGACTGGCGCGAAGGGTGACGACAAGAACATGGTCGTCAACAAGAATGACGGTCGCAAGAAGATCGTCATCATCTGCAGCGACCGTATCGAGCGTGTCGTCACCTTGAGCATGAACAAGGCGATGAAGGCCAAGGACATCGAGCGGATGGCCTATGGCAACGCGCTGCGCGGCCTGCGCAACGCCCGCAACGCCATCGCCAACGATCCGAACATGAAAGAGGATGACCGCAAGGAAGCGCTCGACGGGATCGACTCGTCGATCAAGGACATGGAAGCCAACCTCGCCAAGCCGGATTGATCCTCGGGAGGGGCGGCGGCCGGCACCATGCCGTCGCCCCGTTTGTGCCGAACAATCCCGTCACCCCGGACTTGATCCGGGGACCCGCTTCATCCTGGGCAGGCAGAAGCGGGATGCCGGATCAAGTCCGGCATGACGGAGTAAGGTTCTCATACTTGCCAACCCCGCCCGCAGCCGCCATTTCCCGGCCATGGAACAGAAACCCGGCGTGCCGCAGGTCCTCGAGCCGCTGGTGACGCGGGTATTGGCGGGCAATCCCTCGCCCTTCACCCACACCGGCACCCAGACGCACCTGGTCGGGACCACCGATCTCGCGGTCATCGATCCCGGTCCCGACGATCCCGACCATATCGCCGCGTTGCTCAGGGCGATCGACGGCCGTCCGGTCACCGCGATCGTCATTACCCACACCCATCGCGATCACAGCCCAGGTGCCGCGCCGCTCAAGGCCGCGACCCATGCGCCGATCGTCGGCTGCGCGCCGCTCGCACTGGAGGATCTCGGCCCGCGCGCCGATGCCAGTTTCGACGCCAATTACGCGCCCGACCGCGTGCTGGCCGAAGGCGAGAGCGTGACGGGCGAGGGCTGGACGCTGACCGCGATCGCGACGCCCGGGCATACCTCCAACCATCTCGCCTTCGCGCTCCCCGAGGCGAATGCCCTGTTCACCGGCGATCACGTGATGGGCTGGTCAACAACGATCGTCTCGCCGCCCGATGGCGACATGGCGGCCTATATGGACAGCCTGGCCAAATTGCAGGCGCGCGCCGACCGCATCTATTACCCCGCGCATGGCGACCCGGTGATCAATCCGCAGCGGCTGGTGCGCGGCCTGATCGGGCATCGCAAGCAGCGCGAGGGGCAGATATTGCGGCTGCTCGACGCCGAGCCGCGGACCATTCCGGCGATGGTCGAGCGCATGTATGTCGGCATCGACCCGCGCCTGTTTCCCGCCGCCGAGCGTTCGGTACTGGCGCATCTCTACGATCTGCGTGACCGCGGGCTGGCGGTGGAGGAGGGCGAAGCGTGGCGGAAGGCGTGAAGCACGTACGCGACGGCAGCGCGACGCGCTTCCTGGTCAAGGTCGCCGGCACGCTGGCTTTGCTGTCGCTGTTCCTGTTCGGCGGCCTGTGGTTCGTCCGCTCGTATATCAAGGCGCAAGTCGATCCCGACCCGGTGACGATCGCCTCCGCCAGCGTCCAGGGCCTGCGCGAGCAGAACAAGCTCTCGGCGTTCGAGGCGCGCTATGTCGCGGTCGTCACCTCGACCCAGACACGGCTCGGCTTCACCGCCGAACGCACCATGATCATGCCGGGCAACGTCCAATATGAAGTCGACCTGGGCCAGCTCCGCCAGCGCGACGTGGTGTGGGACGCCAAGTCCAAGACGCTCGGCATTACCTTGCCCCCGGTGATGGTCACGCCGCCGCAGATCGACATCAACGCGATCCGCGAATACGGCAAGGACGGGCTGCTCACCACCTTCACCGATGCCGGGTCGCAGCTCGATGCGGTCAACCGCGCCGCCGCGCAAAAGGAACTGGTCGCGCAGGCGATGCAGCCGCAGCCGATGAAGATGGCGCGCGACGCCACGCGCCGTGCGATCGCGCAAAGCTTCGCGATGCCGCTCAAGGCCGCCGGCGTGGATGCCAATGTCCGCGTCCGCTTCGCCGACGAGAAACAGTCCGACGAGATCTGGGACATGTCGAAGCCGATCGACGGGGTGAAATACAAATAGGGTGCCGACCCTCTCCCAAAGGAGAGGTACCTGGTACCGACGATCTATTGTCGCCCTCGTACTCCTGTGATGATATGCTCCCGAAACGATTTCCGGGGGGAGCGGCATGGCAACACTGGCACCATCAGGGGGCGTCGTCGCGCCCGAGGATCGCATATTTCGCTGGGGCGGCATCGCGATGGTGCTGGTGCTCGTCACCGGCTTCTCGATGCAGCTCGCCGCCGGGCGGTCGAGCTTCGGCGCGCCGCTCTACGTCCATGTCCATGCGCTGACCTTCTTTGGCTGGGCGATGATCTACCTGACCCAGACGCTGCTCGCGACCGGCGGTAACATCGCCCTGCACAAGCGGCTGGGCTGGATCGCCGTGCTGTGGATTCCGCTGATGGTCGTGGTCGGCACGATGGTCGCATATCTGTCGCTCCGCCGCGGGCACACCGCGCCGTTCTTCACGCCGGCCTATTTCACCGTGATGGCGCCGATGACGGTCTATGTCTTTGCCGGCATGGCTACCGCCGCGATCACACTGCGGCGGCGCACCGACTGGCACAAGCGCCTGCAATTCTGCGCGATGGCAGGGCTGATGGGGCCAGGGTTTGGTCGTATCCTGCCGATGCCGCTGGTCATTCCCCACGCACCCCTGATCGAAACCGTGTCGATCCTGTTCATCCCGGTCGTCGTTGCGGCGATCGACTGGCGGCGGAGCGGGGAGCTGCATAGCGCCTGGCTGTGGGGGATCGGCACGCTCATCGTGGCGCGCATCGTCATCGATCTGCTCGGGGTGTCGCCGATCGCCGCCGCCTTGCACGAATGGATCACCGCCGGCGCGCCCGGTGCCGCATTGCCGCCCTTCGCCTACCCGCCGTTGCCGGGTGCCTGACGGGCTGGTAGCAAGACGCATCGCTTCCGGGGGGAATTCACATGGCGACCACCGCCGAGGTCCACACGCATCCGGTCGTCCGCGACCGGCTGTTCTTCTTCGTCATGGCGCTGGTAATCGCTGCAGTAGTGGTCGCCGGTTTCTCGCTGCAGCTTGCAGCGGGCCGCTCGACCTTCGCATCGCCCTGGTGGGTGCATATCCATGGCGTGACCTTCATGGGCTGGCTCGGCATTTACCTCACGCAGAATTTCCTGGTCTGGCGCGGCGAGACGTCCATCCATCGCCAGCTCGGCAGGTTCGCGGCTTTCTATGTCGGCTGGATGGTGCTGGTCGGCCTCAGCGTGAACACGCTCGCCGCGATCAACCATCGCATCCCGTTCTTCTTCGAGCCCAACACGTTCCTGGTGATGGACTGGCTGACCGTCCTGGTCTTCGCCGGACTGACCTGGGCAGGGGTCAGGAATCGCGGCCGGACCGACTGGCATCGCCGGTTGATGCTGGCCGGCGCGATCCAGGTGATGACGCCGGGGATCGGCCGGCTGGTGCCGCTGCCGTTCATTCCGCCGGCCTATCAGTTGTGGACGATCTGGGCGTGCCTGCTGCCGTTCATGGCGGCGGCGCTGATCTACGACCTGCGCACGCGCCGGAAGGTCCATCCGGCCTATGGCTGGGGCTTCGGCGCGATCACGCTGTCGGTGGCGTTGATGCGGCCGATCGCCTTCACCCCGCCGATGCTGACGCTGACCCAGTATCTGATGGGTTGATCCGCTCCCGCCGCGGGGCCATGTGAGCGCCGACACCCAGCGGGAGCGAGTGATGGAACAGCGCAACACCCTGACCGGGCTCGACCTCCGGGCCGAGATCGACCGGCTGCGCAAGGAACGCAACGCCGTCATCCTCGCGCATTATTACCAGAAGCCCGAAATCCAGGACATTGCCGACTTTGTCGGCGACAGCCTCGACCTCAGCCGCAAGGCGCAGGCGACCGACGCCGAAGTGATCGCGTTCTGCGGCGTGCGCTTCATGGCCGAGACCGCCAAGATATTGAGCCCGCAAAAGATCGTCGTGCTGCCCGACATGAATGCCGGGTGCAGCCTCGAGGACAGCTGTCCGCCCGAGCAATTCGCCGCGTTCCGTGCGCAGCATCCCGACGCGATCGCTTTGACCTACATCAATTGCTCGGCGGCGGTGAAAGCGCTCAGCGACGTGATCGTCACATCGTCCTCGGCCGAGAAGATCCTCAGCCAGATCCCCAGGGACCAGAAGATCATCTTCGGTCCGGACCGCAATCTCGGCGGCTATCTCGCGCGCAAGACCGGGCGCGACCTGATCCTGTGGCCCGGCGTGTGCATCGTCCACGAGGCGTTCAGCGAGACCGAATTGCTCAAGCTCAAGGCCGAGCATCCCGGCGCGCCGGTCGCGGCGCACCCCGAATGCCCGCCGGTGATCCTCGACCATGCCGATTATGTCGGCTCGACCAGCGGCATCCTCAATTATGCCAAGGAATTCAGTGGCGATACCCTGATCGTCGCGACCGAGCCGCACATCATCCACCAGATGGAAAAGGCGCTGCCGGGCAAGAATTTCATCGGGGCACCCGGCGCCGACGGCAACTGCAATTGCAACATCTGCCCGTACATGGCGCTCAACACGATGGAGAAGCTCTACGT
>OUNM010785812.1_pt1 | contig 29173 bp, 14 predicted proteins | sample 1769961 | NCBI WGS metagenome assembly OUNM01 (sample SAMEA3914820, study PRJEB12502) | metagenome | biome: forest; material: soil | place: USA | collected 2012-03-12 | depth 0.3 m | reverse complement strand
CTCCCCGTCTCCCTCCCCCCTCCCACGCGGCCGCAAACGCCGCCGCAGGCTCGAAGAGCACCACCTCCTCCTCGCCACCACCCTAACCAAACATCACCAACAGCAACAACAACAACAACAACACCCATCCTCAACCCAGTCCACCCGCCCAAACTCAACCGAATCCTCCACCTTCCGCGGCCGCCTCCGCCACCGCTCCACCTCCCTCTCCGCCTCAACCTCAGTCTGCCCAACGCCACAGCTGACCGCCACCGCCGCCGCGCCCTCCCTCTCCCACGATGCACATTCACCCCAACAACAGGGAGACAAACCGGCCGTCCTCCCCGGCACGATGCACTTCCTCCGCGTCGTGCAACGAGAGCGGGAAAGGGAGAGGGAACGGGGAGGGAGCAGGAGCCGGAGCCGGAGCAGGGGCAGGAACTGGAGTCGGCAGAGGCGGTGGCGGAGTCTGAGTCCGTCGCGGTCGAGGTCGCCTGTTGTTAAGGGTAGTGGGGTTGATGTTGGTGGTGGTGGTGGTGGTGGTGGTGGGGCTGGAGCTGGGAAGGGGTTTGAGGCGGTTGGGGTAATGTTTGGAGGGAGGAGGAGGAGGCAGAGGACGAGGAGTCGGGGACGGGAGCATCGGCGGGTTTGGGTTGAGGGGTGATGGTGTGGTGTGGTGGGTGTTACACAGCTCGTCGGTATGTGGTGGTGGTGTCGGTGTGGTGGATGTGGTGGTCGTGGAGGGGAAAGGGTGGGGGTTAGATCGGCAGTTGTGGGTGCGGATGAGCCCAGGGGTTGTGGGGGGATTTCCGGGTTGCAGGATGGGGGTGGGGTGTTTGCGGTGCGGAGGGTGGGGTTGGTGGTCAGCAGGGGAGTCACGAGGCGGAGAGGGGATGCACTTCCGGTTTTTTCCTTGGCTTTGGATTGGGGTTTTGGTGTTTCCGGGGATGTGGTCCGGGTTCATGGCCGGTGGCTGTTTGGCGTGATGAATGGGAGTGGAAATCAATAACTTTCCGGGTTGGGAGAATTGCTTTGGTCTTGATGCGGGAAAGAATGGGCTTCCCCCCTCCCTCTTCTCCATACTAGTACTTCCAGGTTTAGGTGGCAGGATCTGGGAGTCATGTTTTGTCCAGATTGGGTTCCAGGTCGTCTTCGGCTCTGCATGCGGGGCTTCGGCGATCCTGGGTGTACGTATCAACCTTACGTACGGGCTGCACCTCAGATTGGCAGACTGAGCATTTCCAAGGGACCAAGCAGCAGTGCCTCTCTCGGCGATCATGGAGCATCTTGCAGATATCTGCCGCCTCCGACGCAGGGTCTCTCTGCACCTCGTGGGCTGGCTTTTCAGGGTTCACATTTAGTTTTGGTTTCAGAACGACACACCACAGACAAGCCTCTCAGTGTGAGACGTTTTTGATGTTAGATGTTGGATGTTTGGTGTTCTTAAACCTCGACTGAACCTCGAGCACAGCTTGGTTCCAGAGCCGGCTGTTGGAAACTCCAGGCTCACAAGGCCCAAGGCTCACGGCAGCGTCGAGACAGGGCAGGCCCGGGTTTGAATGCGGGCACGTGCCGCTGTGGCTGCTGCAATCTGTGCAGGGTCACGCGGGCCTATGGCGGGCGTCGGATTGCGATAAAGCTCTAAGCATCCCAAAGCGACGGGCAACAACGGCGAGCAACGACGTCGAACAACCCTTTTTCTTCGCAGAATTCTGTGCCTTCCTGGCTGATCCATCTGGCTGCTGGCATTCCGGAATCCTGGAAACCCGGATGTAATTCAATCTTGGTTTTTGACCCTCTCCGCCAACCTGCAACCCGTCCCGATTCTCTTTTCGCAACATCGATCCCCAGCCTTCGCTGCCCCTCCAGCGCTCTCCGCCGCCCACTGCACTCCTCCACCCCACCAGCCCGCCGTCAATCGCCCGCGAGATATTGGCAGCAGGCCGTCCAGCTCAACGCAAAACTCGTTGCGGGGTTACCTCACTGGCTTTCTCTTCTTGTGATGACGCCAGCTATTTTCTGATCTGGAGCGCCGGTAGTACTGGCTTGAGCAAAGGCTCCGCGCCGTTGAGAGGGCGTTGGCCGCCAGGAACCCCGACCTGCGGAGCCACACCTCGGTGAGCCTCGGGTTGCCTCAGGTACTGACTTGCCTCTCTTCTCACCGCCCGAAACGCGGCCTCATTCTTTTCCCTCATCCATCCCATTCAACCCCGGTTTTGATCTTGCCAGAGCGCAGAGAGACACAACCTGTAGCTGACCCGACCTGCAGACCTCCCACATCGTCCACGGCAGCCTCGTCTCAGCCGCCACCATGTGGAGTCCGGCTGCGCTGCTGAACCCCGGTAAGGCTGGGGCGGCGGTCCCGCCAGCCAGACCGCAGTCGGCCGGGGCCATCCCGTCGTCCTCGACTCTCTCCGCTGACTCGACCCAGCCGGAGATGGCTTTCCACTTCACATGCCCCAGCGAGCCCTTCACTGTGGACTGCGCGGGTATCCCCTCCGCGCCTGCTGGGATCGACGCCAGCAACAACCAGAACATTCCGCAACACCACCCTCCGACTATGCCCATCTTCCAGAACGGCGGCTTTGCATACAACATCGAGCGCTTGCATAATGTGCAGGACCGAGTGAATGCCCCCCAGCCGAAGCGCAGGAAGACGATGAACGAGAACGATCCCCAACCCATCCTCGCCACACACCACTCTTTCTCTGGAGTAGGCAGCAGCATTCTCACTCAACACCTTAAGCAGCATCAGATTGAGGACGCCAGCCAGCCCAGGCCAGTGCCCACGCTCGAGACCATCGACCTCACCGAGGGCGACTCTGAGTCTCCTTTGTTGATTCAAGTGCCCAAGGACCCCGTCAAGGATGAGGAGGTCTGCTATGGCATGGTCGAGGGCGCCTGGATTAACTGTCACAGGGTCCCAGCACCGAAGCCCGGCATGGTCTCCATTAATGGTGACGGCTATTGGCCGCAGGTCAAGGTAGTTCTGAAGCGAAAGGCCGACGAACAGACGAACAAAATCCTCGTCTACGATCACACGCGCCAAATCTTCGGAACAGTCGACGCAAAGACAGCAGAGTGTCTGGCGCCTCTCTTGGATTCGTCGCTCCAGATACGGACAGACTGCAAAATCCCCTCCAGGCGGAAAGGCCCGGGTGAGCAGATCGGCCAGCCTGTCTCGATCAGGACCAAGCTCGACCTGATGGTCTACGGACCCCGGAAGTTCGCCAACCAGGTGGGAAACCACCTGGCGGCGAGAAAGGCAGTCCTCATAAGCCCGACACGGGTTGACCCGGGCATCAAGGTTTTCAACCCCATGGCCAATGAGAACAGGGCCCCTGCAGCTGCCCGCTTCAGCAGCGCTGGCAGCAGCCACCAGTACCGACCGCCCCCCATGGTGCGCTCGGCCGAGGAGATTCGCTCCGAGGTCTTGGGCGTCTTCGACTCACTCCCAAAGTCCGAGGAGCTGCCCGAAGCGGACGCCGATTCCCGAGTCCAGACGCCTCTCCTCAAGCACCAGCGTCAAGCCCTCTACTTCATGACGGCTCGCGAGTCGGAGCAATTGCCCGATGCCGGCAAGGCCATCATCACGTCCATTTGGCAGCGCAAGAGCGATCGCTGGGGCGCCGTCTCCTACTACAACGTTGTCACGAACCAGACCCAACGCGAGCTACCCCCAGCCACGCTTGGTGGCATCCTGGCCGATATGATGGGGCTGGGCAAGACCCTCAGCGTGTTGTCGCTCGTCACCAAGACGCTTGACGCTGCAGAGCGTTGGTCCCAGCTTCCGCCCGTCCAGCCAAAGGCGCCCGAGCGAAAACCGCAGAACGCTTCCCAACACGCCCTGCATCAGTTCGAAGTGCCCAAACCGGCAGCCTTTGACTTGACGCCGCTGCGGCACAACGCAAAGGCAACCTTGCTCCTCTGCCCTCTGAGCACCGTCACCAACTGGGAGGAGCAAATCAAGCAGCACATCAAGCCGGATACCATGACATACCACATCTATCATGGGCCCAACCGCATCAAAGACGCTGCGCAATTGGCGCGGTTTGACTTGGTCATTACTACCTACGGCTCTGTTGTCAGCGAGCTCAATTGCCGAATCAAGCGGAAGCGCGGCGTCTACCCCCTCGAGGAGATAGCTTGGTTTCGCATCGTCCTCGATGAAGCCCACACGATTCGCGAACAGAACACGTTGGCGTTCAAATCAGTTTGCCGGCTGCAGGCGAATCGCCGATGGGCTGTCACCGGCACTCCGGTCCAGAACAAGTTGGAGGATCTTGCCGCCCTGCTTGCATTTCTGCGTCTGAAGCCGTTCGAGGAAAGGAGCAAGTTTCTGCAGTTCATCATCCAACCATTCAAGATGGCGGATCCCGAGATCGTCCCCAAGCTCCGTGTCCTCATCGACACGATCACCTTGCGGCGGCTCAAGGACAAGATCCATCTGCCTGCTCGCACAGACGAGGTCATCAGGTTGGACTTCAGCCCGGAAGAGCAGCGGGTTTACGACTGGTTCTCCAAGACAGCGCAGGACCGTGTCCGGGTCTTGACCGGTCAGGCCATCGGGCAAGATCGCATTGTCGGTGGCAGGACTATGATTCACATCCTGCGATCCATCCTCCAGCTCCGCTTGATCTGCGCTCACGGAAAAGACCTGCTAAATGACGACGATCTCGCAGACCTTCAGGGCATGACCGCCGACACTCCCATCGACCTCGACAGCGACGATGAAGACCAGAGGCCTGTCCTGCAGGAGAAGAAGGCATATGAGATGCTGTACCTGATGCAAGAGGGCAACAGCGACAACTGCGCCAGGTGCAACTGCAAGCTCGGGGCCATTGAGGTGGACGACCCGGAGTCTGATGGCCAAGACGACATTCTCGGGTACATGGGACGATGCTTCCACACGTACTGCCCGTCCTGTATCAAACTGCTGAGGAACGAGCAAAATGGTTGCGATGTGTGCGCCCGGCTCGACAAGCCATCCTGCGTTGAGCTGCGGCGCAGGCGCGCCGATCTCGAGCACGAGTCCCGTGTGGCGAAGAACAAGGGAGGTACGGGCAAAGTCATTCCTGACGACCGCTACAACGGGCCGCATACCAAGACTCGTGCTCTGGTTGAGGAGCTGTTGGCCAACAAGGAGAAGAGCGCCATGTGCCCCTCCGAGCCCCCGTTCAAGTCGGTCGTCTTCTCCGGCTGGACCTCGCATCTCGACCTCATCCAGATCGCGCTGGATAACGCGGGCATCACCTACACCCGGCTGGACGGCAAAATGTCCCGCCCAGCTCGGAACGCTGCCATGGACGCATTCCGCGACGACCATTCCGTCCAAGTCATCCTGGTTAGCATCATGGCTGGCGGCCTGGGTCTCAACCTGACAGCCGGCAACAGCGTTTTCGTCATGGAACCGCAGTTCAACCCGGCTGCCGAAGCACAGGCCGTGGACCGTGTGCACCGGCTGGGCCAGAACCGCGCTGTCCGTACCGTCCGCTTCATCATGAAGGACAGCTTCGAGGAGAAGATGCTCCAGCTGCAGGACAAGAAGAAGAAACTGGCCAGTCTCAGCATGGATCGCGATCCTAACGACAAGGTCGCCGACCGCACCGAGGCTGCGAGACAGCGCTTGATGGACTTGCGCAGCCTCTTCAAATGAAACAACATCTCTCAACACCGGAAGGGATATTACCGTCCCATCCGATTTTCACGTCATATGCATTTGGAGTTCATCCCACATCATCAACACAGGGTCCAGCACGAGGATAACGATGCCTAACCCGCACAGTTTCTTGAGGTCTGGATGGCTGGCAATCAACGATGACGACGTTACGACCAACCATCATTCACATCACCGAACCATCCTACATTAATATCATTCTCGCATCACATCACATAAGGGCGGGCATGACTGGCATCTTCCATCCTAAACGACGCATTTATCTTCAGGCCGTCCTTTCATACCCAGGGAAACTCGGGAGTCATACGGATGGAGGGGACAGAGGGGCGGACTGCATGGCATGGCATGGGGAGGAGTCCGGTTAGGCAAGACTCCGCGATCTGGGTTGGGGGGCGAGCATCGGGGTGGATAATTTCACGGCAGGTTTCGGTTTTTCCACTCACTCATCGGTCTCTTGACGCACACATCTCTTGCCTCTGTTTCGTGGCTTCTCAGATCATAGATCTCCTTTTCTTCTGCTCGGGATAGGCGGCCCGAGCCGGGGTGGTATCACTGCGTTTTAGTTTTTAAAGGCAATAACCAGTATCGGACTCTATACTTTTCTCCCCACACGGTCTTGCATTGGGTTTCTTTAGTTTTTTTTCCCCTAGTTGAAGAGGGGGCGAGGGAGAGGGTTAGATGTGCAAGAAGGGTGTCGTTTAGATGATACCACTTTCGCTTTCACTTTTGCCCATCCATCTATCCACGTGAAAAAGGCAGGAAATAAGCGTGATGACGTCCCTGTGAACTGACCGAACTCGCTCACTACCCATCCATCCTCACATGAACGAAGAGGGCAGACAGCAAGTGTGATGACGTCCGTTGTGAACTCTCTGCCGGCAACTGACTGACTGACTGACCTCGAGCTGACTCACTAACTCCAACAATGTCCGTGCCCCCTCGGCTCCCACAAACACATGCCATCCATCATCCATCACATGTGATGCTCGCGTCACATCAAAACCAAATCCAAGATGACGTCGACGACACAAGGGCGCCGTCCGTCGAACCCATGGATATGATGTATCTGTATGATGCTAAAGGGCAAAACCAGAGATTGAATCAAACGTCACAAACTTGGTTAGAGATATACGTTGGTGAAGCCGGTGGGTACCTTTCATGTTGTTGTTGTCGGTTAGCCATCAAGCATCAACGAGTCCATGATAGCAGATGTGTATTCAACGGATCCATCGTTGTGTTGTGCCTAGCAGCCACCTGTAAAATAGGAACGTGAGGGCTTTGCTAGGAATCAACGTGATAGATACCTAGTCTGAACTTGGAGTACCTCCATGAGTCAACACGTCTTACGGCAACAATGTGTTAAGGTTTCATTCACCTGTGCAGAGAGAGAGAGACACTGGGACATCTTCACTCTCACAAAGGGCCGTGCACACCGAACCCAATCATCTTGTGGAAATCATTCATCGTATTGCCGCCCAAGGCTCGTTAATACCTTTAAAAAAAACCATGCTATGACCACGCCATGAATGAGAGGAACAACACCCCCCAAAACCCAGTTCCCCATTGTCTCGTAACGCCCCAAAAAAGACCCAGAAGCAAGAGAGTACTTTTGCCACCCGACGTTGCCGCCAGAGCTGTTTCAACACTTGGCCGAACAAAAGCCCCTGACCCTCTTCAGTAATTAACGGGCCAGAAACCCTTGTTCAGACACACAGACAGGCCCGCTTAAGCGGTGTCGGCAGTAGTGACGGGCCGACCAACACGGGTGAGCTGGTCGCCAGCGCGGACGATGCGCTGGCCTGACGAATCGGTGACAGTGGCGACGTCCTTGTTCTCGGCCTGGGCGCGCTTCCAGATCTCCACCTCGCAGCCGCCCCGCAGGACGCCGACTCTCATGGTGGAGAGCAGGTTGTGCGCGGCGTTGGAGTGGTTGTAGACACCGCCGTTGAAGACGGCCGTGGCGTCCTTGCCGATGGCCGACGAGATCAGGGCCTTGCCGCCGGGGTGGTCGGCGATGAACTTGCCGACGTCGTGGATGACGCCCGCAACCGCGATCCAGGCCTTGCCGTTCTTGGACTGGTCGACAAAGTCGTCCCAGCTCACGACGGGGAGGCTCTCAAGGGGGATACCCCAGTCGAGGGTGGAGCGCTTCTGGTCGAGCTTCTTCTGCAGCTGCTGGACGCGGCCCTTCTCGATCTCGTTGTGGGGGAACGTCTTGAGGTTGTAAGCGAGGCCGAGCTGCTTCATAGTCCAGATGAACCACTTGGTGGGGTCGTACTGCCACCACTCGATGGCGTTGCGGAAATCGCTCGGGAACTCGTGGTGGAAGTTGTGGTAGCCCTCGCCGAGGGTGACCAGGGCGGTGATGACATGGTCCCTCGGTGAGTTGCGGTCGTCGAAGGGCTGGTCGCCGAGCCAGTGGGCCAGGCTGTTGACGCAGAAGGTGGCTTGCTGGATGAAGAAGCTAGGAGACGGTCAGAACGAAATGGTCTCCAGCACCGACAAAGGATTTCCGGACTCACATTCTCAGAATGCCACCATAAACGAAACCGCCCAGGAAGTCGCCCCAACCGAGACCGCAGACGAGCGTGGGCACAATCAGGGCCATGGTGACAACGGACTTGAGGTAGTTGCGGTGCTGCCAGACAACGACGGGGTCGTCGTTGAGGTCGGTGATGTCGGTACGGCCAATGCGACGGGGGTTCTGCTTCATGACCATCCAGCCGATGTGGCTGTAGAGCAGGCCCTTGCGGACGGAGTAGGGATCCTTGTCGGTATCGGTGTAGCGGTGATGCGAGCGGTGCCCGCTGGACCACCACCGAGCGCTGCCCTCAACGGCGGCAGCGCCACCGGCTGCGAGGAAGATCTTGAGGGGAAGGGTGGCCTTGTAGCTCGAGTGAGCCCACAGGCGATGGTAGCCGGCAGCTGCAAGGAGTGTTAGTGGTTGATAACCCGAAGTTTCCCTTCTCCCACGGCGGCAGACATACTGATTCCGAGGCCAGCAAAGTAGTAGTAGGCCACGGCAAAGATGGCCGTCTTTAACTGCAGGTCGACCCAGTAGGAGGAAATCAGGCCGATAAGGGGGACGACGATGATGAAGTAGGTGTTGAGCCAGTTGACGTGCTGGTACCAGTTGCCCCATGTTATCGGGGTCTCGGTGATGTCTGTCATAGGGCCGCTGTCAGCATGCAGCCCGGCGCATCCCTTCTTTGGCAACACAGCGGGAAACCTACGAGGCTTGCGGATATCATAGTTCTTCTTCCGGATGGGAACATAGTCTGTCGTGCCGTCCGGGAACGTCTCGGCCTGTGCCACCGGCACAGAGGACGAGGACGACGCCATGGCGAAGGTAGAGGGCGGAGTCGTGCACCACCAAGGTTGAGCGGGCGAGGAGGTCGTCGACGGGGAAACGACGTCAACCAGTATGCTCGCGCTCGACGATCAAGTCAGAGCCAGGTGGTGTGGTGTCAAGGTGGGGTGGGAGCTGTCGAGTTGTCAAAGGTAGAAGAGGTGGGAGGCGGTGGGCGGAAAAGTTTAGTTTATACGGAGACTGGTCGACGGCAGCAGGCAGGGATAAGTGAAGAGGTCCCTGGCTTGTCTGGTTGCAGGCGGTGGGCGGGAGGTGGGTGAGGGTGGAGGGAGGGAAGGCGAAATGCAGGATTCAACAAGAGATCAAAGTTACGATTGGGCGGCCAGGTGCAGGCCAGGTACAAACGACAAGCACTGTGCGCCTCGGACGCAGAGGCCCCTCGGCTGGATGTTCTGGAATCAGCCTTCAACACTGAGAAATGCGGTCGCCACTTCACCCGTTGGGGATGCCAGGTCCCGAGAGAAGCTCGCCCATGAAACGATTCGGCCTGCCGAGGCGACATGCGGAGCGGGTCAGATGCCACGGACACGGCTGCTCAGGTCATTCTCCCAGCAGGTGCAATCATCCTCGGCCGAGGGAAGCATGTGCAACGCGCCATTGCGTGTTGGAGAATGCGTTGCCCTTCCCAAAACAGCCGCGTTTGGATGCCAGCCCGCCAGCCGTTTTCCCGGCCAAAAATGTTGAGCGAAACTGTTGGGGAGCTTCTTCGATGTCTTGGCATATCTTTTGCGATCTGTGGCGCCTCTGATTGGCTGCCTAGATCAGGCCGCCTCAGTTTGACACCAGTGGGCCGGGGTTTGGGGACCCACCTGCCGCGTCCCCAGACCTCTCACCAAACAGCCAAATCCTCACAGATCTGCCTCCTCTCGGTCAGAGGTGGGTTGCAATTCATCATCTCTCGCTGAATGCCAAGTTTCTCCATATTCTGGGCCGTTTCGGAAATCACATGCCAATTGTTCACAGATAAAATGTCAGAATGGGCTCTGCGGGAACTCCTTCGTCCGATCTGGCGGCCCCACTCCGCATCTCTGCCGTTCCTGGGTTGAGTCCGGGCATCCCCGATGAGCGTTGAAACTGGTTGGATCTTCGGATGGCCGGAGAGGGCGCCCCCACCAGGATTCAACAATCCTCGACGCCACAGCATGCCGCGGCCTGGGGCTCATGGGGCTGGACTGCTGAGACTGCGGCGTTGTGCGGGCCTGTTCAAATCTTCGCAGTGATGTCATGAGCGGCATGCGAGCTCCAAGCCATCCCGCCACATCCAATCCCTTGCGCCACACCCGTAGACCGGGAGGCGGCAGCTCCACAGCGCCCGGCCGAGCGACCCACCGATCGGCGCCGAGGTCCTCCTCCGTATGGACGTTCCGACCACCTCTTCGGCTCCGACTCTTCCCGTGGAATCTGTCAGAGTTGCAATCAAACGCCCGCCTCCACGTCACCACTTGCTCAATCTCAGCGTCACCTGACAACCGCCCTCCTTCATCCTGCCCCGGTGAAGGACTGTAGTGGACAAACGTAGATCATTAAGACGATATGTGCAGCTAGAATACCAACAAAACGAAGCAACCACCCAACCCCCAGATGCAGCAACAATAAACACAAAAACGTGCTCGCATCGCGAAAAACCAGATAACCGACTCAAAAGTCATAATTCATCCCGCCAGCCTCCCGCTGCCCATGCTCCCTATGCCATCCCGTTTCCCATAGCCCATCCATACCTTACCCATAACCAGAGCAGCCGCCCGCAAACCCGCTTCAAAACCCAACACAACCTATCCAACTCCCAATTTTCGTTTGGAACCTCGAAAAGAAAGAGAACGAGAAAGAAAGAATTAGAAAAGATACCGAAAGAAAACCCTCGCCCGCTTGCTTGCGCCCGTCCTTTGTCGCTATAGGTTGAAAACGAAAGAACCATGAACTGAACCGAGGAAAAAATGAAACAAGAAGTGTGAGAAGATTAACGTAATATGTCCAGCCCAAAGTGACCATCATTGTTCTCATCCTCCTGCTCACGCAGCAGAAGTAAGAACCTGCCTCAGCCCCACGTCCAGTTCTGAGTCCAGCCTGTCGTCGTCGTCGATGGCTATCTCGTGATGGCGTGGGAGTTGTGGGACTTGTTTTTGGCCGTCGCCGTGATGATCGTTGTCGTCGTGATGGTCGTTTTCGTCGTGGGAAAGTGTTGTTGGTGTTGTTGTTGTTGTGACTGTCATCGGGGGTGGGTCGTATGCTGAGCCGATGCCTTTGAGCAAGTCGTCTGGGCGTTGGAGGGGGGTGAGGTCGTGTTGGATTGTGGGGTTCGAGGGGGGCGGTGATGCTGGTAATGGTATTTGGTGTGGAGAGGGGTGGCGTCTGTTGCTGTTGTTGTCTTGTTCGCGCCTTTCGTCGCTTCTGTCGTTGTGGTCTGGGTTGTGGTGGTGGTGCCCGCTGTCGTCGTCGTTGGTGTGGTTGTCGTCGTCGTTGGTGTGGATGTCGTCGTCGTTGTTGTCGAGGGGGTGGTGGGGGCTGCTTGGCGACGCAACGGTTGTTATCGTGAGATCGGTCCTCTGCTGTTCCAGCGGGGAAGATCCCGCGGAGGATCTGCCGCTCCTTCCACGGGACACGGATCGCAGCCTGCCGCGATGGTCGAAGAAGATTCGGTGGTCCCGAGGCGTGCTGGCCATCTCGGTGAGATCCTTGCCGCTGTCTGCCTGTGATTTGGGTCTTGCGAACCCCTTGTTCTCTAGCTCTCGGTTTCGGCTGCCGTCGTCCATTGGCGGGTTGTGGTCCTCCTCTTCCAGACGCCACTGTTTCGATGGCGGCGGGCCCCATGTCGAGGTGCTGCGTTCCATGTCGTAATCATCCAACGGTCCCGTCTCGCCATCGAAATAGTCGTCCCTCGATATAGGCCGGCCGCGGTCTGCGAAGGACTGATCGTCCGTGCTTGTCTCCGTGGCGGTGCCTCCAAACCGGTAAGGGCCATCTGCGTACGTCCCAAGGGCCTCGTCGCTCCGTCTCGGCCTCGGCTCAGATTCTCCCCTTGCCTCCCTCGCAAGAACATCGCTGACGGACGGCACGGCGGGCGCATGGCTGTATGTATCCGACCAAGTGCGCATCATGTGCCCGTATGGTGAGTCATAGTCCCCCTGGTTGCTCGGCATCGGCGACGGCGGGGAACGGCCCCTGCTGGGGTAGAAGAACGGGTCCTCAGTCGGGTGGTGATTGTTCCAGCCGACAAACGCCCAGTCGCTGCCCGGAGAACGCACCGTCCTAATCTTCGGGACCCCGGTCGGGGACAGGTAATCACGGCGGGAGTTGGCGTCGCCGTTCACGGACATGACGGATCCGTTGGGGCGGCCGTACTGGCTGCCGTCATCTTCATCTGGGAACAGGGACAGCAGCTGGACGGCCTGGGCTCGACCTCGAGGGTTAGTGCTCAAGCATGTATCCACGACGCGCCTGTACCATGCCGGCACGGCGACCTCGGCGTCGATCTTCAGGGGGCGGCCGTATTGGTCGGGCTCGTCTTCTTGGGTTGCCAGGGCCCAGAGAACCATGCCGAGTTGGTAGAGATCGGATTTCACGCCGATGTACATGGAGATTCTCTGGTTGCTGTCGACCAGAGGGGTTGCCTCGGGCGGTTCCCAGCCAATGGGGCAGCCTCGTCGGTTGATGTCGATAATCTTGGCATCATCGTTCTCGTCGATGACAATGTTGGATAACGTAAAATCACCCTGGACAAAGCCAGCCTCGTGGATCTCGGAGAGACCGCCGACAATCTGGCGCGCCCACTTCTCTCGGATCGACCAGGGCAGGGTGTGGTTGCTGTCGTAGATGACATCGATCAGGGCGCCTCGGGCCGCGTAGCTGATCAGAAGGCCCGTGACGTTTTCTTCGCTGTCGTCGACGACAACACCGTAGAACTGGATCACGTTCTTGGAGGGATACAGCTGGCTCAGGGCGTTGATCTCGTAGAGAAACTCGTCGACTGTGTCGGGGCCCGGGATCTCCTTCTTGATGAGCAGCCTGCCGTGAACTCGAACCTTGTAGACGAATCCGGACATGTGCGAGTCGAAGTGGATCTCGCGCTCCTTGACCCGCCTGCAGTTCATGTGCTGGATCATGCGGACGGGGGGGTAGCTAATGATTTCCTTTACCTGGGTGTCAGTAGGGGGTGGCGGGAAAAGAAGGACAGAAACCATACATTGGCATCTTCCACGACGTGCACATGCAGCCTCCCATCCCTCGTTTCCAGCTTCAGGTTGGTGACGGTGCCGTAGAAGTCAATCTCGGCCAGGCTGTCCCGGATGGCCTCGTAGATCTTGGCGCTCTTATCCCGCTGGAGCTGGGTGCGGGACAGGTCAGCCTCGAGCGAGTTCTCTGGGGCGTTGCGGTAGTCGAGCGACAGGGTGACGCGGCGCCAGTGGTGCTCGTGCTGGCGGAAAGTGACGAAGAACTTTTCCCGTTTTGACTTGTCCCGGAAGTGCATCGACAGGTTGAGGATCCATTTGCGTTCTAGCTCGCTCTCGATCAGAGCATCGTACTGGGAGGTGGTCATGGACCGGACGTCGAGTTTGGACAGGGTTTCGAGATCGTGGAGGAAAACACCAGGGCCATCACCATCAACCGAGTCCACGCTGTGGTCCAAGTCGAAGCCATCCATATCATCTGCGCTGTACGACTCCAGCATCCCTTCGAGCGGGTTCATGGGAAACGAAGGCGGCGAGGGCGGCGCGCTGAAGCAGTGCCGCAGAAAATCAGGGGCGCTGGTTCGGGGGTCTGAGTGATTGAAGGCACTGCTGGAAGCCTGCACCCGTCTGTCCATGGAGACGGTCCTGCGCTCGACGGGAGGAGGACGGACAGGCTCAAGCCTGCTTCGCACCTCGGAACGCTGCCTCTTGAAGGTTTGGGCTCTCGGCAGACCTGGAACGACTTTCCGGGAGACTCGCCGAATGATGCCAGTCTTGTCAGCCGATGGCTCCAGGCCGTGGCCTTTGTGAGCTAGCTCAGATGGCCCAGCAGCCCCATTGTCCTTGTCTCGGCCGGGGAAGAGCCTGCGCCAGAGGCTTTGTTGTTGCAGCTGGCCGTTGGTGTCTGCGACGGGGGTGGAGGTTCCAACGGCGGCGGCATCGGCAGGGGGTTGAGCCATGAGGCTCGGCCGGGAATCTTGCTCCTCAGTACAAGAGTCGGGGTCAAGGGGGACCGAGAGTCTGGCTGGCGTGACTGTCTGCTGGTAGTCACGGGGGAAGTCGTTGGCAGGCGTCCATCAACAGCAGCAGGAAAGCATGAAAGCGGCCGGTGGGTCGAGGGCGGTGATGATAAGCGGCGGGATTATGTGCTGATGAGGTTGGAGGTTTAACGACCTGCCAGCCTTATTATCGCGTCATGCGAAATGAGCCTCACCGAGAGCGGCAGGCTGGCTGACCACAGACTGGCCACAAGTAGTCGTCGGTGTCGGTGGAGGAAGGGCGGTGGAGGGTGTGGGCACTCGACTGTCTCACTCTCGGCAGAAGAGGACTTGTCTCGGGCGACTCTCACTCACAGCCTCAACATATTGTAAAGGGACGACGGGACGGCAGCGAAGCGGGCAGTCAGGGTTGGAGGGGGGTGATGGGCTGTAAGTTGTCGACCAGCAGGGCGGGCTCATATGGGGGCCTGGTTGTGATTTGGCGGGGTGTACGGAGTATTGCTGTGGTGGCAGCAGGATCACCAGCGGGCAGCAGGCAGAGAGGGCTGGAGGGGGTTGGAATGGCTGGCCAACGGTTCGAAGCGAAGCGGGCGAGCAGCAGCGCGGAAGCAGCGCAACTCTGTTTTCATGGATTGTTCTGGCTGGGCCTCGCCGGATTGGCCCCTCGGCGACAATTCTTCTGCTCGCGAGCTGATCTCCTGCATGCTGCACGAAGCAGGGTGTCAAGCACTCTCGCACTCAAGCAAGGAGAAGGCACCACAGCACGGCCCACGGAGGGAGGAGGGAGCACACCAGCGTCCCAGACCAGGAGGTCGGGATGCATGCGCCCACAGCGCCCGTGGGTGTGGTGGGGTGCTCGCCCGGATGCCAGACTCGCCAGACCAGCCAGACCAGCCAGACCAGGCGGGCCTTCTCCGTCAATGGTCGCTGTGGGGCGGGTGCCGGGGACAGGGGTTCTGGTGGGGTGCCAGTGGGGTGCAACACGTGTAACGGTGCTGGTGGGCAGAGGCAGTCGCTTCCCCATGCACCATTTGTGTTCTGTGCACACACGATGCACCCACGATGCACACCAGCCCCGTCATCGTCACCCTGCCAGGCTCCTCTCTGGAAATTCCATGGCAACTCTGGCATGACAGGTCTCGTCACATCTTCCAACAACGACGGCAGCCCAGAGTGGAGTGGCACGATGCGGGAATTTGCGATGGTCTCTGTTCAACTGTAAATATGCTGTGCGAGAGAACAAAGCACAGAACACAGACCACACACAAGGTCGGAACACAACCCGGAGGCTTTCCCTGCCGCACCAGTCCGGCGACTTCCCGCCATCCATTTCCCTTTTGGGGCTGCACAAGATGTCAGCACGGCCGCGCCATGCCTCAAACGATGGGGGTTGATCAGGGGGCCATCGAGCCTCTGCTGTTTTGGGAGAGCCTTCTCCTTCCTGCTGCTGCTTCTCCATTCCCCCGGTCTCGGATCGAGATCATCACCATCTCAAACTGAGCCGCATCCTCGCCATCTGGATTCCTGCCTGACCCTGACTCCGAACCAATCAACCCCTCAAGGCCGCCAGAAGCCCAACTCCTGCCACTGCAGACGTTGCCCGACCCGACCTCGAGGCCCTTTGACTGGGTTCTCTGCTGGTCACCCCTCCTCGTCGAGTGACTGAGCTTTTGATGAAGACTGCACTTCCATCTCTTGAATCGTGTACTTCACACCCCTCACACAACCACGACAGCCACAGTGTCAGCACCCACTCCTGACCTCCCGACAAGGCCCCCATCCGCTGCGGCCATCCATACATTGCATCTAGCCCTATGTACAGTACAGAGTCCTCCCTGCAGGAGCTGACCTCCCACTGGGAAGCCCCGCGACGCGGGGACCGGGACTGGGGTGGAATCAGCACACAGCATTGCTGCCCAAGCAAACCGAAGGACCCCCCAAGAAACAAGTCCGTCCAATGCAGACAGCACGTCAGCAAACAAGGCTGCATGCAGCAAGCTGCCCGCGGCCAATGCATCTCGGAACAATTTTCAGCAGCAGCATGGGATGCAAATGCAAACTACTTGTGTCGGGCGGGCGCAGCATATGCCAGATCAAGAGATTGAACCAGGAAGCATGCTCGCAGGGCTTGCCCAATGCCATCATCACAGATGTTGATATCCTGGTCAAGAATATCAGGGGGTGTGGTTGTCTCTACGAGTCGTGCGCTCCGTATCCCACCCCATCCCCTCTTTGGGTCTGGATGTCCACATTCTATCCGTACTCCACAGACACTCAGACGGACCCTGCAACAAAAGTGTCACAGACAACCTCCCGACCATAACACCCGACACTCCACAAGGCCATCGCACCGCAGACATTCCGCGTCACCGGAGAAAAGTTGAGTCCCCAATCACGAAAATATGTATCTGATAATGAACATCGAAACATGCTAAACCGAGGACTCGGCTCACCCCTCGCGACCCAGCAACTCTCAAGACCCGACCGGCGAGCAACACCATCACTTCTCTCCATTCCCCCTTGATGACTGACACCTTCCAACCGCCACATGCCCAAACATTGACATAGCACAGCACATACAGCACATGCAACCGCAAACAGCCAGCCATTGCAAGAGTGAGGATTGTGTCTGCATTGTCGTCGTCGTTGTCTCAACGGAGTGTCTCCCTAGATAAGAACCATCCACGGTCCACCAACCGGCCCAATGCTGTCTGCTCCATACATGCCCCCGGTCTATACTATGTAAACCATCGATTGCCCCACGACAGCAACCCGAGAGATTCCATCCATGCCGTCTGCTGCGTGTCTGTCTTCTGACCATTTGTCTTTGTTCATATGATGTGATGGTGATGGTGGTGGTGGCGCACTCCACGCCAACCCACTCGAAGTCCTTCTTCCACCCAGTCCTGACAGCAACCCCTAACAGCCACCAATTGACCCCTTCTCCTCTCAAGCGGCCCCGCAGCCCGCCCTGTCTACGCTGTTCGTGTGGGCGACAAGCCCCCTGCTGGAAGCGTGCGTAAAGCCCGCTGCCTGTGGTGGCAGGCGTGGCGGGATGGGGGGGCGCCACTCTCGGCCCGTTTCAGTGTCCGACCATCCGCCTCAGACGTGCTTAGTCGCTCTTGTAGCCCTCGTCTTCCGACTTGTTGTTGTCGCTGTCCTCACTCTTCTTCTTGTACTCGCAGGCAACACACTTGTTTGCCTTCTCGCGGTCCAGGTTGGGGAAGATGAGGTCAAACACCTCCGAGTACCAGCTCGCGGGGCGGCCCTCGATACCTTCCTTGATATTCTGCGCGTTTGGTTAGCGTTTGTGCAGTTCAGTTTGTTGGTCAGGGAGTCAGTGACGCACCTCAGGAAGCTCAAGCCAGTCCGAGATGTTATCCTGCGGGAAGATGATCATCTTGCAGCCCGCGCGCCGCGCCGCCACCGTCTTCTCCCGCAGCCCGCCGATGCGGAGCACCTTGCCCGTCAACGTCAACTCGCCCGTCATGGCGACGGCCGGGTCGACCGGGGTGTCGAGCGCCAGCGACAGGAGCGACGTCGCCATGGTGACGCCCGCCGACGGGCCGTCCTTCTGCACCGCGCCCTCGGGGACGTGCACGTGGATCTTGGCCTTCTCGAGGAAGTGGTTGTCCGGGAACTGCTTGGCCATGAGGGACTTGGCGAACGAGTAGGCGATGGTCGAGGACTCCTTCATCACCGTCTTCAGGTTGCCCGTGATCTCGAGGGACGGCCGGCTGGACGGCTTCAGGGCGGCCTGGAGGATGGCTTCGACGTACATGGCGGCGCCGCCGAGCTGTGTCCAGGCCAGGCCCATGGTGACGCCTGGCGGGGTAACGTCGTACAGCCTGTCCGAGGTGAAGATGGGAGGGCCGACATAGTCCTTGAGGTTGCCCTTGTCGATAACGACGTGCACGCTCTCGGGGACCTTGAGCGGAACCCTGGGCTGCTCGGTGGTCTCCTTTTCTGTAGCTTCCGTGCTGGCTTCCTCTGTCTTACCCTCCTTTTCTGACGCCTCCAAGGCCGCCTTGCCCTCGTCCGTGAGGGCCTTAGCCTCGGGCAGCGCATCCTCGCCCAAATCCTGGACGATCTTCAGCGCCGACTTCCGGTAGACCTTCTCGATCTGCTTCTTGAGGTTCCGGACGCCGGCTTCCCTGCAGTACGACTTGATGAGCTCCTCAATCGCCTCCTTGCTCAGCTCCACGTCGACTTGCTTCAGTCCAGCCAGCTCCTGTGCCTGCGGCGCCAGGTACCTCTCGGCGATGGCCATCTTCTCGTCCGAAACATAGCCAGACAGCCTGATGACCTCCATGCGGTCGAGGAGCGGCCGAGGGATGGTATCCGTCATGTTGGCCGTGCAGACGAAAAGGACCCTGGAAAGATCGACAGGAACGTCCATGTAGTGATCGAGGAAGGAGCTGTTCTGCTCCGGGTCGAGGAGCTCGAGAAGGGCGGAGGAGGGATCTCCTTGGTACCCTCGACCAATCTTGTCGATCTCATCGATCAGGATCAAGGGGTTCTCCGTCTTGCATTTCTTCAGGGCCTGGATGACGCGGCCCGGCAGGGCGCCGACGTACGTCCTCCTGTGCCCCTTGATCTCGGCGACGTCGGTGAGACCACCGACGCTGAACCGGTAGTACTCGCGATTGAGCGCGCGAGCGATCGATTTACCGATGCTCGTCTTGCCCACACCAGGGGGCCCGACGAAGCAGAGAATCTTGCCCTCGACCGTCCCCCGTAGTTTCCCGACGGCAATAAACTCCAGGATGCGATCCTTGACATCCTTGAGGCCGTAATGATCCTCGTCCAGGACCTTCATGGCGTTCTGGATATCGAAATTCTCGGCGCTCCTCAGGCCCCAGGGGATCTGGGTCAGCCAGTCGAGGTAGTTCCGGGTCACGTTGAACTCGGATGCGGCCGGTTCCAGGTGCGCGAGCTTGTTAAGCTCCTCGTCGAAGACCTTTCGCACGGCTTCGGGCATGGCCAGCTTGTCGGCCTTTTCCTTGAACTTCTCGACGAGCTTGTCCTTGCCGTCGGATTCGATGCCAAGCTCTCGTCGGATGCCCTTCATCTGCTCCATCAGCCAGTACTCACGCTGCCGTTTCGTAATCTTGCTTTCCACGTCCTTGGTAATCTTGGACTGGAGCTGGGCGTTGGCGAGCTCCTTTTTGAGCACCAGGAGTGCCTTGTGCATCCTGTCTTCGACGTTCAGGCTCTCCAGCACTTCTTGGAGCTCGGCCGGCTCGCCTGCCGAGACGGCGGCGGCAAAGTCGGCAAGCTTGGCGGGCTCGGACATGACGTTGCCGGCGGACTGGCTGATGGAGAATGTGGAAATCTGGTCCCTGAACAAGCTGTTCATGCTGGCAACCTCCTTGAAAACGTTCACGATTTCGTTGGTGACGGCACGGACCACCTGGCTCTTGGGGTCGTGCGGCTCCTCGGTGAGATTATCGACGTTGGCGATGCTGACCGGGTACTTCTTCAAGAAGGATGTCACCTCGTACAGCTTCTTGGGTGTTTCGGGCTTCTGCTCTACGGCGCTCTCCTCAAAGCTTGCGACCACGTCCCCCTTCTGATCCGCCTCCTCGGGCGCCTTCGGCACGGGCTCGGGAATGGGCAAAGGCTCGGGGACGGGGGTGGCTTTCGACGCATCCGCAGCTCCCGGTGGGATCAGCGAAGACAACCGGATTCTGCGGTGGGGGTACAAGATTGCTGTAAGACCCGATCCCTCGCCACCCGACATTGGGAAGGCGCTGGTGACCTGGGCAAAAACACCAACGTCGTAGACATCATCCGGGTTGCGAATGACGTCGTCGTCAGCGTTCTCGTCCTTGAACAGAAACGCACCGACATAGGGCTGGCCGCGCTTGAACATTTCTGTGATCGCAGCGGCGACATTGGGGTCTTTGATGGTGATGGCCTTGTAGAAGCCGGGGAAGAGCGGCCTCTTGGCGATGGGTATCGCCAGGACTTGGGGATAGATCTCGGGCACCACAGGCTTCGCCAGCGCCTTGTCGGATTTCCGCCCCCGCTTGCCACCGCCTGACCCCGACTCGTCTCCCCCTGAGCCGGATGCTGCACCATTTCCAGCACTGGCTTTGCCGTCTGGCGACTCGGGTGTGCCCTTCCCGTTGTTGTTGGCTGGCGCATCGGAGCTGGAAGATTTGGACTTGGCGGCCTCCTTCTCTTCGGCCTCGGCCTTTTCTAGGTTCGCCTGCTTCTCCTCTTCGGTGAGGGGCTCGACAGGTCCGTCAAAGAAGCCGTCTTTTCGTTGTTTGCTTAGGGCGGGGTATGTCGAGAAGGCTGAAAGGGAAGAGGGGCAGCCCCTCTGGGAGGTTTGCAGTTGTGGCACAGCATGCCGTCGCTGCCGTAGGGACGCCGGGACGGAGCACGCGCTCAGTCTCCTCGAGGGTGCTGAGAAGAGGGCGCTTGGAGGCCCCGGTAACCGAAGGGCACGCTGTCGGGGCAGCATCGTGTGGGCGGTGGATGGTGGATGACGGCGGCGAGGGTGCGAGCTCTGGGACGGATTTGACGTCAGGATTTGCGGCTTCTCAGTCCAAAGCTCTCGATCGATCCAAGCTCGGCGAGCACGGGTGCGGCAGGGACGGAGTCTATCGTTTATATGCAGCCAAGTCTGAAAAAAGGACCGAAACAACGGCGGAGATAGTGTACAGATTAAAAGTTAGAATACAGGGGAAGAGGGGAAGGTGTAGGCGCCGTGGTTGACGTGTCAATGGCAGCTCCGAGGACGCCAGAGAGAGCCGGGATCCATGCTGTGATGTCTGAATAATCATTCGATGGAGCGAAAGTGGAGGACGGCCACGGTTTTCGGCGATGGAAGCTGCTGGCACCGTTGCGGCCCGCAATTTTACAGGCCTGCTGTGGCCCAGTGGGAGCTCGGCAGCGCGTCTCGATGCCTGCCTGGTGCTGCAGCCACAGCCGATCCAGCCCCGGGCCGAGGAGCTTCAGCCACTCATGGCGTCATGGTCGTACTGTAAATTACATGATGTGCCGTATTCTGTATCCAAGAGAACCAAAGACAGCACACTTCCCCACACGACGGCACACCCCACCTCGGGCCGCCTCATGCATGCAGTGTGTTCTGCTTCACAGATGAGTTGCATGTGTGTTGGTATTTATCTGGCCTCAACCCGCTCCCTTCTGTTGATCTCAGCGCGTCTTGTAACCAAAACATCCAGCATCTCGTTGCTTCTGCCCTACAACATCTGCCCATCTCCATTTTCCAGACTCAAAGTTTGCATCTGCTCACCCCGCGATTCTGTCTATCATCCGAGTAACAGTACCCCTGTTCCGTACCCGAGATATCCATCCCACACTTGGCGCCTAGTTGCGGCACGGCAGCCTCGCCGCAATCCGAGAAACAACACCCGCTTCTCTCACCTGACTGTTGGCGATACGACCACACAAAACCCGTTCCAACATCTACTCTCTGCATCAAGCATTCACTACACACACCGCCGCAATGCCACCCAAAGCCAAAGACAACCTCCCCGCCAACCTCGCCAAGCTGTCTCTCAAGACCACCGAGCTCGAGACAGCACCACGGGCCAAGGCCGCCAAGAAGAAGGACAGCCCCATAGCCGACAGCTGGGAAGACGAGGCCGACGACAGTGACGGCTCCGACGCCGAGTCCACCCCCGTGGCGGGCACCACCACCGCCAGCAACCAACTCCAAACCGGCACCTCCGCCCCCCCACCAACACCCATGACGCCCGTAGCCGCGGCCTCCAAGCGGCCCTTCTCGCCCTCGGCCCTCGCCACGCCGGGGTTCACCATCCCCCCCTTTGACGGCCCGGGCAGCAGCAGCAGCGGGTACCCTGCAGCGCCGTCGGGCGCCGCCGGCGGGCCGAGCAAGCGGCCCGAGAAGACCGACGCCGTGGCCCGCCGCATGATTGCCAGCGCGCTGGGCATGCGGGTGCCCCGGGCGACGGAGGAGCAGAAGGCGTATGACAAGGCGGTGCGCGAGAAGGAGAGGAAGAGGAGGGAGGAGGAGAGGGAGCGGGAGAGGGTGAGGGAGGAGGAGGCTGCTAAGGCGAGGCAGGCGATTTGGGATGACTGATCTTTTTGGACGCTGCTTTTGTGGGTTTTTTGGGTATTTGGCTCGGCGAAGGTTGCCAGGTGCTGGATTGGTTTGGTCTGGTGAGGTTGGTGGATTTTTCGGCCCTGACATTGTTGTAGTCAGGCGTCCCTTCAGAGACATGTTCTTGAAGTCATATCTCGTGAATATTCACCAGGTACCCGTGTCGCAATCGAGCCGGCGAGTATGGGTATGACCGACTTGCTGGCCTGCCTTCTCTTGGACGAGCAGGAATGGTCGTCGTTCTGCCGTCAATCGACTTACCCAAACAACCACATCTCAACCCCCACCACCACCTTCCACCTCACTCCCCTCCTTGTCCTCAACAAACGGCAAATTCCTCCCCCTCCACGTCAACACCAGCTCCCTCTCCCCACCCTCACCACCCCCAAGATACCTCATCCCCACCCCAACCCCCTCCAACCCCTCCTCCTCCGCCCTCCGATTCCACAAAAACTGCTCCACCCTCCCTTCGACGGAACACGCCACAAACCCCATCGGCCACCGACTCCTCCCGACCGCCTCCCGCATCCCCTTGGTCGCAGCCCTGCACCCCACCAACAACCCCATCACGCCCCTCGTGCCCCTCCACCCGGCCGGCGCAGCCGCGAACGCCCCCTCCAGCTCCCGCACCAGATGCGGCCCGCCGCGCTGGACGGCCTTGCACTGCGCCAGCACACGTAGCACGTTCCCTTTTTCACTAGGATTGCTGTTGTCGGGCAGATGGGCGGGGAGGGTCCAGGTGCCGAGCAGGTCGATGCCGCCGTCCGAGACGCCGCCGACGCGGCGGAGGCTGAGGCCGTAGCGGGAGAGGGCGTGGAGGACGGTGTACTCGAAGTGGGTGCCGACGTAGACTGTTGAGGCGGGGTCGAGGTTGGTGCGGGAGGCGTGGGAGAGGAAGGTTGCGAGGGTTGTGTGGTGGGGGGAGGGGGAGGAGGGGTAGGTTAGGGGTTGTTGTGAGTGTGGTTCTGGTGGTGGTGATTGTGATTCCAAATGGGGTGGGTGTTGTGGTTGTGAGTGTTCATCGGGGGTTGGCTGGGAAGGGGTGGACGCTGAGTAAGTGTGTCTGAGGGGTGGTAATCGTGGCCGGAAGTTGAGAAGCCGGCGGAGGAGAGGGGCGCGCATTCCAGCGGAGAAGGTCGGTTTTGGTGTTGGAGGATTGGGAGTGGTCGTGGACTTGTGGTGAAGGCGATCTGAGAGCCTGGGGAATTGCCTGCCGGGACTCCAGTGCACCGCTGCAGCTCTTGGTCAAAGCTTCTCAGCTGCCTCACAGCGTAATTCTTTATCTAATCGCTTTCCCACATGCACCAAGCCGACAACCACGAGCTGCAACTCTCTTCCATCACTTCCATTCCCACTCTCCCATACCACACCGAACCAGCAGACAACTCCCCGCCCTACCCTTCACAATGTCCGACATTCTCACCCAACTGCAAGAGTCAATGGACCTGGTGCGTTCCCCCAACCCCTCCTATCCCCCTTGCCATTTCCTCCCACCCCCGACTAACCAACCACCCCCCTCAAGCTCTGCACAATGTTCATAGCAGGCCTCTACTACGTCGAACGCCACCACGACCTCTCCCCCTTCAACCCGGCAGACAAAATCCCCGACCTCAAACCGGACCAACCCCGCGAGGTCGACGCGCTCGACCCGCAGGCCTTCCGCGACGGCCAGGCCGAGATCGCCCGCGACCTCATCGTGCAGGCCCAGCGCATCGAGTACCTCGTGTCGGAGCTGCCCGGCCTGCAGAACAGCGAGCGCGATCAGCTGAGGATTATTGGCGGGCTGGAGGAGGAGATTGCGGGGCTGGAGGGGCAAAGGCTGGAGGCGGTGCGGGAGCGGGATGAGGTTTTTGGGCAGCTGGATCGGTTGTTGAGGAGTGTGCAGCGGCCGAGTACTTGATGGTTTTTTTCCTTCTATTGGTTTTGGGCGGCATGGCGTTTGGTGGGCGGTGGGTTTGGCAGACGGGAGTTTGGGCCTTTGGGCCTTTGGGGGTAAATCGGGATGGAGTTAAGGCATCTCTGCTATTCAATCGCGCTGCAAAAGGCTCGCCGCAAAGGGCGGCTGGGTCTATCTGATTTCCAAAAACATTCTATCTAGGCCGGCCGCCTAGCCGCCTGCATATCCTGTCTCCTCCTTATTCTGCTGCCGAGGTGTCTATTTGAAGAACTGTGGGAACGCCGACCGCAGCTCATCCAGGTGCCGTATCTGGTACTTGCTGGCTGGCGTTCTGGGTGGTTTGACGTCGTCTTCCACGAGGTGGGCCGTAGTCCACCCGAGTTCCTGTGCGCTTTTGCAGTTTTGGTACGAGTCGTCTGCTGCCATGTCAGTCTCGGGGACATTGCACCATCTCAGGAGAAGCAAGATGTTGTTGGCAACGCACCGACAAAAAAGCAGTCCTCGTACTGCTCGACCCCCGCGTCCCGCATCGCCTTCTGATACATGTCGGCGTGCGGCTTGCAGGTCAGCGGCACCTTGCTGTAGTCGCAGTACGTGACGCCCTCGAAGAACTCCTCAATGTCGAGCAGGCGGATCACCCGCTTGGCGTGGTTGATGTAGGCGTTGGTGAAGAGCCAGAGCTTGACTTTGCTGCGATCAATGTCGGCCAGCAGCTTCTTGAGCTCCGGGCGCGGCTTGATGAGCTCGTCCAGCGGGAGGGCGTCGTCGACCTTGGCGTTGTATTCGAGAGGGTCGATCTGGTGGTGGCGCACGAGGCCCTCGATGGCCAGCCCGTAGTTCTGGTAGTACTCCTTGTGCAACCGGACAGCGTCGTCCCATGAGAGGGAGAGGTGGGTGGCAAAGTATTTATCAATCAGATCGGCCATCCGGTCGTGGACCTTGGCGCCTGGGACTTGTCTCAGCGGCTTGCTCTCGGGGGCAGCTGGCAGGATGGAGCTCACTCTTTGGGTAGAGACAGTTATCAATGTCACTATTTGGTGGCGTTAGACAGTCAGTCTTCTCCCTCCTCTTCGCTCCTTAGGCACACCGCACTCACAAAAAGAATACCTGTCGAGGGGATGACTCCCTGGTGGCGTGGGATTGTTCTGCGTCCATCGTTGGGTATCTTGGTTGTGTCTTTGTCTCGAGAGCTGGGTGTGCGTTTCTCAGGCAGAAGGGGCAACAATAACCTGAACAACAGGTAAATGTGAGGTGTGAAGTGTGAGGCCCTGACGATGAGGTTGGGATTGGGAATGAATTGCGAATTAACTACTGTCTGTTGTGCAATAATGACGGCCCATCAAAGGGAATGAGTTGGCACGGAAGAGTTGGCACACCAAGATCTAACTTGAGAGAATACAGAGAGCAAACGCCCGGTTCTTGTCACCCAACTCCTCCATCCTCCTGGCGCAAACCGAAACACAGCAGTAAGACAAGGGAGTTGACTCAGGCCGCGGCCGCCGGGCGGAGTCCCGCGACCCACTCTGCCACTGAAGCCGGCCTTGGCACTCGGTGATTCCAGGTTCAGTTGCTTGGCCCGTGCACAGTCGCAGTCCCTGAGCCTTGCTTGGCCGACCAATGGGACCTGGATCGATTCTCGATTTCCTGCAACACAGACCGACCCGACCCGGCATAAACTTTCCAACTTCCACATTTTTTCGCTTTTCTCCGCTGTTTACGCCGAGAAAGCGACAGCGCCTGCCACCGGTCTTGCAGCCAGCTTCAGTTTCTGTGCCGCTGTTCTGCCACTGCCGACATTTTTAAGCTGCCGCAGCATCGGATGGCGTGTTGACGCGCCGAGCCGTCAATTCGAAGACGCGCGCTGTTGCCCGCCACAGCACACGGCACTGAGTGCACGCGGCGCACATCACATACGGCGCACACACCATCATGGCGAAGGCATCTGTGGTTGGAGTGATGGGGGGAAGTGGCGGCGTGGCACTGGGCAATAACTCCCTGATGGTGTCGCCGACGACCGACGAGATGCGTGAAATCCACGAGTACGAGAAGCTGCTGCGGTTTCGCGACGACGTTGTCAGCGGCGCACATCCTCGCATCAAGCCATCCCATCTCCCGGGAAGAGCTGCCCAGAGCCAGAGCCAGAGCCAAACCCAGAGACAGGGCCAGGGCCAGAGCCAGAAACAAAAACAAAAACAGGCTCACCCACCAGCTTCAGCACCCACGCAGCCGGCTGCTGCAAGGAAGGGTGTAAAACAAGGCGGCCGCCCAGTAATTGACAACTTCCAGTCTCATCAGGCAAACAAGCGACGGCCCCAGGTAAACATGGGCTTGACCCAGCCTCCCGGCCTCGGGCCCTTGCCGGGCACTTCTGCTCACGCAAGGCCGCCCGCGCCTGCAAAGCCCGAGATCAATCCGGTGCTGTTGGAAAAGTCTGCCGACTTGATCAAGGCCGAGATCCATCTCCAGCGTCAGCGAGTCGAGCGCAGTCTGAAAGAGCAGCTCGAGCAGCGACGCGCCGCCAACAAGGCATCAGAACAGCTGGCTGAACTGGACGTTGCCGACGTCCTGGCCAAAGCCATGTCGCTACTCCATGCGACCCCTCCTGGCCAGTCCACTGACGACGCAGCTGCTAATGCCTCAGCGCCGACCGACTCGGCTGATGATGACACCTTCTATTCGAGCCGCCACGATACCCCCGAGTCCAACATGGTATCCCGTCTGCCCAACGAGTCCGAGGACGAAGAGATGCGAGATGGGTCACCCTACGAGCCTGAACTCGACTTCGAACCTCTCGCCCAAGGACCAATCCAGCCAGCGCAAGCCATACCAGGCGTCGCCCCATTGCGACCCCAGCAACAGCTGAACACACCCGCAGTGTCCCAGCCAGCTCCGGCTGCCGCGGTTACGGTTCCTGGCTTGTCCATTGGCGCCGGTAGTTCTACAAGGGTATATCAGTCTCGGGCGCCAGAGGCTTCCAACGTGGCACAGAGCAGCTCGGGCAGCCGCTCGGAGGAGTCAGGCAATACAGGGAGCGCGCGGCTGAGCGGCGCACGCGATCTGGCCCGGGTAAACGAGCGATTGCTCAACCAGGAACTGCCCCGCGAACCTCGTCTTGTTCGTGGCCATGACTTGTCACCTCTCGCCCCCCAGCCGACCCATGTTCTGCCGCCAGCCAGCGCAAGGGAGCAGCAGCTGGTCTCTGCCGAACCCAACGTGGGACCTCAAGCAGCACCCGCGCAAGTTACTGCCTTGAGGGGGCAGCCTTCAAATGGATCAAGCCCGGAAAGCTCTTCCTACGCGAGCAAAGCAGCGGAGAAGAAGGCCAGGAGGAAAAAGAGAAAGGCTGACCGGCTGGCCGCTGAAGCCGCGGCTGCTTCACCGTACATCAAGCCAGAGCCCCGTTCCCCCTCACCCCTGACCCCTCAGTATGCTCGCCCGAACAAGCGCCAGCGATACTCGCAACAGCAGCCGCTGGAGATTCCTGATGACGAGCCCAGGTTTGAACAGCCGGCGGTCGTTGGAAGCTATCAGCAGGGCTACCAGCCCAGAGTTGTCAGGCAGGAACGGGTGGTGGGATATGAGAGAGCAGATGATTATCGCTCTCGTCACGGTGACGAGCCCATCCTCGTCGCATCGCCGAGGTATGAGAGAGTCTACTACGATGACTACAGAGCGCCCCCTCCCAGCGGATTCGCGGCGGGACCAGAGCCCCAGTATGTCGCTAGGGAAGTACGTACCGTGCGGCCTCCGTCCCGCATTGTCGAGGCTCCCTTCGAGGACGGTGCCACTTACTACCGGGCTGCATCGAGGATGAGCGTGCGTCCCGCGGCATATCCCGAGCGCTCGCAATCCCCCGTCGGCTACGAGCGGCCGCCGGCAGCAATGCCTCCCCCGAGAGCCCCGCCCCGTCGCATCATCATCGATGCCTTCGGCCGCGAGTACCTAGAGCCGGTCCGCTCCGCAACTGTCGTTAGGGAAGACGCTGTGGCGGACCCTCGAGCCCAGTACGAACAGATCCTTCCCCCGCGCGCCGTCTCACGGCGCCCCGAGCCCTTCGACGACAGCGCGCTCCTCTACCGCCCCACCTCACCAACCTACCCACCCCCCAGACGCGTGATCACCCAGCCAGAGTATATCTACCGCGAGCCCGCCGGCCCAGGCAACCCGATGCCCCCTCCCCCGGCCGGCGGCGAGTACCTCCCATCCCGCCCAGAGCTCCCCAGGGAATACATCAGCCGCCCGGCCAGTACGCGCCCGCCCCTCGACCAGCAGTACGACATGCTCCCGGCCTACGAGCGCGTCCACGTCGACGACCGCCCGCCTCCACCACGGGATTACTACCGCGCCGCCAGCGCCCGTCCCACCGACGGCGGTCGCGTGTACGAACTCCCCGTCGCCTACGAGCGCCGCCTCGCACCAGACGAGTACCCGCCCCCCCAGCGCCCGGCAAGCGTGCGCCCTGCCGCGGCAGCCGAGCCCACCCCCCAACAACAACAACCCCGGTACGACCTCCCGCCAAGAGAGTACGCCCCCCCCGGCACGGCCAGAAGAGTCGAGTACGCCACTACTGCCAACCCCAGCTCGGTCTATCACCTCCCGCCGCAACAGTCTCCGGGAAATAGGGCGTATAGTGTTGTACCTGGTGGTGGTAGTGAGGGGCGGGTTGTGGGGAGGGAGTATGCTGCGCCTGGCGCTGGGCCTGCTGCTGCTGCTGCTTCTGGACAGCAGCAGCAGATGGGGGAGAGGTATTATGGACGTGCGCCGCAGCAGCAGCAGGAGGAGGAGGTTGTGTTTTTGGAGAGGCCGCCGCAGGGGTATCGGTGAGGGGGGCGGTGGTGAGGTGGTGATCAGGTGATTCGGCTGAGGGAAGTGGACGGGATGGGTTAGGTTGTGTGGTGTGGTGTGGTTTTTTTGGGTGTTGTGGGTGTAGTTATTGTATTATGGCTGTATGTGTGGGAAAAGGGGCGGAGGACACGGGGGTGGGG
>OUNM010029275.1_pt1 | contig 29179 bp, 21 predicted proteins | sample 1769961 | NCBI WGS metagenome assembly OUNM01 (sample SAMEA3914820, study PRJEB12502) | metagenome | biome: forest; material: soil | place: USA | collected 2012-03-12 | depth 0.3 m | reverse complement strand
GTCGTCGTCCGGGTACGCCGCGACGTACTCCTTGATGATGATTTCCGCCTTGCGGTTCCAGCCGCAGACGATCATGTGATCGCGAAGGTCTTCCCAGTCCGTGATGAGCTCGCCGGATCGCATCCGATCCGAAACGAGAGCAGAGATCGTTCCGACCACGGTCGCGAAAGTGAACAGGCCCGTCAGAATCACGAAGACGGCGACAACGTGGCCGCCGAGCGTGTGGGGCGGCCCCGGAATCGGCTCGGTCGCGATCACCGAGTACACGCTGAACCAGAACGCCTGCGGAAACGTGGCGAGCGACGGGTTGGCTTCGCGCTCGAACATGACGAGCGCAGAGCTCGCAAACACGACCGCGAGCAGCACGAACCCCGAGGCGAAGAACACTTCGCGCGCGCCCTTTCGCAACACGCGCGGGAAGAGCAACACGCGATGACGCGCGAACTTCACCAACCGCAAGAGCCTGAAAATACGGAGCAGCGCGAGCGCCGCGAGCCACCCCGGAGGAATCGCCGAGCCGCCCTCCACGAACGGAAGACGCAGCGCCGAGAGGAGCGGAAGCACGCTCAGGATGTCGAGCCAGTACTCCCTGAAGAAACCGCGCCGGCTCGCGGCGATCCGGAAGCGCGCGAGCAGCTCCGCCACGAACACCGCCGAGATCGCATGCACGGCGTAGACGACCGCCGGCCTCGGGACCGCCGACGTGGTCTCGAGAACCGTGAGCGCCGCCGACGCGATGATGAGCCCACCGAGGACCGTCTCCACCCACGGTCGCCCGAGAAAGCGCTGCAGCGCCTGCGGCCGTACCGCAGCGCTCATGCCGCGATGCCGAGCCTCGTCAGGAGCGCGCCGACGTCCGGATCGCGGCCGAGGAACGTGCGATAGAGCAGCGCCGGATCCTCGGTGTCGCCGCGCGCCAAGATCGTACGCCGGAAGCGATCACCGACCTCGCTGCTCAAGATGCCGCCCTCGCGGAAGCGACCGAACGCGTCGGCCTCCAGCACCTCGGACCACTGGTACGAGTAGTAACCCGCCGCATACCCATACGCGGCGCCGAAGAGATGCGAGAACGACGCGAGCATCGCGTAGTCGGCCGGCAGCTCGACGGGCGAGAATTTCGCGAACACGCCGCGCGCGAAATCCATGATGTCGCCGTGCACCGAAGGGTCGTACTCGGTGTGGAGCAGCAGATCGACGGTCGAGAACCCGAGCTGCCTCATCAGCGCGTTGGCGGCGCGATACGTGCGCGCGGAGAGCATCCGCTTCTTCACGTCGGCCGGGATGGGAGCGCCGGTCTCGCAATGGCGCGCGAAGCGATCGAGCGCCTCCGTCTCCCAGCACCAGTTCTCCATGATCATCGACGGCAGCTCGACGAAATCGGAGACGACGCGCGTGCCCGCGAGCGAGCGGATCGGAACCTCCGAGAGCACGTGGTGCATCATGTGCCCGAACTCGTGGAAGAGCGTCTCGACCTCGCGGTGATTGAGCAGCGCGGGCTGCCCCGCCGCGCGCGGCGGCGTGACGTTGCCGACGACGACAGCGACGTTCTCGAGCTCGTGCTTCGTCCCGGGGAGGCGATCGACCACGCCTGCCATCCACGCTCCGTCGCGCTTCGTCTCGCGCGGGAAGAGATCGAGATAGAAGCCGCCCAGGCGATGGCCGCCCTTGTCGATGACCGACCACGCGGTCACATCGTCGTGCCAGACGCGCGCAGCGGTGTCGCGCTCGATGGTGACGCCGTAGAGGCTCGTCGCGACCTCGAAGAGGCCGCGCGTCACGCGATCGAGCGGGAAATACGGGCGAAGCGTCTCTTCGTCGAAGTCGAAGAGCGCGCGCCGCTGCGTCTCGGCCCAGTACGCGACGTCCCACGGCTCGATGCGTCCGACGTGACCATGCTTCTTCGCGAAGGCCTCGAGCTCGGCGTTCTCGCGCTCGAAGCCCGAGAGGAGGCGGTCGCGCAGCATCGTCACGAACGCGAGCGCGTCCTTGCCGGTCTTCGCCATGCGATCGTCGATGGCGAGATCCGCGAAGTGCTTGAACCCGAGGAGCTTCGCCTTCTCCTGACGGAGCGCGATCACCTCCTTGATGATGGCGCGATTGTCGCGCTCCGGACCGCCCGGGCCGTTGCCGGACGCGCGCGTCGTATGCGCGCGGTACATGGTCTCGCGCAGCTTGCGATCGTGCGCGAACGTCAGCACCGGGCCATACGACGGAGCGGCCAGCGTCAGCCGATACCCCGTCTTGCCCTTCTCCGCCGCGCTCTTCTTCGCCGCTTCGAGCGCGCCCTCGGGAAGACCGGCGAGGCGCTTGGCGTCGTCCTCGTCCACGAGCAGCTCGAACGCCGACGTCGAGTCGACCACGTTCTGCGCGAACTTCAGCGTGAGCTCGGAGAGCGCCACGTCGATGTCACCGAGACGCTTCTTGCCCGCGGCATCGAGCTCGGCGCCGTTGCGGCGAAAGTCGGCGAGCGTCTTGGTGAGGTAACGGCGGCGCGCCGGATCGAGGTGCTTGGCCTCTTCCGTGGCATCGAGATCGCGCAGCGCCTTGTACAGCGGCTCGGAGAGCAGGATCTGGCTGTAGAATGCAGTCACCTTCGGGACCACGGCCGCATACGCATCGCGAAGCTCTGGCGAGCCGAGCACCGACTCGAGATGGCTCGCGAGGTTCGTCGCGTAGTCGAGCTCGTTCGTCGCATGGTCGAGCGCACCGAGCGTGCTCTCGTACGTGCGCGGCGAGGGCGCGGCCGCGATCGCGTCGAGCGTCTTCTGCGCCGAGGCGAGCAGAGCCTCGACCGCAGGCTGGATGTGCTCGGGGCGCACCTCGTGGAACGGAACGGGGACCCTCACCTCGAGGAGCGGGTTCGGCGAGCTAGTCGTCGGCATCGCGGCGAGTGTATCAGGCCTGCGCCAGGTGTTATTCCTGTCTGCCATGAAGCTTTGCCGCGCTGCCGCACTCGTTCTCCTCAGCTCTGCTGTCTCCATCGCGGCATGCGGAGGGTCACCGGACGCAAAAGGCCCCGCCGCGCCGGCGCCCAGCACGGCGGCGTCGCCGAACGCAGCGCCCCCTGCGGCGACGGACGCCGGCGCTGCGGAGCCCGGAAAGAACGCCGCCGATCATCATCGCGAGTTCATGAGCGGCTGCGCGAAGAAGGCCGTCAACTCGCCCGACTACTGCGAGTGCGCGTGGGGCGAGTTCCGCAAGGCCTTCACCGACGACGAGATGAACGCCGGCGACATGCCCGCCGCGAAGCTCGAAAAGGTGAAGAGCCAGGTCGTCGGCGCGTGCTCCAGCAAGATTCCCGAGGAGGTCGTGAAGGAAGGCTTCTCGAAGGGCTGCGTCGGGAAGAACCCGGACATGAAGACGTACTGCGACTGCACGTACACCGAGTTCCGGAAGCACTTCTCCGCCGCCGAGCTCGGCGACGAGGCGACGGTCTCGAGCGATCGTTTCGTGGCGGCGCGCGGTCCGGTCGTGAAGGCGTGCGGCAACAAGATGCCCGAGAGCGTCTCGCGCGAAGCCTTCATGAAGGGCTGCGTGAAGGATCCGTCGTCCGACAAGTTCTGCGGCTGCGCGTGGAAGGAGCTGCGCAAGCAGGCCTCGCCCGCCGAGATCGAGTCCGGCACCTTCGATCAGAAGACCGTGTTCGCGCAGGTCGAGAAGAGCTGCGGCAAGCTCCGTCCCGCGAAGCCGTAGCTCAGTAGCCGACGACGGGGGCGAACGCGCCGGTCACCATGATCGTGCCGTCGCCTAGCTCGCCCTCGGCGTTGTTGCCCCAGCAGTAACCGCTGCCGTCGTCGAGGACGGCGCACGTGCCGCCGCCTCGCGCGGCGAGCGACTTCACGGTCGCGAGGCCCGTCACGACGACCGGCGACGTCGCGTCGGAGCGGAGACCGTTGCCGAGCTGGCCGTCGTTGCCGCGACCCCAGCAGCGAACGGTGCCGTCGACGAGCACCGCGCACGAGTGATCATCACCGGCGATGATCGCCTTCGCCTTGATGCCGCCGAGGTCCGGCGTGCGAAGCGACTCGCCCATCGGCATCGCGCCCGTCGTCTGGCCGTAGTTGTTGTAGCCCCAGCAACGCACGGTGCCGTCGGACAGGAGCGCGCACGTGTGACCGTCGCCGGCCGCGATGTCGGTCGCGGCGTTGGGCAGAGGCACGTCGACCGGCGTCGTCGGGTTGCCGCCAGGTACGCCACACTCGCCGCCCCCGTTGCTGCCCCAGCACGTGACGACGCCGGCGGCGCGGATCACGCAGACGTGAGAGCGACTGACCGAGAGCTTGGTCACACCGCCGGGCGGCGGGCCTGCCTCACTCGTGCCCGCGTCGAACATGGCGAGGTTCGGCACGATCGCCGGCGTGGACGTGTACGGGCCGGGCGCGCCGAGGCGAACTTCGTCGTTGCGCCCGACGCACGCGACGTCGGTCGAGCCGAGCAGCGCGCACGTGTAGTAGTACCCGGCACCGACGGCGGTCGCGGCGGCGGCGTTGAACGTGACGGGCGGAAACTGGACGTACGCCGTCGCGCCGTTGCCGAGGGCACCGTACTGGTTGTTGCCCCAGCAGCGGATCTGACCAGCCGAAACGACCGCGCACGTATGATTGTCTCCCGCCGCGGCCGCAGAAACGGGCGTGATGCCGGGGACGGTCATCGGCGTTCCCGTCGCCGGTGTCGTGTTGAAGCCGAGCTGGAGGAGCTCGTTGTCGCCCCAGCACGAGAAGGTGCCGCCGTTGTCGAACGCGCACGTGTGAGAGTCGCCCATCGCGAAGCCGGCGATCTTGCCGGCGAGGCCGACCTTCACGGGGAGCGACGACGTGATGTGGGTTCCGCGCCCGAGCGCGCCGCTGATGTTTCTGCCCCAACAAGAGATGTGCGCGCCGTCCGTGGAGAGCGCGCACGTATGCGAACCGCCGCCGGCGACCTGCTTCACGTTGGTGAGCCCGTTCACCGGAACCGGCGTCGAGACGTCGTCGGTGGGCGCCGAGTCACCGAGGCCGAGCTGGCGCCAGCCGTTGTTTCCCCAGCACGAGACGGTGCCGTCCTTGCGCACCGCGCAGGCGTGCCGGCCGCCCGTCGCGACGCTCACGCCGTCGTTGAGAGCGAGCGCCGCAACGGGCGTCGGACCGTCTTGCCCCTTCGAGTTGCCGAGCTGTCCGTTGCCGCCGGCGCCCCAGCACCGAATGTCGGTCGCGCTGACGGCGCAGAAGCTCTCCGACGTGGAGCCGGCGGCGATCGCGGTGACGCCGGCGAGGCCAGGGACCTTCGCCGGGACCTGGACGGCGCTCGGCGGAGGCTGACCGGCCTGACCGACGTCGCTCTTGCCCCAGCACGAGACGTCCCCGGTCTTGAGTAGCGCGCAGGTGGTCGCGGTGGACGCGGCGATCTGCGTGACGCCGCTGAGGCCCATCACCGGCGCCGGCTGCGAGCGCGGCACGAGCGTGCCGTCGCCGAGCTGGCCGACTTTGTTGTCGCCCCAGCACTGGACCGTGCCGTCCTTCTTCAGCGCGCACGAGTGTGAATAACCGACCGCGACGTTCGTGACGTCCGTGAGCGCGACGACGTCCTTCGCGGTGGGGCTGTCGGTGGTCGTTCCATCGCCGAGCTGGCGGTACTCGTTGTAACCCCAGCACGAGACCGTGCCTCCGCGCCGCGCGACGCACACGTGATGCTGGCCGGCAGAGATATCGACGGCGTCGGCGACGTCCTTCGCGAGCACCGGTGTGCTCGATGCGATCTTGAGTCCGTCGCCGAGCTCGCTGCCGTACTCGGTCGCGCCCCAGCACATCACGGTGCCGTCGCTCCGCCGGCCGCAGCCGTAGCCGGAGCCCATGCTGAGCTGCTCGACGGGAGTGCTCGGGATGCCGGCCTCCGCAGGAGCATCGGTGCCGCCGTCGACGGAGCCCTCCAAGGAGGTGCCACCTTCGCCGGGCACCGGCCCGAAGAGTCCGTCGAGATCGACGCCGAACCCACACGCGGCGAGGCCCATCAAGCCACCTGCCGCCATGAAAAAAGCAAGACCCGCGACACCACGACCACGCCGCATGCCGCGAGAGTATCAGCTTCCGCGCGCCGTCGGCGAAACGCACGCCATGGGCGAGGCGCGGCGGATGCCGGCACGCTGCGAGACGCACACACCGACGTCCACGCACCGCACTGTGCTCCTCACGCCAAGGACGCAGAGTGAACGGACTGGTCCGCGGAGGCGCGGTTGCGTACCCTTCCATGTGCATGACCGGGGCTTCTCCCCAGAACGCTCCTTCCGCCGAAGCGCCGTTGATCGTCGATCGCTATGCGATCTACGACGCGATCGCGTCCGGCGGAATGGCCACCGTCCATCTCGGACGGCTGATCGGGACGGCCGGATTCCTCCGGACCGTCGCGATCAAGCGCCTGCATTCCCAGTTCGCCAACGATCCCGAGTTCACGTCGATGTTCCTCGACGAGGCGCGCCTCGCCTCGCGGATCCAGCATCCGAACGTCGTCTCCACGCTCGACGTCGTGATGAGGGATCACGAGCTCCTGCTCGTGATGGAGTACGTCCGTGGCGAGTCGCTCTCGCGCCTCGTTCGTCGTGCGCGGGACGCGGGCGGTCGCCTCCCGCCTCGCGTGGTCGTGGCCATCGTCGCCGGCGCGCTGCAAGGCCTCCATGCCGCACACGAGGCGAGTGACGAGAAGGGTCAGCCGCTCGGCCTCGTCCACCGCGACATGACCCCGCAGAACATCCTCGTCGGCACCGACGGCGTCGCACGCGTGCTCGACTTCGGCGTCGCGAAGGCCGCCGGACGCGTGCACACCACACGCGACGGCGACATCAAGGGCAAGGTCCTCTACATGTCCCCCGAGCAGCTGTCCGCGCAGCCGCTCTCGCGCACCGCCGACATCTACGCGGCCGGCGTCGTCCTCTTCGAGGCGCTCACCGGCGTGCGCATGTTCGCCGGCGACAACGAGGGAGCCGCCCTCACGCGCATCATCAAGAACGAGCTGTCGATGCCGAGCGCGGTCGCGCCCGAGCTCGCGCCGTTCGACGCCATCGTCCGCCGCGCGTCTGCTGCGAACCCCACCGATCGCTACGCGACCGCGCAGGAGATGGCGCGCGCCCTCGAGGGCGTCGCGGGCGGCGTGGCCTCGCACTCCGAGGTCAGCGACTGGGTGCAGCGTCTCTGCGGCGAGCTCCTCGACGAGCGCGCGCGCATCGTCGCGGAGATCGAGCGCTCGAGCACGCGGTCGCGGCCGCCGCTTCCGTTCCCGAGCAGCGGCGCGATGAGAGCGGACGGGCAGCCGAGGTCGGGCGTCTCGCAGGTCTCGCAGGTCTCCCAACTGTCGCAAGCGAGCCAGGTCGCGACCGTGACCTCGGTTACCGGGATCAACGGCGCCAACGGCGGCACGACCGGCACCGGTGTCACGGCGATGACGGGCGTCTCGGCCGTGATGGGGGCTTCGCCGCCTCGATCGCGCTCCGTGGTTGCGATCGCGCTCGTCGTGATGGGGTTGCTCGTCGCCGTCTCGGTGACCGTGAGCGTGATGCTGCTCCGGCAGGCGAATCAGAAGGAGAGCGCGTCGACGACCACTCCGACAGCGACCGCCACGAGCACCGGCGGCGATCCGGCGAACGTCAGCGCTCCTGCCGTGGCGCGCACCAGCGAGGCGGCCCCCGCCGCGCCTGCGACCGGCGCTCTCGCGGGCAGCGATCCGGCGACCCCTGCGTCGGCGACCGCCGCGAGCGCGAGCGCGAGCGCGAGCTCCGGGAAGACAGCCGGCGCGGCCGGCGCGACGAGCGCTCGACGAAACGGTAACGTTGGTGCGCCGCCCGGCGGAGGACGCGTCGTCAACTGCGACCCGCCGTACACGATCGACAAGAACGGTCACCAGCATTTCATCCCCGAATGCTTGAAGTGAGCGAATGAGGACTGGTGTTTCGATGCGCCTGCGCATGATGTTGATCGCCGCGAGCATTGCCGCGGCCCCTCTTGCCGCGACGACCGCGGCGTACGCCGGACCGAAGGAGTGCGTGGCGGCTGCCGACGACGGCCAGAAGCTCCGCGACGACGGAAAGCTCAACGCCGCGCGCGAGAAGTTCATCGTGTGCGCCGCGAAGGCCTGCCCCGGCGCGGTCTCGAAGCAGTGCAGCCAGTGGCTGGTCGAGACCGAGAAGGACATGCCGACCATGACCTTCCGGGCGCTCGACGATCAAGGCAAGGAGACGATCGACGTCAAAGTGATCGTCGACGGCGGCAAGGTCTCCAACACGATCGACGCGCATGCGCTCGCGCTCGATCCCGGCGAGCACAACGTCCGCTTCGAACGCGCCGACGGCCGCGCAGTCGAAGACAAGGTGCTGCTGCGACCGGGCGAGAAGAATCGCCTCATCGAGCTCTCGTTCCAGGTGAAGACCGCGCCTCCTCCGGAGCCGGTGAAGCCCGTCGCGCCGCCGCCTCCGGTCGTGGAGCCCGATCGCGGCTTCCACGTGCCGCTGCTCGGGTGGGTCGGTCTCGGCGTGGGCGTCGTGGGCGGCGTGATGACGGCGGCCTTCGCGATCTCGGCCAACGGCGACGAGAGCGATCTCCGCTCGTCGTGCGCGCCGAACTGTGATTCGTCGAAGAAGAGCAGCATCGACACGAAGGTCGTGCTCGCGAACGTGGGCCTCGGCATCGGCATCGTGGGCCTGGGCGTCGCCGTCGTGACGACGGTGCTCGCCAACACGGGCGACCACTCCGACAAGCCGGTCGCGAAGACCAGCGCCGTTCCCCCTAAGCCCACCATCGCGCTCGACGCTGCGCCGGGCAGCGTGATCCTGCGCGGCTCGTTCTAGGCGAAGAGCTTCGCGCGCCCCGCGCTCGCCAGGGTGAAGCCGATCATCTTGTAGAGCATTCGCGCACCGACGTTGCCGTCCCACTCGTCGGTCTCGTCGTGCTGGTTCGGCGCGACCTCGTTCAGGTCGAAGCCGACGATGCGCTTTCCGGAGCGCGCGAGCTCACGCAAGATCGCGATCACCTCCGCCGGGTCGAGCCCGCCCATCACCGGCGTGCCGGTGTGCGGACAGAACCGAGGGTCGAGGCCGTCGATGTCGAACGAGACCCACACCTGATTCGGGAGCTCGGCGACGATCGCCTTTGCCGTTTCGGCGAACGGCTCGCCGCCGTGCCGCCGCTGCACGAGCTCGCGATCGGCGAACATGCGCACCCGCGCGCCCTGGCTCTTGCAGTACTCGATCTCCTGCTCGCAGACGTCGCGGATGCCGACCTGCACCAGCTTCGTGACCTGCGGAATGCGCTCGAGGACGTTGAACATGATCGACGCGTGCGAGTGCACGAAGCCCTCGTACGCCCGCCGCGTGTCGCTGTGGGCATCGAAATGCAGGACGCCGAAGCTCGGCACCTTCGCGGCGACCGCCTCGAGCGCGCCGAACGGCACCGAGTGATCGCCGCCCACGATGCCGACGATCTTCTTCGCGTCGAGCAGACGCGTGGTCTCGCGCTTGACCCAGGCATTCACGATGTCCGAGAGCTCGTTCACCTTCGCGAGGGCCTTGCCGAGCTCGGGGTCGTCTCCGGCGCCGCCCGCCTCGATGATGTTCGCCGCGAGGGCCTTGCCCTTGCCGTTGGCGGCGATGATGACCTCGGCTTCGTCCAACATGTGGATGCCGGCTTCGTATGGCTTCTCGACATCGAGATCGTAGAGGTCGACCTGCGCGCTCGCGTCGCGGATCGCCTTCGGTCCGTCCGAAGCCCCGCCGCCGTACGACGTGGTCGCCTCCCACGGTACGGGGACGAGGACGACCAACGCCTCCGACTCGGAATGAGGAAGCCCGAAGACACCGGAGCCCGGCTGCGCCGGCGCGTTGGGATCGAACGACATGACGCGCGATCCATAGCACCGTAACGCGCTAGGATCGTCGCGCTTGAAACGCGCGCGCCTCCTCACCTTCTCGTCCCTCGCGTTCCTTGCCTGCGGCGACGGCGGCAGCAACACGCCGCCCGTCAAGCCGCCCGATCCGTGCGTGCGCACCGATCTCGATCCCGACTCTGCGACGCTCGCGCCCGGTCCCGGTCACACGCCGCGCTGGGCCTTCGATCCGTGGATCAGCAAGGACATCTCGAACCGCGCCGACACGTACGCGTACGTCGACGGCTTCAAGAGCCGCGGCATTCCGGTCGGAACGGTCGTGCTCGATAGCCCGTGGGAGACGAACTACAACACGTTCGTCCCCAACCCTTCGCGCTACGGCGACTTCCCGAGCCTCGTGAGCGACATGCACGGGCGCGGCGTGAAGGTCGTCGTGTGGATCACGATGCTCGTGAACGAGCAGTCGTTCGACTTCGAGAACGGCGGCGGTGACACGTACGTCGGCCCGTCGCCGAACCTCGACGAAGGCCAGAAGTGCAATTACTTCGTCGACAACGGCGATACCTACAACTGGTGGAAGGGCGTCGGCGCTGCGGTCGACTTCTTCAACCCGAGCGCGCGCGCGTGGTGGCATCGCCAGCAAGACGGCGTCCTCAAGGCCGGCCTCGACGGATGGAAGCTCGACTTCGGCGAGAACTACGTGAAGGTCGATCCGCTCACGACCGCCCAGGGAATGAAGTCGCACCAGGAATACTCGGAGCGCTACTACGAGGACTTTCTCGCTTACGGCCGCTCGGTGCGCGGCCCCGACTTCGTCACGCTCACGCGCGCGTACGACAAGTCGTACGAGTTCGAGGGCCGCTTCTACGCCAAGAAGGAGCACTCGCCCATGTCGTGGATGGGCGACAACCGGCGCGACTGGATCGGCCTCGTCGACGCGCTCGACGAGGCGTTCCGCTCCGCGCAGGCGGGGTACATCGCGGTGGGCTCCGATCTCGGCGGCTACCTCGATCGCGACGATCTGAACCTGCTCGGGCCGCAGATCCCGTTCGACTCGCTGAACTTCGCGCGCTGGATCGCGGTCTCCGCGCTCTCGCCGTTCATGCAGCTCCACGGACGCGACAACCTGACGCCGTGGACGGTGCCGGACCACACCGACGAGACTGTTGCAATCTACAAGTACTGGGCGACGTTGCATCACGCGCTGGTGCCGTTCTTCGCGTCGCTCGCCGAGAAGGCGTATGCCGATCGCGCCAAGGATCCCACCGCGGGCCTCTCCATCGTTCGCCCCATCGGCGCTCCCGAGACGTGGGCCGGCGACTATCGCTGGCAGCTCGGTGATGCGTTCCTCGTCGCGCCGCTGCTCGACGCCACCGGCAAGCGATCGGTCGTGCTGCCCGCCGGAGGCCGCTGGTACGACTGGTGGTCGACGAACGTCGTGGACGGCGGCACCACGCAGACCGCCGACTTCTCGACCGATCGGCAGCGCTTGCCATTGTGGGTCCGCGAAGGGTCGATCGTCCCGCTCGACATCGAGAACGACGTGCTCGGTCTCGGTACCGCCGACTCGAACGGCGCACGCACGATCCTCGCGTGGCCGTCCGCGACGCCTACCTCGTTCGACATCCACGAAGCGGACGGCAGCATCGTCACGGTAGAGCTGAAGGCGCTCGCGACCGGATGGTCGGTCACGCTCTCCCCGTCGAAGTTGCCGGTGATCCTGCGCGTCCGTGCCGACGTCTCGCCCGCGTCGGTGATGGGTCAAGGCAGCAACGCGACGTATGACGCCCTCACCAAGACGTCGATCGTGCATGTCGCGCCGAGCACGGGCAGCGTGACGGTGACCGCGCAGAATCCGTGACGAGATCGTCCACGGGGATTTCACTCCGGCGCTGGCGAGGAGGTACGATCCATGCGTGCGGTCGGTCGTGCGCAGCGCGCTCGTCGTGGGTTCCATCGTTCTGTCTCTCGCCTCGTTCGCCGGTTGCACGCGACCGGAAAACGAAGCGAGCGCGCCCAAGCCATCACCGCTGATCGCCGCCGCCTCGGTCGGCTCGGCGGTCGCCGCGGCGAAGGAGGCGGTCACGCAGCCGCCGCCGCCGTCGGGCGCCGCCGCGACCGTGAAGCTCGTCGGACGCTTCGACACGAGCGATCCGAAGGCGCTCCGCTTCGCGTGGCCCGGCAGCACGATCAGCGCCCGATTCAAGGGCACCGCCATCAGCGCGCGTCTCAAGGACGACGGACGAAACCTGTTCCAGGTGATCGTCGACGGTGAGCCGAAGACGATCCTGAAGACCGATCACACCAAGGAGAGCTACACGCTCGCCGAGGGTCTCTCCGACGGCGTCCACGACGTCGCGATCTACAAGCGCACCGAGGCGAGGGTCGGCGAGGTCGCATTCCTCGGCTTCGACGTGCAGGGCACGATGCTTCCGCCGCCGCCGCCGGCCGATCGACGCATCGAGCTCATCGGCGATTCGATCACCGCCGGTTACGGAAACGAGGGCCCCGGCGCGGTCTGCACGTTCAATCCCGCCGAGGAGAACCAGTACCTCACCTACGGCGCGCTCGCCGCGCGTGCGCTCAACGCCGAGCACGTCACGGTCGCATGGTCGGGCAAGACCATCGGCGAGATGACCGACTACTGGGAGCGAACGCTGCCCAATCGCCCCGAGAGCCTGTGGGACTTCAAGGCGTGGACGCCGCAGCTCGTGGTCATGAACATCGGGACCAACAACTTCGCGACGTACGACCCGGGCGAGACCCGCTACGTCCGCATCTACTCGAACCTCTTCGACCGCGTGCGCAAGGCGTACCCGCAGGCCTTCATCATGTGTCTGCTCGGGCCGATGCTCACCGACGTGTACCCCGAGGGGAAAAAGAACCTCACGCTCGCGCGCAAGTACATGAAGGCGACGATGGAGAAGATCAAAGCGACGGGCGAGACGAACTTCGAATACGTCGAGCTCCCGGAGCAACGCCACTCCGACGGCCTGGGCTGCGGCTTTCATCCGAGCCTGAAGACCCACAAGCTCATGGCCGATCGCGTAGTGGCAGTGGCGAAAGAGCGCCTCGGATGGTGACCGCGAAACGGCTCGCGCTCCTCCTCGCGATCGTCGGCGGCTGCTCCGCTCCTGCACCCGCTCCCGCTCCCGCTCCCGCACCCGCGCCCGCGCCCGCCCCCTCTCCCGCGCTCGCTCCCGCTCCCGCACTCGCTCTCGCCCCCGCTCCCGCGCCCGCGCCAGACTCGCTCGCCGCGTACCTGACGCGGAGCGTGCCACCGGGCGGCGCCGTCGATCCCGGCGACACCCCCAAGGTCACGCACACGGTCGCAGCGGGCGACACGTACGCGTCGCTCGCGGACGCGTACCTCGAGCTCACCGAGATCTACACCGCGAAGGATCTCGCGCGCGCGATCGAGAAGAAGAACCCATCGCTCGTCGTCGGCGCGAAGATCGAAATCCCGAGCATCGTCACCCGCGTCCCGCACGATCCCAGCGAAGAGCGCCTCGGCCTCCCTCCCGACAAGACGCTTCGCGCGCTCTTCATGACCGGGCCGTTCACCGCGCAGAAGTGGGAGAGCAGCCTCGACAAGATGGCGGCGCGCGGCTTCAACGCGGTCATCCTCGATGCGAAGGACTACCAGGGTCCCGTCACCTACCCGACGAAGGCGAAGATCGCGCTCGAGATCGGCGCTGCCGACAAGCCGTCGATCCCGAACCTCGCGCGCGCGATTCGCTTCGCGCACTGGCGAGGCATTCGCGTGTCGCTACGGATCCCGTGCTTCCACGATCCGATGGCCGACAAGAAGGCCAAGGACGGACGCCTCTCGTTGAAGAGCGCCGCCACGGGTCAGCCGGTGCACATCGACTGGCTCGATCCCACGAACGTCGAGGCGCAGGACTACGCGATCGAGATCGCGAAGGAGGGCATGGCCGCGGGCGCCGACGAGATCAACCTCGACTACGTGCGCTTCCCCGTCCACATCACGGAGCGCTTCGCGAAGATGCCCGATCCCGACGGCGGCGCGCGCGCGAAGGTCATCCGCGACTTCGTGAAGCGCGTTCACGCGGAGACGAAGCCGGCGGGCGTCTCGCTCTCCCTCGATCTGTTCGGCGTCGCCGCGACGGGCTCACGCTTCGACATCGATCGCCTCGGACAGGACATCGCGGTCGTCGGCCCCGAGGCCGAGGTGATCATGCCCATGGTGTACCCGTCGCACTACGACAAGGGTTACAACGGCTGGGAGAAGCCCGGCGACCACCCCGAGATCGTCGGCATGGGCACGAAGGCCGCGATCGCGCAGCTGAAGGCCGCGAAGGCGAAGACGGTGGTGCGCTCGTGGCTCCAGGCGTTCTCGTGGCGCACGTCGATCTACGGCTCGAAGTACGTCGTCGACCAGGCGAACAGTGCGGAGTCGAACGGCGGCGCGGGCTGGGCGATGTGGAGCCCAGCGTGCGAGTACACCGCCGTGTACAACGGCTTCCCAGTCAAAGAGCCAACGAAGGCCCTCGCGAAGAAGTGACCGGGCCCGGTTTCTTTTCGAGGAGCTCCTTGATGCGCGCTTGGTGCTCCGACGCCCAGCGGGCGCCCTCGGCGGGGCGCACGTCGAGCCATGCGAGGTCCTTCGTCGCGCGCGTCGCGTCGTCGTACGTCACGACGCGCGGGAACGGCGGCGCGAAGCGATAGCAGTTCCGTGCGTCGCGGCGCGCGACCTCCACGATGATGCCTTGTTCGACGCGCTCCGGCGGGCGCGCGACCACGTGTCGCGCAAACCATGCTCCCGGCTCCGCGTTGATGTCGTGGCTCGAGAACAGGTACAGGCGCGTCGCGCTTTCGGGGAACGCGAGGTACGTGGCCGTGCCCGGCGCGACCGCGGCGACGAACGCGCCGTGGTCATCGAGAAAGACCGCGCTGTCGGTTCCGCTGCACGGCGTCGCCGGGAACGCGACGAGCATCGAGCCGGGACCGCTGGCCCCGCCGCTGCTGGCGACCACCGCCATGCCCGGCGCAGAAGGCGCCGCACATCCAGCGATCGACGCGCCGGCGACAGCGAGCCCGAGCAGACCGCTCACGAGGACCGACATCACCTGTTTCGCCGAAGGCATGCCGAGACCATACTGTCTCCCGATGACAGCGGCTTGTGTCTTCTGTGCGATCGCCCGCGGCGAGGCCAAGGCCGAGATCGTCCTCGAGGACGAGACCTGCGTCGCGTTCCTCGACGCGAAGCCGCTCTTCCACGGACACGTCCTCGTCGTGCCGCGCGCGCACGTCGTGACCCTGCCGGATCTTCCCGCGGCTTCGGTCGGTCCGTTCTTCACGCGCGTGCAGGAGCTCGCGCGCGCCATCCCCGCCGCGCTCGGCGCGCAGGGCACCTTCGTCGCGATCAACAACGTCGTCAGCCAGAGCGTGCCGCATCTCCACGCGCACGTCGTTCCGCGAACGAAGGGCGACGGCCTCAAAGGGTTCTTCTGGCCACGCCACAAGTACGAGAGCCCCGAGGCCATGGCCGCCGTGGGCGACAAGATAAGGAGAGAGCTCGCCGGCTGAGTCGCGGCGGATCAAGAAACGATGGATCTCGGATCATCCATGGGAGGTCCCGAGACGGCTCCCTCCCACGAGGATTTCGTAACCATTTCAACGCGGCGTTTCATGTAGGCTGTAGGCACACATCGTGCGATGCGGCGGGTCAACATGACGTCCCGCTTCTTCCGCACCGCCCTCACCAGCGTCCTCGTCGGCCTCCTCGCCTCCACCGCCGCCGCCTGCTCCGCCGACTCCGGTGGCGACGATTCGGCCTCGGGAGAAGACGACCTCACGAGCATCACGGCGCGATCGCGGACGCTCACGTTCATCGGCACCGTCTACGTCGCGCCGGGCTCGAGCGACGACACGATCCTCGCCGCCGTCCGCGCGCAGTCGCAGACCGCGTTCGGTCCGCTCCGCACGAGCAACGTCGCCGTCAACAGCCGCGAGCTCAAAGGCGTCGACCCGCACACCTTCGTGAAGCGCACCGTCAAGGTCGTCGACCCCGCGAGCCCGTCGACCGCGAAGGACATGCTCGAGGTGAAGTACACGTACACGGACAACGCCGTCGTCGACGCCAAGTACGCCTCGCGCACCGCGATCCCGCTCGCGCTGATGAAGCCCGACTACGCGTCGCAGTCGCAACGCATTCTCACGGAGTGCACGCCGAACGACTCCGAGGCGCAGGAGTTCGTCTCGAGCATCTGGTACGTCTTCGACCCGGGCGTCGCGTCGTGCAAGACGGCGATGAAGGCCGAGCAGGACAAGGTCGACGCCGATCGCGCACGCCTCACCGACCCGACCAAGCAGGTCACGAAGGCCGAGGTCGATCGCCTCTACATCCCGATCACCGCGTCACTCGGCGCCGACAAGACGAATCGCGGCGCCTCGTATCCGGAGTACGCGCGGCTCTACAAGGGCGGCATCAAGCCGAACACGCTCATCGTGAGCCTCGTCTACGGCCTCATCGATCACGATCACTCGGCGGGCTACTCGAACGATTTCAACTGGGGCGAGCTGATGACGAACCTCTCCGAGGTCATCAACGAGTCCGACGGCTGGAAGCTCGTTCCGGGCGGCCCCGACAACGTGGACCTCTCGCACTTCACGCTCGCGAGCGGCAAGAAGATCGACAACGCGTCGATCAAGGACCTCACGAATCTCCACGGCGGCACCGACTCGCTCGGACTCTCCGCGGACGACAAGGCCGATCTCGACAAGCAGCTCGCCGACCGCATCTTCCGCAAGTGGATCACGATCGAACGCGACATCACCGTGCAGATCGGAAACGAGCCGGCGCATCCGGCCGCCATCCAGATGATCGCGTACTTCGGATCGGAGAGCGACCAGGAGCCGCACAAGTACGCCATCAAGAACAGCGACGTGTTCCTCTACAACGGCCACTCGTACATCGGGTTCGGGCCGCTCGATCCGAGCCGCTTCACCGCTGCGGATTTCCCGACCAGCTACCAGCTGTTCTGGGTCGATGGCTGCGTCTCGTACAACTACTACGAGAAGGACTACATCCCGCTGAAGCAGGGCGGAACGAAGAACCTGGACCTGATCACGAACGCGATCGAGGCGCCGTCGTGGCGCTCCGGATACGCGATGGGTCGCTTCACCGCGACGCTCTTGAACGGTAAGAGCGCGAGCTACAAGGATCTTCTGGCGGCAGCCAAGGACACCGACCCGCTGCGCGTCGTCGACGGTGAGCTCGACAACACCTACAAACCCGCGAGCACGCCGATCACGGTCACCACCCGCTGAACGTTACGACGCCACGACTATTCGCGGATCGCCCCATTTCTTCGATTGATCCCGGCCGGGTAATCGACGATCCATCCCCGCCATGGGGCGGTTTCCGAGCTGGGGATACGGATTTCTGACGGCCACGTGCTTCGTCGCGGGAGGCGCGCTCGTCGCGTGCACCACCGAGACGGTCATCGAGAAGCAGAACGCGCCCGTCGATCCGATGATGGATACGTCGGAGACCGATCCGGGCAGCGGTGACGCGCCGCGCACCGGCACGAGCGGCAGCGCGGGAACGAGCGGCTCGTCCGGCACCAGCGGCTCGTCCGGCACCAGCGGCTCTTCCGGCACGAGCGGCAGCAGCGGCTCGTCAGGAATGGGCGGCTTCGATCAGTTCCAGCTCCGCAACCTCGCCGACATCAACGCGTACCGGAAGACGAAGAACATCCCGCCGGTCGCCCTCTCGGCAACGCTCGGCACGTTCGCCATGGCCGGCACGCAGATGCTGATCATGGACCACATGCCTCATCACCACTTCATCAACGCGGGCAACGACGGCTCGCTGTGGAACGCCGGGTTCATGGGCGGCGCCGCCGAAAATCAAGGCGACCCCAACGGCTGGTACAAGCTCGCGAACGATCCCGTGCAGAACGAGCTCCTCCAGATCGACGCGATCCAGAAGGCGATGTTCGACGAGGGCCCCGGCACCGGCGAGGCGCACGGTCACTACATGAACATGATGAACGCCGACTACAAGACGGTCGGCGTCGGCCTCGTGATGGTGGGCACCGCGCTCTACCTCACGAACGACTTCTCGGAATAACGAGCGCGCTCCGTGACGAGGCGCATCGCGGACCGGAACATCTGGGTCATCTACGCGACGATCGTCCTCCTCGGCATCGCGTACGGCACGTCGATCGCGGTGCTCGCCGTGCACCTCGACGCGCACGGCATCCCGAAGCTCGCGATGGGCGGGCTCGCCGCGGCGTTCGCGCTCGGCATCGTCACGTTCTCGATCCCGGTCGGCGCGATCGTCCAGCGCTTCGGCGCGAAGAAGACGCTCGCCGTCGCGCTCGCGGGTTACGCGATCTGCGTCACGAGCTTTCCGTTCCTCTCCACGCTCTTCGGTCTGAGCGTCGCGCGCTTCTTCGACGGCGCGTTCTCGGTCGGCATCTGGGTGGCCGCGGAGACGGCGCTGCTGTCGCGCTCCGATCGCAGCAACAAGGGGCTCGTCATGAGCCTCTATGCGATCTCGCTCGCGCTCGGTTACGTCGTCGGGCCGCTGCTCGCTTCGGTGGTGGTCGGCGTCTTCGGCACGGCAGGCACGTTCGTGGTCGCCGGCGGTCTCGCCGTGCTCGCGATCGCCGTCGTGCTGGTGGCGCTCGCGCCCGATGTCGCCGGAGCCTCGAGGGGTCATGGCGACACGAGCGAAGCGAACGAAGGCGATGCCGCCAAGTCGACCGCGTTCGACGTCTTCTGGCGCACGAAGACCTCGTGCTTCGCCACGTTCTCGTATGGCTACTTCCAGGCGTCGGTCGTTCTGTTCCTGCCGCTCTACTTGATCGGCTCGAAGAACGTGCCGCCGGAGCGCACCATCCTCGTCACCGCGTTCTTCGCCGCCGGCATGCTCGTCATGTCGACGTGGGCGGGCCGCCTCGGCGATCGCCACGGTCACCTGCTCGTGATGCGCGTGCTCGCGACGATCGGCGGGCTCATGGTCGCGAGCTTCGTCCTCTTGCCGTCATTTCCGCTCATGTGCGTGGCGGTCTTCGTCGCCGGCGCCACGCTCGCGTCGATCTCGCCCGTGAGCCTCGCACTGCAGGGTGTGGTGACCCCGAAAGCCGAGCTCGGACGCGCGAATTCCTTCTATAACGCGGCATATGCGGCGGGAATGCTCGTCGGACCGCCCGTCTCCGGGCTGCTCTTCACGCGCTGGGGCGGAGCCGCGATGCTCTTTCATCTGGCCGCTCTGTGGGCGGGCTTCGTCGCGCTGACCGTGGTGTGCGCCGCCGACGATCCGAGGCACGCACGGCACGATGCGAGTGGCGCGCGAAGCTTGCGCGCGATGCTACGCTGACGTCATGCGCGGTCGTGTGCATCCTCTTCGCTTTCTCCAGCTCACCTCCGTCGCCGCTCTCCTAGGGATCCCGCTCGCTGTCGCGTGCGGTGAAGACGCGACGGTCCCCGATCCGACCACGCCCGACAGCGGCGAGGACGTCGTCACCGTCGACTCCGGCGGAGACGCCGTCGACATGACGGACTCGAGTCCCGTGACGGACGGCGGCGGTATCGACGCCGCCGACGTCACGTGCCCGGACGTCAACCCGGTCGACGCGGAGGGAATCTTCGTGACGCCGACCGGCACGAACACCGGCACGTGCGGTACGCGCGCGGCGCCGTGCAAGTCGATCTCGTTCTCGGTCACGCGCGCGGGCGCCGCGTTCCGCTCCAAGGTCTTCGTCGCTGCGGGTACGTACATCGAGAAGGTGACCCTCGCCGCGGGCGTCGAGGTCATCGGCGGCTGGGAGGTCACGGGCACCACGTGGAAGCGAGGCTGCGTCGCGCCCGAGGAGCTCGTCACCGTCCGCGCACCGGCGCTCCAGCAGATCACGTTCGAAGCGCGCGATCTCGGCGGCGAGGCGCGCGTGTCGCTCCTCCGCATCGAGAGCAAGACCCCCGTGGCCCTCCTCCCGGGAGAGTCCGTCTACGGCGTCGTCGCGATCGGCTCGACGACGGCGCTCGTGCTCTCGAACGTCGACATCGAGATGAACAGCGCCGCCCCCGGCGCCAACGGAACGAAGGGCGACATCGGCACGCCGGGAGCGGCGAATTGCGCGGCGGGCGCGAGCGTCGTTGCGACGCCGGGAACACCGGGCGCGCAGGGCGCAGGAGCTCCGATCGGGACCTACGACTCCACGGACGAGTACGTCCCGGGCACCGGCATGAGCGGCGGGACCGGCACCGCCGGCGGCAACGGCGCGGCGGGAGGACCGGCGCCGGCATGCGTGCAATGCGGAGACTGTCCTGATCCCGTCGCGTGTCTGTTCGTTCCCTCGCCCGGCAAGATGTCGTGCGGCACGGCGGGAAAGAACGGCTGCGGCGGCGGACCTGGAACGCCGGGCGGACCCGCGGAGGGCGGCGGCTCCAACATCGGCGTCTTCGCATGGGACGCGACCGTCACGATCAAGGGCGGAAGCGTGAAGAGCGGTGATGCCGGCAACGGCGGAACCGGAGGCGCAGGCGGCGCCGGCGGTACCGGGACCGCAGGCGCGGCGGGCGGCATGGGCGATCCGTGCACGTCGAGCTGCACCGTCGTCGCCGGCGTCTGCACGCCCGTCATGACCAAGGGCGCGGGTGGAACCGCCGGCGGCGCAGGCGCGCTCGGCGGCATGGGTGGAAGCGGCGGTGGTGGTGGTGGCGGATCGTCGTTTGCGACGTATCAAGGCGGACAGGCCGTCGTCACCGTCATGGGCGGCACTGCGCTCGCGCACGGAAAGGCTGGAAAGGGTGGGCCGCCGGATGCTGGTGGTGGTGCGCCCGGGGTTGCTGCCGATCACGTGCCTTGAGGACGAGAGGGATCGTTGGCGCGGCGGTGATCGTCGGCGCTGGGGCGATCGCGTGTCGGAGGAACGAGGAGAGAGCGGGAGCGAGCGCGCGAGCGAGTGCGAGCGCGGGAGCGAGTGCGAGTGCGGGAGCGAGTGCGAGTGCGCGCGCGGGAGCGGGCGCGAGGGCGATGCTCGAGAGAGCTCACGTGGCGGGGGTTGGATATGCCGCCGTCACCGGTGGGCGGGACGTGGTCGTCGGGGGCGACGGGTTCGCGGATGTCGCCGGGCGGAGGGGCGTGGACGCGGACACCGTCTTCGAGGCGGCGTCCGTCGCCAAGCTGATCGTCGTTACTTGCGTCATGCAGCTCGTCGAGGAGGGGAAGGTCGACCTCGACGCGGAGGCCTCGAAATACGTGGGATTCACGTTGCGGCATCCGCGATCCGCGACGCCGATCACGTTGCGGATGCTGCTCGCGCATCGCGCGTCCATTCGCGATCGGCAGGACGAGATCGGCGCCGCTCGCGAGGGGCAGCCGCTCGTCGCATTTCTCGGACGCATGATGCTCGACGACGGAAAGCCCCGCGCCGCCGCGTTCTGGGAGGCCGCGCCCGGCACCGAGACCGTCTACTCCAATCTCGGCGCTTCCCTCGCGGCGCTCGCCGTCGAGCGCGTCGACGGCGCGAGCTTCGCGGACGTTTCGGCGCGTCGAGTCTTCCAGCCGCTCCGCATGCGGACCGCGAGCTGGAGCGCGCCACGAGAGATCGCGGCGAGCGGCACCTACGCGCGGCCCTACGCATTCGCAGACGCAGGTTTCGTCTCCCTCCCCTCGCCTTCTCACGCGCTCTATCCCGCGGTCGATCTCCACGCGTCCGCACGTGACCTCGCGCGGTTCGCGCGCGCGATGTTGCGCGGCGGCGAGCTCGACGGTGCGCGCATCCTCACCGGCGCGACGGTCGACACGATGATGACCGCGGTGACCGGCGATCCGCAGCAAGCGCTCGCATGGCAGCTACGCTCGATCGACGGAGCACACGTCGCCGGGCACGAGGGCGAGGACGCCGGCGCTACCACGGCGCTCTTCCTCGATCGCGCGGCGAACACCGGCGCGTTGATCCTGGCGAACGGCGACGCGTTCGGGAGCGACGATCCCTCGCGCGCCACCGCCGTGCAGACCTTCCTCGGCGAGCTCCTCGCGCTCGCGAAGACGACGCACTGAACGGCGACAAACCGGTATCGTCGACGGATGTTCATCGATTTCGTCGGCGCGGCACAGACCGTCACGGGCTCGAAGCATCTCATCCGCACGAAGGATGCACGCGTGCTGCTCGATTGCGGCACGTACCAGGGCCGTCGTCGCGAATCGATCGAGCACAACCAGAACCTCGGGGTCGATCCCGGCTCGCTCGACGCCGTCGTCCTCTCGCATGCGCACATCGACCATTCCGGCGCGCTCCCACTGCTCGTGAAGCAAGGCTACGAGGGCCCGATCTACACGACGCCGGCGACGCGCGACCTCTGCGCTGTCATGCTCGAAGACGCGGCGATGATCCAGGCCGCCGACGCGCGCTACATCAACAAGTCGATCGATCGTGACCACGCCCAGATGGAGCACGTCGAGCCGCTCTACACGCCCGAAGACGTGGTCCGCGTCCTCCAGCAGATGATCGCGGTCCCGTATCACCGCACCATGACCATCGCGCCGGGCGTGAGCATCACGTTCCACGACGCGGGGCACGTCCTCGGCAGCGCGGTCACGGCCATCGACGTCGACGACGCCGGGAAGCGCAAGCGCATCGTGTTCACCGGCGATCTCGGGCGCAAGAGGATGCCCATCCTCAAGGACCCCGAGGTCATCGACGACGCCGACGTCCTCGTCACCGAGAGCACCTACGGCGACCGACTCCACAAGCCGATCGGCGCCATGGAAGACGAGCTCGGCGACGTCCTCGCGCGCACGTTCGAGCGCGGCGGCAAGGTGATCGTCCCGTCCTTCGCGCTCGAACGCGCGCAGGAGGTCCTCTACGCCATCCGCGCGCTTCGCAAGCAGGGCCGCATGCCGAACATGCCCGTGTACGTCGACTCGCCGCTCACCGTGAAGATCACCGACATCTTCAAGCTGCACCCCGAGTGCTACGACGCGGAGACGCGCGCGCTCATCCAGAGCGACGACTCGCCGTTCGACTTCGAAGCCCTCCACTACGTCACCGACAAGGAGGACTCGAAGGCGCTCGACGTGTCCGGCGAGCCCGCGGTGATCATCTCCGCGAGCGGAATGTGCGAAGCAGGTCGCGTCGTCCACCATCTCAAGGCGACGATCGAAGACCAGAAGAACACCGTCTGCATCGTCGGCTTCCAGGCGCAGCACACGCTCGGGCGCCGCATCGTCGAGCGACGCCAGCGCGTGAAGATCTTCGGCGTCGAGCGCGATCTGCGCGCCGAGGTCGCAGTCCTCAACGGCTTCTCGGCACACGCCGATCAGAAGGACCTCGTCGAGTACGCCTCCGACCTGAAGGCGCGCGGCCACCTGAAGAAGATCGCGATGGTCCACGGCGAGCCGAAGGCGCAGGACGCGCTGAAGGCCAAGCTGCGCGAGAACGGCATGAGCGACGTGCACGCGCCCGCTCCCGGAGAGTCCCTCGAGGTCTGAGCCGTGAACGACGGCACACACGGCGTGAACCAGCGTCCGCACTGCTGACGAAACCCGCGTATTTCGCGCACACCGGTCGATGGTCCGGATCGTGGATGGGGCGCGGCATCGTCGTGCACGGAGCACGGCCCTTCATCCTGGTGTCGTCATGCGTCTTTCCATCCGCTTCTCGCTATGCGCGATCGTTGCATCTTCCACGCTTCTCGTCTCTGCGGCGGCGTTCGCAGGTGAGCCCGGCGCAGAGCAACCCAAGGCCGAGAATCCGACCGCGGGCCTCAAGGGCTTCGAGCTGATGCTGCGTCCGTCGTTCGGCGGCGCGCCTTCCGATTCGCCGGTCAAGCTCTCTCAGTCGAACAACGTCAAGCTCGGGTTCGATCCCGGTGCGCTCATGAAGGGCGCGTCGCCGTGGGGCTACGGCTTCGTCGGGCAGGCGTCGGTCGGCTATCGATTCGTGCCGTTCCTGAGCGCCGGACTTCGCGGCGGCTTTCGTAGCGCATCGGGGCAGAACCTCGACGACGGTTCCACCAACCTGACGCGCAACGGCTGGGACGCCGGCGCGTACGTGCGCTTCTACCCGGCCGTGTTCTCGGAGAGCGTCTCGAAGTACATCGATCCGTGGGTCAGCGCCGGCATCTCGTACCAGCACGATCAGCAGTCCTTCCAGCGTGGAATCGCCGGACCGAACGGGCAGAACGTGCAAGCGGACTGGTCGCTCGAGCACCACGCGATCTCGGTGCCGCTCTCGATCGGCGTCGACTATCGCGTCGCGAAGTTCCTGTCCGTCGGCCCGTCGTTCGAGGCCGCCATCAACAGCCCGGTCGCGGGATGCCTCAGCGCGAGCGCGTCGGGGTTCGCCGGGCAGACGTATTGCTCGAACACCGAGCCGGGCAAGAGCTTCGTGAAGGCCGAGACCTACGTGGCGTGGAACGCGGGCCTCGACGCCAAGGTCACGTTCTGAGATCGAAGCGCTTCGGCGGAACCCATCCGCCGAGCATCGTCTCGAGCGCCATGGCCACCGCGATGCTCAGATGATCCTGGCGACGCGGCGCGACCACCTGGACGCCGAGGGGCAACCCTCGCGCGTCCAGGCCGAGCGGGACCTGCGTTGCCGGCATTTCCATGACGTTGAAGATCGCCGTGTACGCGAACTGGAACGGCGCCAGAAGCGGCGTGTGGTGCAGCGGCGCGATGCGCGGAAACGACGGATAGAGCATCACGCCGCGATCGCCGAGCACACTCGTGAGCTCGGCGGAGAGCTCCTTCCCGAGCGTGAGAATGCGCCGCGTGCGCGCCGCGAAGCGCGCCGGCAGCTCCTCGAAGAGCGAGAGGAGCAGTCCCGGGAGCGTGAAGCGCGAGTCGCCGAGCGGAAGACGCGCGAGCTCCCGCCACGGCTGGAAGTCGGCGCTTCCTTCCGCCATCAAGTCGCGGAAGCTGCTCTCGGCGGCGCGGCCTTCGTGGAGCATCGTCGACCAGATGTCGAACGACCGCGCGAGGCCCGGAATGGCTCGCCGCTCGACCTTCGCGCCGCGTGACGCGAGCGCGTCCGCCGCGCGGCGTTGCGCTTCGACGAGCACGCCCTGCACCGCGCCCGGTCCCTTCTCGACGGAATGGATCGTGAGCGAGCGCACGTCGACGGCGGTGGGATCGCCGAGCTCGCACGCGCTGCAGCGCTCCTCGATGCCGTCGGGGCCGGCCAGGATCCGCAAGACCGGCATGAGGTCCTCCGCGCGGCGCACGATCGGCCCGCACGTCACGAAGCGCTCGACGTCGTTGCGCGCCGGCGGGTGGCTGCCGGTGCTGGGCACGATGCCCCCCGTCGGCTTGTGCCCGAACACGCCATTGAAGAACGAGGGCATGCGGATCGAGCCGCCGACATCCGAGCCGAGCCCGATCGGCGAGGCGCCGCCGCCGACGATCGCGCCCTCACCTCCCGAGCTGCCGCCGGCGGTACGTGCGGCGTCGTACGCGTTGTTCGTGCGTCCCCAGACCTTGTTCTGGCTCTCGAACCACATGCAGAGCTCGGAGATGTTCGTGACTCCGAGCGGGATGGCGCCGGCCGCACGCAGGCGCGCGACGACCGTCGCGTCCTTCGTGGCGATGACGTCGCGACGCGTCCACAGGCCCGCGCTGTTGGGCATGCCCTCGAACGCGAAGGCCTCCTTGATGGTGCACGGAACGCCGTGAAGGGCCGGGAGATCGTCGCGGTGTGTGGATGAGGTCTTCTCGTCGGCGGCGTCGGCCTCGCGGAGGGCGGCGTCGTACCGGTCGCGGACGATCGCGTTCAGCGCGGGATTCACGCGTCGCGCGCGATCGACGTGCGCCTGGACGACCGCGCGCGACGTGACGCGGCGATCCCGGATCGCGCGGGCCAGGGCGACCCCGGAGGCCGAGAGGATCTCGCCTTCAACCATACGACCACTGCTAGCATGGACGCGATGGCGGAGCCGCCGCACACCGATCCCGAGGCGCGAACCGAGGCAGCGCCGCTGACGGCCCCGCCCCGACAACCGAGCCTCGATGCGGCTTCCATGCCGCCGCCCGGGCCCGCGCTGGTCGGCAATCGCTACGAGATCCTCGGCCTGCTCGGCTCGGGCGGCATGGGAACCGTGTATCGTGCACGCGATCGCGAGCTCGACGAGCTCGTGGCGCTGAAGGTCCTCAAGAAGGAGCTCGCCGCGACGTCCGGCATGCTGGAGCGCTTCCGGCGCGAGGTGAAGCTCGCGCGGCGCGTCACGCACCGGAACGTCGCGCGTACCTTCGACATCGGCGAGCACGAGGGCGACCGCTTTCTCACGATGGAGCTCATCGACGGAGAGATGCTCGGCGCGCATCTCGCACGACGCGGTCGTGTCTCGCTCCGGGACGCGGTTCGCATCGGCATCGACGTCTGCGCGGGTCTGACGGCCGCGCACGCGGCCGACGTGCTGCATCGCGACCTCAAGCCCGAGAACGTCATCCTCGCGCGCGACGGACGCGCGGTGATCACCGATTTCGGAATCGCACGCGCGCTCGCGTCGGCCGAGCTGGCGCGCACCGCCGCCGGCATGGTCGGCACGCCGGCGTACATGGCGCCCGAGCAGGTCGAGGGATCGATCGATCTCGACGCGCGCGCCGACCTGTATGCCCTCGGCGCGATGCTCTTCGAGCTGATCACCGGGAAGCCGGCATGGCCCGGCGACTCGGTGATCGCGATCGCGGCCGCTCGTCTCCTCCGACCGCCGCCCGATCCGCGCGTTCACCTGCCGGAGCTGCCGGAGCCGGCAGCGCTCGTCGTCCTGAGGCTCATGGCGCGCGCGCGCGAAGAGCGATACGCCACGGCCGAAGAAGCGAGCCAGGCGCTGAGCGCGCTCGCGTCCGGCGATCATCCATCGAGCCGGTCGGTCGTGCCCCGGAGCGACGGGTCGACCACGGTGATGGGCGGCGCTCCGTCGACGCCGCCGCCGGGAACCGGCACCGCCCTGCTGCCGGTGACCGGTGCGACGCCGCGCTCCACGCGCAAGGCGGTCGCGGTGTTGCCGCTCGTCAACCTCGGCGCGGAGGACGACGCGTACCTCGCGCAGACGTTGACCGAGGACCTCGTCGATCTCCTCAGCATGGTGCGTGACCTTCGCGTGCGACCGCGCGGTGAGACCGCGCCGTTCGCGACCGCGAATCGCGACGTCCGCGAAATCGGCCGTTCCCTCGACGTGGACGTAGTCGTGGACGGATCCCTGCGTCGCCTCGGAGACACGGTGCGCGTCTCGGTGCGTCTCGTGACCGTCGAAGACGGCTTCCAGCTCTGGGCGCAGCGCTTCGATCGACCTGCCGCGCAGATCCTCACCGTCGCCGACGACGCAGCCGCCGCTATCGCTGCTGCGCTCGCCACGCAGCTCGCGACCGGCGCGCCTCGCGTCGCGGCGCCCGACGACGTGGCGCAGGATCTCTACTTGCGCGGCCGCTATCTCCTCCAGCACGGCTGGTTCGATCAATCACGTGAGGGCGTGAAGCTGCTCGGGAAAGCGCACGAGCGCGCGCCCGACGACCCGCGAATCGCCGGCACTTATGCGCTCGCCATCGCGCGCGTCCTTTCCGGCGATCCTGCGGCGTCCGCCGAGGTGCCGGATGCGCGCGAGCTCGCCGAGAAGACCCTCGCCGTCGATCCGATGCAGGTCCAAGCCCGCGTCGCGCTCGGCTTCGTCCACCTCAACAACGCGGAGGGCGTCGCCGCCGCCACGCTGCTGAAGCGTGCGCTGGCCCTCGCGCCGAATGCCGTCGAGGCGCTCGATGTGGTCGGTCGTGTCCTGCTCGAGGTCGGCCGGTCGGAGCGCGGCATCGCAACGCTCCGGCGCGCGCTCTCGATCGACAGCGCGCTCGCGCAGGCACGACACGCGATCGGCCGCGGCTACGCGCTCCTCGGCGACTACGACTCCGCCCTCGAGGCGCTCGGTCCGTTCCCGACCGTCGCCGCGGACATCCCTCCATACGTGCTGATGCGTGGACGAATGGCCCTCTGGAAGAACGATCGCGAAAGTGCCGCGACGATGACCGAGCAGCTCCTTCGTTCGGAGGCGAACGAGATCGGAAAGTTCCGCATGGCTGCGCTCCTCGCCATCGTGCGCACGGGCACGGTGACCGACGAGGCCGTTGCGCAGATCGACGCGAGCTTGCCGCTCGAAGTGCGGTTCCAGCCCCGCCGCGTCGCGTTCCACGCGCAGGTGCGGACGGAGGCGAAGCTCGGCGGCGGCCGCATCGAAGCGGCGCTCGCCGATCTACGCACCGCCGACGCGAACGGGCTCCTCGACATTCTGTGGCTCGATCGCTGCGCGCTCTTCGACAAGGTGCGCGACCGCCCCGAGTTCATCGCGATCCGCAAGAGCACCGCCGATCGCGCGGAGCGCGTCGCAGACGTCCTCGATCCGAAGCCGACCTAGCGCGTGCGATGCTTCGCGTAGACCTCGTCGCGCCACGCGAGCAGGTCCTCGAAGTCGGCGGCCAGGGCGGCGTTCTCCCAGATCTCGCGCGTCGCCGGGCCGAGCGGCGATCCCTTCCGCGTCCGTAGCGTCTGCAGCGACGCCGCCATCGCGACGTCCGCGAACGTGAAGCGATCGAGCAGGTAGCTGCGCCCGCCGAGCGCCCGTCGCAGCTCGTCGAGCGCCGGGCGCAGGACCTCCTCCGCCTCGCGGTCGGGGTCGCGCGGCACGTCGTACTTGGCCCCGAGGAACATCGCCGCGGTCGTCGCCATCGGCGCGAAGGCGCCACGGAGCGCTCTCGGAATGAACGAGGGCAGCGCCTCTCGCTGCGCCTCGCGATTCACGCGCAGTCCGGCGAGCACGCGCGCGCGACCGGCGCTGATGACGCGGTCGGACAGGTCGGCCCAGCGAACGACCTCCTCGTCGCGGTCCTTCGGAAAGAGCGGCTCAGCGCGGCGCTCTCGCGAAACGCTGTCGGCGTGACGAGCGATCGCGATCGAGCCGCAAAATACGGCATTTCCGTCGACGAGCAGCGGCACCGACGCCTTCGTGCCTTTCGGTCGCGACCGCGCCTTGGCCCGGAGCAGGACCTCGCCGAGCACCGGGACGTGCTCGTGGTAGCGATACGTGACGGCGCAGTGATCGAGCGCCCAGCGCGCCTTCTCGGTCCACGGAGATTGCGAAAGGCCATAGAGCGTACGCATGCGAGCGGCGAGTATACTCGGCCCGTGAGCGATCTCGTCCTCGACCCGGCGCGGAGCCGCGTTCGCATCCAGACCTTCGCCGAGGGCCTGCTGGCGCGGCTCGCGCACGATCTCGAGCTCGTGTGCGGCGACCTGACCGGACACGCATCACGCTCCGGTGAACGCGCCGATGCGGGGTCCGCGACGATCGAGGCGCCGCTCCGAGGGTTCGCCGT
>OUNM010013753.1_pt1 | contig 29204 bp, 40 predicted proteins | sample 1769961 | NCBI WGS metagenome assembly OUNM01 (sample SAMEA3914820, study PRJEB12502) | metagenome | biome: forest; material: soil | place: USA | collected 2012-03-12 | depth 0.3 m | reverse complement strand
TCGCCGCGCACCGCCTCGGTGATCAGGAAATTCTTGACGTCGAGATTGTAGAGGCAGGTCGGGTGGAACTGCATCATCTCCATGTTGGAGATGCGGCAGCCCGCGCGCCATGCCATCGCGATGCCGTCGCCGGTCGCCCCGCGCGGCGCGGTCGAGAAGAGGTAGGTGCGCCCCGCCCCGCCGGTCGCCAGGATCGTCGCATTGGCGGTGAACAGTTCCACCCGCCCGGTCGCGCGATTGACCGCATAGACTCCCCAGACATTGCCCGCGCCCGAATAGCGCTCCTCATGCTTCGAGGTGGCGAGGTCGATCACCACCATGTCGGGGACGAGCGTGATGTTGGCATGCGCCTGCGCGGCGTGGAGCAACGCCTCCTGCACGGCCCAGCCGGTCGCATCGTTGACATGGACGATCCGCCGGTGGCTGTGCCCGCCCTCGCGCGTCAGGTGGAGGTCGCCGCCTTCCTTGTTGAACGGCACGCCCAATTCGATCAGCCGCTCGATCGCGCGCGGCGCATTCTCGACGACGAACTCGACCGTCTTGCGGTCGTTGAGCCCGGCGCCGGCGATCATCGTGTCCTCGATATGGCTCTCGAACGTGTCGCCAGGCTCGAGCACCGCGGCGATCCCGCCCTGCGCCCAGGCGGTCGATCCCTCGGCCAGCCCGCCCTTGGCGAGCACCGTCACGTTGAAGCGATCGGCGAGGTTGAGCGCGGCGGTCAGTCCGGCGGCGCCGGAACCGATGATCAGGACGTCGGATTTATGGGGGTCGGTCATCTGAGGCGGCACGTCAGCGTAAGAGGATCGGCCAGAGGCTCACGCGCGAACCCCAGCCCGGAAAGCACGGTGTCGATGCGTTCCTGCCCGGCGTCGAAGCGCAACTCGATCCACAATCCCGCGTGGCGCGGATCGTCCAGCACGCGCAGGCTCGACACCGGCAGGCCATGCCAGTCGCCGCGCATCGCCGCGACGATGTCATGGCCGACATTACCCCAAGCTTCGGCAGTCATCGGAAAACGCCCCTGCGTGTCATAATAGGCGACAAGGCTTTCATACCCCGCCGGCAGGACGAGCTTGCCGCCATGCCAGCGGCCATCGGGCTCCGGCACGGCGAGATCGTCGATGATCTTCCGGAACCCGGCGCTGGGCAGGCAATGCGCAGGATCGTCGAATGCGAAGACGCTATCCCATATCGGCGGCTGCTTCGCCTGTGCCGGCGCCCCGGCGAAGAGCGCCATACCGGCAAAGGCGGCAAGCGCCGACTTACGCATTCGCCGCCCGGGTCAGGTTGAGGAAGACGTCCTCCAGATCGGGCTCCTTGGTCGACACATCGACGATGCCAAGCCCGCTCTTCTGCACTGCGTCGAGCACCTGCCCGGCATTGGCCAGGTCCTTGCGATAGGTGATTTCGAGCACACGCTCGCCCTTCAGCTCGACCTTCTGGAAGCACGCAGCCTGGGGCGGGGTGGAGACGTCGCGGTCGACGGTCACCGCGACCACCTTTTCCTGCGCCATGCCGACGAGATCGCGAGTCGGCTCGTTGGCGATCACCTTGCCATGGTTGATGATCGCGATGCGATCGCAAAGCTCCTCGGCTTCCTCGAGGTAATGCGTGGTCAGCACGATGGTCACGCCGCGCTCGTTCAATTGGCGGACATAGGCCCAGAGCTGCTGACGAAGCTCGACATCGACGCCGGCGGTCGGCTCGTCGAGCACCAGGACGGGCGGCGAATGGACCATCGCCTTGGCGACCATCAGCCGGCGCTTCATGCCGCCCGACAAGGTGCGCGAATAGGCCTTGGCCTTGTCCTCGAGATGGACGGCACGGAGCAGATCCATCGAGATGCGCTTGGCCTTGGGCACACCATACAGGCCGGCAGTGATCTCGAGCGTCTCCAGCGGGGTGAAGAAGGGATCGAAGGTGATTTCCTGGTTGACGATGCCGATCGAATATTTGGCGTTGCGCGGGTGTTCGTCGATGTCGAAGCCCCAGATCTCGGCCTTGCCGCTGGTCTTGTTGACCAGCCCTGCCAGGATGTTGATCAGCGTCGACTTGCCCGCGCCATTGGGGCCCAGCAGCCCGAAGATCGAGCCGCGCGGCACCTCGAAACTGACCTTGTCGAGCGCCTGCTTGCCCCCGGCATAGGTTTTGGAGAGCTGGTCGATCACGATCGCGGCGTCGGTCATGATGCGGGACTTAGGCGCGCGCGCGGCTGACGCAAGTCACTTCGCCGGCGAAACCGTCACCGTCTGTTCGGTGACGAGCGTGATCCCGGCGACATTGTCGGTTACCTTGTAGACCACGCGATGCGCGCCGAACGGTCCCTTGTCGTCGGTGCCGAAGCCGACGGCCGGCCCGCCAAGGTAGAGATTCTTCGGCGAACCGGGGGCCTTGCCGCGCCAGATCGCCATGCCCTTCTGCTCGTTCTCGAGCTTGCCGTCCGGACCATAGAAGGCAATGTCGCCGGTGACGTCGCAATCGCCCGTCGCGTTGGCGGTGCAGCCGTAGAAGATGACGTGGACGAACAGCGGCTTGTTCGCGACCGTGCGCGTCGATTGAGTCAGGTTTGCGCCGGGCGTGGTCACGGCCCATTCGCGCATGAACCGATCCTCGTCGTCGGTCGCGATCTGGATCGCGCCGAACGCGCCGTTCCTCGCCGAGGGCGAAGCCTGGCCCGATTGCGCTGCGACCGGCGCCGCGACAGCCAGAAGACACAAGGCAAGGCAGAAGGCCAATTTCATGCTGTCATGCTCCCTGCCCGGCGCGTCACTTCTCGGCGATCGACAGCGTCTGTTCGGTAGTGACCGATATGCCCGCAACCCGGTCGGTCACCGTCGCGACCACCTTATAGTCGCCGAATGGCCCTTCGGCGTCGGTGCCGTAGCCCAGCGCGCCATCGCTGATATAGGGTTTCTTGGCGTCGGGCGGCGCGGCCTTGTTCCAAACCACGAATCCCTTGTTGTCCTCGTTGATCGTGCCATCGGGCCGGGTGATCGTGAAATCGGCGACGACGTCGCATTTGCCCTCGGCATCGGACTTGCAGCCGTGGAAGATCAGGAAAGTGAATAGCGGCTTGTCGGCGATGGTACGCGTGACCGTGTTCTTCGCGCCATTGCCGACCTTCCACGCCGCGATGAACTTGTCGGCATCCTCCGCTGCGACCTGCATCACGCCGAAACCGTCCTTTTCCGCGATATTGGGCGGCGGCGCGGGCTTGGGCACCGGTTTCGGCTTGGTCTTGGCCTTGGCTGGCGCCGGCTTGGCGGGTGCCGGTTTGCTGGCGGACTTGGACGCTGCCGGGGCGGCAGGCGCCTTGGTCGCCTTTTGCACGGCGACGGCGGGGGCCGCCACGATCAGGGCGGCGATCGCCGCACGAAACAGGAAAATCATGCCTTTATGGTGCTCCCCGGCTTCCGGCTTGGCAAGGCAGCGCCAAGAGATTGATGCGCACGCCGCGCCTTGCTATCGCGCGCTCATGCTGCCGCCGCCCGAAACCATCCGCGTCTCCCATGCCCGCGTCGCCTGCGACGGCGCGACCGACATCCCCGGCGGCGCCGCGCTCGGCCATCCGCGCGTGTTCCTGCAGATCGACGAGGCCGGCTATGTCGATTGCGGCTATTGCGATCGCCGCTTCGTGCTGATCGGCGGTCCCGCCGACGGCGCCGACCAGGGTCAGCTGCCCGATCATCCGGCCGGCGCGAGCCTTTGATGACGCGGCGGCCCGAGTCGCCGCCTCATTCCCTGTCCGCATCTGATCGGAGGAATCCGTCATGACCCGTCACGCCACCGGTACATTCGAGGTCACGATCACCCCCGAGGCGCAGGATCCGGGCCCCGAAGGCGGCCTGCCGACCGGACGGCTGGCGATCGCCAAGACCTTTTCGGGCGCGATGACCGGCAGTGCGGCGGGCACCATGTTGTCGGCAGGCGCCCCCAAGCCGGGCAATGCCGGCGCCTATGTCGCGGTTGATCAGTTTCACGGCGAGGTCGACGGCCGCGCTGGCGGCTTCCTGCTGCTCCACCGCGCGACGATGGACAAGGCGGGCAACGGCATGCTCGACATCATCATCTCTCCCGACACCGGGACGGGAGAGCTTGAGGGAATTGCCGGAACCTTCTCGATCGAGGTGAAGGACGGGGTCCATCACTACGACCTGGCCTATACCTTGCCCGAATAGACCGGCCCCCGGTTTACCTCGGGCGCAGGCGCCCCTACCTATCGGGCATGACCAGCCCAGCCGATCCCCGCCAGTTCCTGTATCGCGACCAGCTCAGCCCCGAGGAGGCGCAGCGCCTGACCGCGCAAGCCCTGGGCCAGGCCGATGATGGCGAGCTCTACCTGCAATATGCCCGGTCGGAGGCGTTCGGCTTCGACGACGGGCGGCTGAAGACCGCAAGCTACGACACCCATTCGGGGTTCGGCCTGCGCGCGGTGTCGGGCGAGACCACCGCCTTTGCCCATGCCAATGAGATCAGCGCGCCGGCCATCCTGCGCGCATCGGAGACGATGGCGCTGATCGATCCGGCCAAGGGCGCCAAGGCACCGCCACCACCGCGCACCAATCGCCATCTCTATACCGACGCCGATCCGCTCGACCTGATCCCGTTCGCCGACAAGGTGAACCTCTGCCAGACGATCGACGCCGCCGCCCGCGCGCGCGATCCGCGCGTCGCGCAAGTCTCGGTCAGCCTGTCGGGATCGTGGAACGTGATCGAGATCGTTCGCCCCGACGGCTTCACCGCGACCGATGTCCGCCCGCTCGTCCGCCTCAACGTCTCGATCGTGGTCGAGCAGAATGGCCGGCGTGAGACCGGCACGTTCGGGATCGGCGGACGCTATCTCTACGAATCGCTGTTCGAGCCCGCGACCTGGAACCGCGCGATCGACGAGGCGCTCGCCCAGGCCCTGGTCAATCTCGATTCGGTCGCTGCCCCCGCCGGCGAGATGACCGTCCTGCTCGGGCCGGGCTGGCCCGGCGTGCTGCTGCATGAAGCGATCGGCCACGGGCTCGAGGGCGATTTCAACCGCAAGGGCACCAGCGCCTTTTCGGGCCGTATCGGCGAGCGCGTCGCCGCAACCGGCGTCACCGTGGTCGACGACGGATCAATCAACGCGCGCCGCGGCTCGCTGTCGATCGACGACGAAGGCACCCCGACCCGCGAGAACATCTTGATCGAGGACGGCATCCTCAAGGGCTATATCCACGACCGCCTCAACGCGCGGCTGATGGGAGTCGAGCCAACCGGCAATGGCCGCCGCGAATCGTTCGCGCACGCGCCGATGCCGCGCATGACCAATACCTTCATGAAGGGCGGCAATGACGATCCCGCCGAGCTGCTCGGCCGCGTGAAGAAAGGCATTTTCGCCAAGTCGTTCGGCGGCGGCCAGGTCGACATCGTGTCAGGCAAGTTCGTCTTCTCGTGCACCGAGGCCTATCTGATCGAGGACGGCAAGCTCAGCACGCCGATCAAGGGCGCGACGCTGATCGGCGACGGGCCGAGCGTGCTGACCCGCGTCGTCGGCATCGGCAACGACTTCGCGCTCGACGAAGGCGTCGGCATGTGCGGCAAGGGCGGGCAGAGCGTGCCGGCCGGCGTCGGGCAGCCGACCCTGCTGGTCGACGGGCTGACGGTCGGCGGCACCGCGATGTGAGGATCGACGTCGCGACCATTCTGGATGCGCCCGCGGAGCGGGTGTGGGAAGAAGTGCGCAAACCCGCGGCACTCGACCATGTCGCGGCGCCGCTCCAGGCGTTCGAGCCGATCGATCCCGCGGTCCCGCCGGCGCGCTGGGAGACCGGCCGCTATCTCTACCGATTGATGCTGTTCGGACGGATCCCGATCGGCACCCAATATATCGGCATCGAGTTCCCGCCCGACCGCGGCGATGGCGTCAGGCGGATGCGCGATAACGGCAGCGGCGATCGCATCCGCATGTGGGATCACATGATCGAGGTCGCGCCGCGAGCCGACGGCCGCACCGATTATCGCGACACCGTGGAAATCCATGCCGGGCTCGGCACATTGCCCGCATGGCTGTTCGCCCAGGTCTTTTACCGGCACCGCCAGCGACGCTGGCGCGCGCTTGCCGCGAGGGGCTTCGACTACGGAACTGGCGCCGCGTGATGGGGGCAGGTCGATGATACAGCAGGACTGGCCCGAGCTCGACTGGACGGCGTGGCGTGAGACCGCGATCGGGCTGCAGCTTCGCGCGCAGATCATCGGCAAGGTCCGGCTCGCGCTGACGCCGTGGCTCAACCATAGCTGGCATGTTCCCTTCTATCTGACGGCGCGCGGCTGGACGACCTTGGCGATCCCGTGCGGCGGCCACATCCTGCAGGTAGATTTCGACCTGCTCACCGACCAGGTGATCCTTGCGAGCAGCAGCGGCGAAACACGGTCGATCGCGCTCACGGCCGGGACGATCGCCGATTTCCATCGCGAGGTCGTCGCGACGATCGAGGCGCTTGGCGCCGAATCGAGCTTCGATGGAAGCCCGAGCGAAATGCCCGGCTATCCGCCCTTCGCCGAGGATCACACCGCACGTCCCTATGACCCGGACGCGGTCCGCGCGTTCTGGCGCGCACTGATCCAGGTGCGGCGCGTGTTCTACCAGTTCCGCACCGGCTTCCTCGGCAAGGCGAGCCCGATCCATCTGTTCTGGGGCAGCTTCGACCTCGCCGCCACGCGTTTCTCCGGCCGGGTCGCGCCGAAACATCCCGGCGGCATGCCCGGCCTGCCCGACGACGTCGCCTGCGAAGCGTACAGCCACGAGGAAGCGAGCGTCGGCTTCTGGGCGGGGAGCGACGCCTTCCCGCATGCCGCTTTCTACGCTTACGCCTATCCCGAACCGCCGGGCTATGCCGAGGCACCGGTCGCGCCGGACCAGGCCGCGTGGAATTCCGAATTGCGCGAATTCATCCTGCCTTATGCGGTGGTGCGCGCCGCACCCGACCCCGACGCCGCGTTGCTCGCTTTCTGCCAGTCGACCTACGATGCCGCCGCGGATCTCGCGAACTGGGATCGTGCGGCGCTCGAATGCCCGATCGGCCGACCGCGCGTGCCGCGCATGGTCTGACCGGCGCGGTGCTGGTATAGGCCCGGCATGGCCGAGTTCTTCGATATCCTGAGCGACCAGCACATCGCCTTTGTCGCGCGCCAGCCCGTCTTCTTCGTCGCCACCGCCGCGGCGGACGCGCGGATCAACCTCAGTCCCAAGGGGATGGACAGTTTCCGCGTGCTGTCGCCGAACCGCGTCGCCTATCTCGACGTGCAAGGATCGGGCAACGAGACCAACGCGCACCTGATCGCCGACGGCCGCATCACGATCATGTTCTGCGCGTTCGATAATCCGGCGCTGATCTTCCGCATCTATGGTCGCGGCCGCCCGGTGCTGCCGCAGGACGCCGACTGGGCCGAGTTCGCCGCGCCATTCACGCTGCTTCCCGGGACGCGCCAGATCTTCGTCATCGACATCGACCAGGTCCAGACCAGCTGCGGCTGGGGCGTCCCGCACATGACGTTCGACCGCGAGCGCGAGACGCTGAGCAAATACCATCGCCAATATGGCGAGGAGGTCCGCCAGGCCAAATATGCCGTGCGGCTGAAGAGCATCGACGGGCTGCCGGTACGCAACCCCACGCAAGGGCCGCCATCGGCCGAACAGCAGGCGCAGCAACAGCAATGAGCCTGGTCGAGCTCGGCGCCTATTCCTATCCCGAGGCGCACATCATCGTCGGCCGGCTGGAGTCGGAAGGCGTCCCCGCCATCGCCTTCGACGCCGGCACGCATATGGCCGAAGGATCGTTCCGGCTGATCCCGGTTCGCGTGATGGTCGACGAGGACGACCTCGCCCTCGCGCAGCGGCTGCTCAAAGAATGGGCAGATGAATCTGCCTGAAAATTGAGCATACGTTCGCATCTGCACAAAATTTAACGCTCTCGTAACATTTGGTTGCGCGATTCCGCCCTGAAAAGCGTGGAATCGACTCTGGCACGCCCTTTGCGATGCAGCATTCCGGACAAAACGGAAGGGGGCGCGATGAAACTCGTCATTGCCATCATCAAACCGTTCAAGCTCGACGAGGTGCGCGAGGCACTGTCGGGCGTGGGCGTCGCAGGCATGACCGTGACCGAGGTAAAGGGGTTTGGCCGCCAGAAGGGCCAGACCGAAATCTACCGCGGCGCGGAATACAGCACCAACATGGTGCCGAAGATCAAGATCGAGATCGTCTGCGGTTCCGACCTGCTCGGCGCGGTGGTCGAAGCGATCCAGGCATCGGCCAACACCGGCGCGATCGGCGACGGCAAGATCTTCGTGCTCGACGTCGGTCAGGCGGTGCGCATCCGCACCGGCGAGACCGATGACAGCGCTCTCTGAGATGGGGGGAATGATGAAACAATCGACGAAATACGCAGCGTTGGGGGCGATCGGCATCGCCGCGCTCTGCGCCGCTTTCCCGGCCTTCGCCGCCGATCTGGTCAAGGCGCCCGACGCGGCGGCGCAGGCAACGATGTCCAACAAGGGCGATACCGCCTGGATGCTGACCTCTTCGGCGCTCGTGCTGATGATGTCGGTACCGGCGTTGGCGCTGTTCTATGGCGGCCTCGTGCGCACCAAGAACATGCTGAGCGTGCTCATGCAGGTGTTCATGATCGTCTCGATCGCGGCACTGGTCTGGGTATGCTGGGGCTATTCGATGGCCTTCACCTCGGGCGGCACCGGGCCGCTCGCGCCGTTCGTCGGCGGCTTCTCCAAGGTGTTCCTGGGAGGGGTCAGCGGCACGACCTATGCCACGACCTTTTCGAACAACGTTTACATCCCTGAATTCGCCTTCGTCTGTTTCCAGATGACCTTCGCCTGTATCACGCCGGCGCTGATCGTCGGCGCATTCGCGGAGCGCGTGAAGTTCACGCCGCTGATGATCTTCATGGTCCTGTGGATGACGTTGGTCTATTTCCCGATGGCGCACATGGTGTGGTATTTCGCGGGTCCGGACTTCCTGCCCGACGCGCCCACCGATGCCGGTTTCCTTTATGGCAAGGGCGCGCTCGATTTCGCCGGCGGTACCGTGGTCCACATCAATGCGGGCATTGCCGGCCTGGTCGGCTGCCTCGTGATCGGCAAGCGCAAGGGCTACAATACCGAGCCGATGCCGCCGCACTCGCTGACCATGACGATGATCGGCGCCAGCCTGCTGTGGGTCGGCTGGTTCGGCTTCAACGCGGGGTCCAACCTCGAAGCGAACGGCGTCACCGCGGTCGCGTTCATCAACACCTTTGTCGCCACGGCTGCCGCTGCGGTGAGCTGGGCAGTGATCGAGCAGATCATCCACAAGAAGCCTTCGCTGCTCGGCGCGGTGACCGGCGCGGTCGCCGGGTTGGTCGCGATCACGCCGGCATCGGGTTTCGGGACGCCGGTCTCATCGATCATCCTGGGCCTGGTGGTGTCGCCAATCTGCTTCGTCTTCGTCACCAGCGTGAAGAAGGCGCTCAAATATGACGACACGCTCGACGTGTTCGGCGTCCACTGCGTCGGCGGCATCGTCGGTGCATTGGCCACCGCGATCGTCGCCGATCCCAAGCTCGGCGGTCAGGGTTATTTCGATTATACCAAATTCCCGGCCGTCGCCGTGACGCCGGACGGCTACAGCATCGCGACCCAGTTGGTGACACAGCTGGAGGCGGTATTGGTCACCCTCACTTTGTCGGGCGGCGTCTCGGCGATCCTGTTCCTCGCGCTCAAGTACACGATCGGCATCCGCCCGTCGGAAGACGTCGAGACCGAAGGCCTCGACATCAACGAGCACGGCGAACGCGCCTACAACTACTAACGAAATCGGGGCGCCGGATCCAACCGGCGCCCCCCAAGGAGTTCCTCCTGCGGACGACCCTGGGGCTGGTGGCAACACCAGCCCCTTTTTTTAAAAAACCCTCTCCCGTTGGGAGAGGGTCGAGGCGCAAAGCGCCGAGGGGTGAGGGTAGGTGCGAGATGCTCGCGTCGACCCTCACCCTCCCGCGCCTTCGGCGCTCCTTCCCTCTCCCAGAGGGAGAGGGATTTAGAGATCCGCCTTCACGAAGTCCGCACAGCGTTCGCCGATCATGATCGACGGCGCGTTGGTATTGCCGCTGACCAGCCTGGGCATGATCGAGGCGTCGGCGACATAGAGCCCCTCGACCCCGCGCACGCGCAGTTTCGGATCGCACACCGCATCCACGTCCGCCCCCATCCGTGCGGTCCCCACCGGGTGATAGACGGTGTCGGCCCGCGCCCGGATCAGCCGGTCGAGCGCATCGTCATCGTCGAGGTCGATCGGATAACGGTCCTTGCCATTATGCGCCGAGAGCGGCGGCGCGGTCAGGATGCGGTACATCGCGCGCACCCCGGCTTTCATCACCGCCATGTCGCGCGGATCGGTCAGGAAAGCCGGGTCGATCAGCGGCGCCACGCGCGGGTCGGGCGAGGCGAGCCGCACCGTGCCGGCGCTTTCGGGCCGCAGCACGCAGACATGGCATGAGAAACCGTGCGCCTTGACCTTGTTGCGCCCGTGATCCTCGAGCACCACCGGGATGAAGTGGAACTGGACGTCGGGCGCCGGCGCGCCGGGCATCACCGTCATGAACCCGCCAGCTTCGGCGAACGGCGTCGTCATCGGGCCCGAGCGCGTGCGCAGCCAGCGGATCACCGCGCCCGCCATGCCGATCGTGCCCTTGAGCGTGCGGCCCATGAAGAAATCGCCCGGCACTTCGAACGCCGCGACATAATCGATATGGTCCTGGAGATTCTCGCCTACCGCCGGCCGATCGACCGCCACCTTGATGCCGTGCGCCGCGAGATGCGCGCCCGGCCCGATCCCCGACAGCATCAGCAATTGCGGCGTGCCGAACACCCCGCCGCCAAGCACCACTGCCTTGCGCGCGCGGATCACATGGCTTTCATTGCCGCGGCGATAGGCGACGCCCCAGGCCTTGCCGTCCTCGAACAACACGCGCTCGCCAAGCGCCTCGGTGATGACGTGGAAATTGGGCCGGTCCAGCGCCGGCTCGACATAGGCGCGGCTCGACGTCCAGCGCTCGCCGCCTTTCTGCGTCACCTGGTAGATGCCGACGCCGTCCTGCCGCGCACCGTTGAAATCATCGTTGCGCGGATGCTGCAGCATCGCCGCCGATTCGACGAACTCCAGGCTGCCGGGATGCGGCCAATGCTGGTCGGACACGCTGAGCGGCCCGTCGCCGCCATGGAAATCGCTTGCCCCGCGCTCGTTCGCCTCGGCGCGTTTGAATACCGGCAGCACGTCGGCATAGGACCAGCCGTCGCAGCCCATCGCCGCCCAATTGTCGTAATCCCAGCCATTGCCGCGCAGATAGAGCATCGCGTTGATCGCGCTCGAGCCGCCCAGCCCCTTGCCGCGTGGCTGGTAGCCGCGCCGCCCGTTCAGCCCCTTTTGCGGGACCGTCTCCAACCGCCAGTTGGTCTTGTCGGTCTGGAACGCCATGAAGCCGGGGACACGCGTGCGCAGCCCGGTATTGCGTCCGCCGGCTTCGAGCAGCGCTACGGTGTAGCGGCCGTCCTCGCTGAGCCGTCCGGCCGCGGCCGCCCCGCCCGATCCGCCCCCGACGACGACGATGTCGGCTTCGTCCACCCGGCCTTCTCCCGCTCGCGCGCTTCCCACAGCGCCTTGATTGTTTCCGATGTCTCGCGGCTGCCGTCGTGGCTCCAGCCCGGCGGCTGCGCGATATAGTTCCACTTGGCCTTGAGCCCCGGCGCCGCCCACACGTCCCTGGCGATCCCGACCCATTCGTGGAACGCCGCCCAGATCAGGTTGAAGCTGCCGAGGTTCTTGACGATGCCGTAGCGCGGGGCATCGTCGTCGCGCTCGGGCTCGAACGTGCCGAGCATCCGGTCCCAGACGATGAACACCCCGGCATAATTCTTGTCGAGATAGCGCGGGTTGGTCGCGTGGTGGACGCGGTGGTGCGACGGCGTGTTCATCACCGCTTCGAACCAGCGCGGCATGCGGCCGATCACTTCGGTGTGGATCCAGAATTGATAGATCAGATTCACCCCGCCGACGAAGATCACCATCGCCGGCGGGAACACCAGGAACAGCGGCAGCCGGAAAATGAAGCTGACCGAGATGAACCCGGTCCAGGTCTGCCGCAGCGCGGTCGAAAGATTATAATGCTGCGAGCTGTGGTGGATGACATGGCTCGCCCAGAACCAGCGCACGCGATGCGCCGAGCGATGGAACAGGTAATAAGCGAAATCGTCGATCACGAAGCACAGCGCGAACCAGTACCAGGCCCAGGGATTGGGCAGGTCGACGATCCGGAAATGGGCGTAGAGCCAGCTCGCCAGCGCATAGATCGCGCCCGCGGTGATCGCCCCCGCGACGGTGCTGCCGGTACCGAGCGCCAGGCTGGTCAGCGTGTCCTTGGGCTCGTAGCGGGTCTTGTCCTTCGCCCAGGCGACCAGCATCTCGGCCAGCACCAGCAGTACGAAGCCGGGCACGGCCAAAGAGACGATGTCGGGAAGCTTGTGCGCGTCCATGGGAATCCTTGGGCGGTGCCGGCCCGCTCCCCCACCCGGCCGCCCAGACAGCGTATCCTATGGGCGGCCGGGTGGGGGAGCGGGCCGGCACCGCGAAATCGATGCGCGGCTGCTTACACTAGTGTCAGTGACGCTTCCAGCCCGCGAATCTCATCCGCGGTGATGCCGAACAAGGTGACCGGCCCGAACAATTTCTCACCGGTCTGGACCATTGCACCCTCGACCGCTTCGTAGACGCGCAACGGCGGCACGAGCCGGCGCACCGCGACCTTGGCGCCGTGGCGCTTGACCACCGCGATCGTGCCCTGCCCCTCGACCAGGGCCGCGCAGCCGTCGCCCGACACCAGCGCCCGCCCGCCGACGAATCCGGCCAGTGCTTCCTCGGCGAAGCGGCGCGCGTCGTCGGCATTGTTGATCCGGCTCTCGCCGAGCTTGAGCCAGCGCGCGAATCCCGCGAGCAGCAGGATCGCGACGACCGACCCGGCCAGCTGGATCAATTGCGCCTGGCTCATGCCTGTGCCTTGAGCTGGTCGAGCAGCGGACGGATGCCGTCGAGATTGTACCCCGCGCCCGCGCCCTTCGCGATCAGCTCGTCGGCATCGGCGCCGCCCTTGGCCTGCGCCAGCGCCCAGAGATTGCACGACCGCGTTCCCGATCGGCAGAAGGCCAGCACCGGCCCATCGGCGCCCGCCAGCACGTCGGCCATCGCCTCGATCTGCGGATAGCTGAACCCGGCATGCGTGATCGGGATCGCGGCATAGGTCAGCCCCGCCGCCAGCGCCGCGTCGCGGATCGCCTGTCCGGCAGGCTGGCCGCCTTCCTCGTCATCGGGGCGGTTGTTGACGATCGCGGTGAAGCCCGCCGCCTTGATTGCCTCGATATCCTCGACCGCAATCTGCGGTGCCACCGAAATGCTGTCGTCGATTTTACGGATCATCTGAGATTGACCTTGTAATAGTCCTTGAGCGCCGCGATCACGCGCGGGTTGCGGCGATAGACCCGGCGGAGGCGGTCGAGTTCGCGATCGACCCCGGCGCAGCTCTCGCGCACGGCACGCTCGATCTGCCGCTTGCGGGCCGCGTCATAGCCTTCCTCGCCGATCCAATGCTCGCACGAATCGCGCTTGTCGATGAAGCGCCGCACGTCGCGCGGCAGCGGGCGTTCGACGGGGATGGCGGCAGGGGCTGCGACGAGCGCGATGGCGAGCAGGATCATGCGGCCTCCCGGATCACTTGCAGAAAGGCGTCACCATAAGCGTCGAGCTTGCGCTCGCCCACACCCGAAATCGTGCCGAGTTCGGCGCGGCTGCCGGGTTTCATCTCGGCCATCGTCCGCAGCACCGAATCGTGGAAGATGACGTAAGGCGGCACGCTCGCTTCCTTGGCCAGTTCGCGCCGTTTCTCGCGCAGCGCCTCGAACAAGGGATCGCCGACCGGGTTGGCGCCGCCCGCGGCACTCCCGCGCCGGCGCCGTTCGCGGCGCGGCGGGACGATGAGCGAGACGTCCGTCTCGCCCTTCAGGATCGCCTTTGCCGCGGGGCCGAATTCGAGCCCGCCGAAATCGTTGGCCCGAAGCGCGTCCTTCAGCAGCAGCGCGCGCGCCACCGGCTTGATGAGGGCGGATTCGTCCGGCCCGTCGACGATGCCGAACACGCTCAGCTTTTCATGCCCGTTCATCAGGCTGCGCTCGCTCGACTGTCCGGTCAGGATGCTCTCGATATAGCCCACCCCGAAGCTCTGCCCGGTGCGGAACACCGCCGACAGGAACTTGCGCGCGACCTCGGTCGCGTCGGTCGCCGAGGGCGGGGTGAGGCAATTGTCGCAATTACCGCAATTGTCCGGCGTGTCGTTCTCACCGAAATGCGCGAGCAGCAATTTGCGGCGGCACGTCGCGGTCTCGACCAGGGCGCCCAGCGCGTTGAGCCGGGTGCGCTCGCCGGCCTGGCGATGCGGCTCGACCTCGCCGATCCGCTGGCGTGCGCGGGCGAAATCGTCGGCCCCCCAGAACAGATGCGCGATCGCGGGATCGCCGTCGCGCCCGGCACGGCCGGTTTCCTGGTAATAGGCCTCGATCGACTTGGGCAGGCCGGCATGCGCGACGAAGCGGACATCGGGTTTGTCGATCCCCATGCCGAACGCGACCGTCGCGACGATCACCATATCCTCCGACGCGACGAAATCGGCCTGGTTGCGCGCGCGGACCTGGGGTTCGAGGCCCGCGTGATAGGCGCGGGTCGGGCGCCCGGTCTTGGCCAGTGCCTCGGCCAGCTTCTCGGTCGCGGCCCGGGTCGGCGCATAGACGATGCCCGGTCCCGGCGTTTCGGCGATGAGGTCGGCAATCTGGCGCGGGACGTTGTCGCGCGGCGAGATGACGTAGCGGATATTGGGCCGGTCGAACCCGGCAACGATCAGCCCGTCTTTGGGAATGCCGAGCTGGTCGAGAATGTCGGCACGGGTATGCGCATCGGCGGTCGCGGTCAGCGCGAGCCGCGGCACGCCGGGAAAGGCGTCGAGCAGCGGCCGCAGCAACCGGTAATCGGGGCGGAAATCATGCCCCCATTCGCTGACGCAATGCGCCTCGTCGATCGCGAACAAGGCGACCTTGCCGCGTTCGAGCAGGTCGCGAAAGTCGCTCCCCGAGGCGCGCTCGGGCGCCACGTACAGCAGGTCGAGCTCGCCATCGAGGAAGCGTCCACGCGTTTCCGCCCGGTTCTCGTCGACACTGGTCAGGGTGGCGGCACGGATGCCCACCGCTTCGGCCGCACGAAGCTGGTCGTGCATCAACGCGATCAGCGGCGAGACCACGATGCAGCAGCCGTCGAGCATCACCGCCGGGAGCTGGTAGCAGAGTGACTTGCCCGCGCCGGTCGGCATCACCGCAAGCGTGTTCTTGCCCGCCAGCACGCGCGAGACGACGTCTTCCTGCACGCCGCGAAAGGCGGGGAAGCCGAAAGTCGAATGGAGGATGTCGGTCGCGGAAGGCATCGGCGCCAAGGTAGCCATGGGACGGTCAGACTTCCATCAGGTCGCGGCCAACAATCACCGGTCCGGCGTAATTCCTGCGCACGGCGGCGATCCACATCGCGTCGGTGACCTGCGGCCCGGCCGGGACGAGATGCGACAGGACGAGCTTCTTCACGCCCGCCCGCGCCGCGACCAGCCCGACCTGCTCGGCGACCGTGTGGCTGCGGCGCAGATGGTCGCGCAGGGTCGGCGCGTTCTCGCCACCCATCTGGTCGATCGCGGGACCATAGATCGCCTCGTGGATCAGCAGGTCGGCGCCCTTGGCCAAGGCAACGAGATTGTCCGAGTAACGCGTGTCGCCCGAGATCACGATCGACCGCCCCGGCGTGTCGAAGCGATAGGCGAAGGCCGGTTTCACCGTTTCGTGATCGACCAGCGCCGAGGTCACGACGGTCCCGCCATCGCGCACGACCAGGCCGGACCCGGCGCGTTCGTCGACGCGGACCAGCGGGTCGAGCGCGATGCGGCCTTCCTCGCGGATTCGCGCCGCGACGTCATAGGCAAGGGCAGCGAGCTGGTCGCGGACGATCTGGCGGATCGGCGGCGGGCCATGGACGGTGACCGGGGTCTTGAGCCCCGAGCTCCAGGCCAGCTCGATCAGGGTCCCGACATCGGCCATGTGATCGCTGTGGTTGTGCGTGACGAAGATTCGCGCGAGCCGGTCGAGCGACACCTGCGCTTTCGCCAGCTGGCCGGCGACGCCATTGCCGCAATCGACGACCCATGCCTTGCCGCCCAGCTCGATCAGGGTTGCCGGCGCCGCGCGCCCCGGCACCGGCGTCGGTCCGCCCTTGGTGCCGAGCAGCACGACGCGGTTGCGGGGCCCCCCCGCGCCGACCAGCGGCAAAGCGGCGAGCGCGGCGACGACGGTGCGGCGATTGGCTTGCATGACGGCGTGCTACCGCTAAGCCGGGCGCGCAGCCAGCGGAGAAGGTGAATGGCCGAAAACGTGATCGACAACCGGGCGGAAAACGAATTCGAGCTCGAAGTCGACGGCTATCGCGCGATCGCGGCGTACCAGCTCGACGACGACACGATCACCTTCACCCACACGCATGTGCCCAAGAAGCTCGAAGGGCGCGGGATTGCCTCGAAACTGATCCGCGCCGCGCTCGATTCGGCGCGCGATCGCGGGTTGAACGTCGTGCCGATCTGCCCGTTCGTGAAGGCCTATATCGAACGGCATCCCGAATATCAGGCGCTGGTCAAGCAGCACGGATGACCGAACCCAAGCTCCATCCCAGCTGGCTGGAACCGCTGCGCGGCGAGTTCGCCGATCCCTATATGGTGGCCTTGCGCGCCTTCCTCGTCGCCGAGAAGGAAGCGGGCAAGGCGATCTTCCCCAAGGGCTCGGAATGGTTCCGGGCGCTCGACCTGACCCCGCTTGAGGATGTCCGCGTCGTCATCCTCGGCCAGGATCCCTATCACGGCCCCGGCCAGGCGCACGGCCTGTGCTTCTCGGTCAAGCCGGGGACGCGCACCCCGCCCAGCCTCGTCAATATCTACAAGGAAATGCAGGCCGATCTCGGCATCGCGCCGGCGCGGCACGGCTTCCTCGAACATTGGGCCCGGCAAGGCGTGCTGCTGCTCAATTCGGTTCTGACGGTGCAGATGGGCGCCGCCGCCTCGCACCAGGGGCGCGGGTGGGAAAGGTTCACTGATGCGGTGATCCGGCTGGTCAATGCGCGCGCGCGGCCGACCGTGTTCATCCTGTGGGGCAGCTATGCGCAGAAGAAGGCCGCGTTCGTCGAGTCGATCGACCGCGGCGGACGCCATCTGGTGATCAAGTCCGCGCATCCCTCGCCGCTGTCCGCGCATAACGGCTTCCTCGGCAGCCGGCCGTTCTCCAGGGCCAATGACTTCCTGGCCAGTCACGGCGAGAAGCCGATCGACTGGGCGCTGCCGTCACTGGAATAAGGGCAGCTCGGGCGACAGGTCCCAGCAGCCGATAATGTCGTGGCGCGTCTCGCCGACATGGCTGTGGATCAGCACCAATTGCTCGACCTGCCACACGATCGGATCGATCGACCGCGCGAAAGCGGGCTCATCGCGATAGCCGAGCGTCATGTGGGGGCTGAAGCTCCACCCCTCGCGCACGTCCAGCCCGACCGCCGTCACGCGCTGGTGGATCGCCCGCTGGAGCAGGGCGAGCCCGGCCGAGCGGCCATTGGGCCGGAGCGCCACAGACCGCGTCGTCCCGACCACCCGGCCAAGCGAAAGCAGGAACCCCGGCATGTCGATCTCGCCGCCGATCGCCAGCAATCGCTCGATCAGGTCGTTCGGCACGCCGATATGATCGTTGAAGATCTCCATCGTGACATGGAGATGCTCGTTCTTGACCGGATGTCCGGGACAATAGATCCGCCGCGTCGCCTCGATCGCGGGAATGGCGTGCATCGCGGGTTTGATGGCGAAGAACAGGCGATGAAGCGTTTGGACCAGCATGACAGCCTCCGAATCGGATGATATGTTCATGATATGTTCTCTCGCCAATGGAGTCGAATCATGACCGGGACCAATCGCGGCGCCTTCCATCACATCGACCTGAGCGTCAGCGACGTCGCCGCGGCAAAGGCGGTATATGCGCCGGTGCTCGAGTTCCTCGGCTATACGTGCGTCAAGGATCAGCCCGACGGCTGCGAATGGGATTTGCGGGGCCGCGAACCGTTCGGCGCCTCGCTCGGCATCCGGCGCGCGACCTCGCCCGGGCCGCATGACCGCTATGCGCCGGGGCTGCACCACCTCGCCTGGCGAGTCGAGAGCCGCGCGGCGGTCGACGAGCTGCATGGCCTGCTGGTCGCGAACGGCATCCAGGTGCTCGACCCGCCGGCGCCTTATCCCGAATATTCGGGCGACTATTACGCGGTGTTCTTCACTGATCCCGATGGCGTCAAGCTGGAGGTGGTCCACGCGCCGGGCTGGATCTGATCGAAGGATCATCCGGCTTCGCCCGTTGATGGCGCGGAGGGACCGAAAAGGAGAGAAGAGATGCGTACCAGACTCTTTGCCGCAGCAGCGCTCGGGCTGATGGCGCTGACCGCCGCCGCGCCGGCCGAGGCCCGGATCAACCAGCGCCAGTATCGCCAGCAGAACCGGATCTACAACGGCATCCGCAGCGGCGAGCTCAACCGCCGCGAGGCAGCGCGGCTCGAAGGCCGCGAGGCGCGGATCGCCCGCTACGAAGCGCGCAGCCGTGCCGATGGCGGCGGCCTCAGCGGGCGCGAACGCTATCGCATCGAGCGGATGCAGGATCGTACCAGCCGCGCCATCTATCGCCAGAAGCACGACGGCCAAGTGCGCTGATCGGGCGTAGGGGAGCGCGCCCTGCGCTCCCCGAAAGGCGATCAGGCAGTGCGCCGGATCACCGTCTTCCAGGCGAACCAGGCGACGATCAGGAACATCAGGCCCTGGCCCGCGAGGATCGCGGGACCGCTGCCGGCCGGGGCAAGGGCATGCAACGCCGGCACCTTCTGGAAGCTCTGCACCACCAGCACGACCATGTTGAGCCATTGCGCGACCAGGGCGGTACCGAGATAGATCCGCCGCCAGCGGCCGGCCAGCTTGGCGCCGTACAGCGCATAGGCAGCGATCGCGAGCAGGACGAGCGAGACGATCCCGAAGATGATCGCCGGGGTCGTGCCCTTGAACGGAAAGAAGAAGCCCGTGACGCTGGTCAGGATCGTCATGACCAGGAACAGGGTGTTGACCAGCCGCAGCCAGCTGCCCCGGGTCAGCGCCGCGTAGAAGACCAAGCCGGCGACGATCCCGATCAGGCTGATGACCACGTGGAGCTCGGTAAATGCGGCCGTCGAGAGGCCCAAAATGCTGTCCATCGGCTTTCCCCCTTCGATGAAGCCACGACCCTAATATGACGGGCCGCGCATGACGAGTCGATTCGAGAGCGCAACGGTAAAGGGCCGACCCGGCCACGCAATGCCTTGATTTCGGACATTTTCCGGACTGGACGCCGCCCGGTGCCTTATCCTATCGGCACGGTGCCGATCCGTCATTCCGACGGGCACCCGGCTCATCAATATCCAAAGGGATTTGGGGGGAATATGAAGAAATATGTCGCGCTCGCCGCGTTGTTGGCGTGCGTCCCTGGTGCTGCGTTCGCCCAGGACAAGGATACCAACATGAAGCTCGACGGCGTCCGCTTCGAAGCGCGGGTCGGCTACGAGACGCCGACCGTCAGCGAGGATGGCGACATCTACAAGATCGGCAGTGCCGTCTCCTATGGCGGCGAAGCCGGCTTCGACATCCGTTCGAAGAACGTGACGTTCGGCGCCTACGTCAACTACGAAGGCTCGAGCGTGTCGCTGTGCGACGCGGGCGACTGCCTCAAGGAGAATGGCAATCTCGCCGCCGGCGGCCGCATCGGCTTCATCGCCGGCCGCTCGACCGTGATCTACGTCAAGGCAGGCTATGCCCATATCAGCTTCAAGGGCACCGGCGCGTTCGCCGGGCTCGACGCCAAGAAGGACGGCGTGCAGGGCGCACTGGGGGCTGACTTCAACCTCAACAAGAACGTCTATGTGATGATCGAAGGCAGCTATGCCGACTACGGCAAGCTGTTCGGCATCAACCTGCAGCGCCGCCACGTGGCGGCCGGGGTCGGCGTCCGCTTCTAAGCAGAAGCGCCGCTGATGGCGATCGAGGGGGCGTCCGGCGATCCGGGCGCCCCTTTTCGTTGCCGCCTGCCGGGAGGTTCAGCCTATCTTTACCTGACCGGGCGATGATGCACGCGACCTGACCTGACCGAGCGGGATCCGTGTGATGAACCGATATGTCCGGCCGCTGGCCATGATAGTGGCGCTTGCCACCCTGATGCCCGTGGCTGCCGCGGCGGCGCCGAGCTTCCGCATGAGCACCAGCCAGAAGATCGACCTGGTCCGCGACTTGCCCAATGACAGCGTGTTCGAGCGCGACGGGCAATATTACGACCTCGGCTATCTCTATTCGACCGAGCGGATGAACGGCGCCGACGTCGCGACGCGCGGCGGCGGGTTCGTGCTCTATCATGACGACCAATATGCGCCGGTCGGCCCCGGCGAGATCTCGATGATCAGCGACGTGCTCGGCGAGGACCCGACCGAAGGGTATATCCCGCCTGCGCGATCGCCCGGCATCAGCCGGCCGAGCGCCGACAGCGACGCCCCGCCGGCCGCCTTCGCCACCCCGGCAAGCGACAGCGGCACGCCGTACAAGCCGGCGCGGCGTTCCTCGGGCGTCGGCGCGTTCGGCTGGATCGTCCCGATGGTCGGGTTCATCTTCATCGTCATGCTCCGGCTCGGCATGTCGTGGATCCTGCGCGGTTTCCTGGGCGCGATCTTCGGCGGCTTCTCGGCGCGGCGGCGCGAGCGGTCGTGGAGCGCGTCCGAGGGCGATGGCCTGTTCGAGGCCCGGGTCGCCGCGCGCATGGCGCAGCTCGAGGCCGACCATGCCACCCCGGCCGGCGAGCCGTGGCAGGCGCAACCGATGCCCCAGGCGCCGGCCGCGCGCGGCTTCGGCCGCAAGGGCATCTGACCATGCGCGCGATCCTGCTCCTTGCTCTCCCGCTCGCGGCGTGCGGCAATGCCAACATGGTCCCGGTCAAGGCGGAGATCGCCTCGATCGAGCGCCAATGCTCGTTCCGCACGATGGTCGAGGCCGGCGGCAGCCGACGGACGGTCAGCGCCGGCGAGATGAAGGCCTGCGACACTACCGACGAGTTCGACGAGATCCGCCGCAATCCATCCAAGCGGACCAGCGACATCGTCGGCAAAGGGAAGCTGACGGTAAGCTTCACGCTGCCAGGCGACGATGATCTGCAGACCGCCGAGATCAGGATCGATGGCCGTGACGATGCGTTTTATGCGCATCGCGGCGACACGATCCGCGTGTGGGTCGACAAGACCGACCCGGCCAAAGCGCGCCTCTGACCGCCCTGCCCGTCGGCTCAGGCCGCGGCGAAGAACATCAGATGGACCAGCCTGCCATCGTCCGGCCGGTCGCCGAACCCCGGCGCCGAATTGTGGAACATCCAGGGCGAGAACAGGATCAGCCGGTTGTAGCGCATCGGCGCGGTGAAGCTCTTTTCCCATTTGGCGGGCTTGAGCGTGTCGCCATTGACGACCTCCTCGATCAGCCGGTTGGGATCGGCATAGCCGGCCGCGATCACCCCATCCAGGGTCGGCGGCACGCGGTCGAGCCCGGTGCGGCGATGGCGGAAGAAGTCGGTGCCGCCGCGGCAATCCTCGGGCAGCGAGAGGTAGAGGATGCCCGAATAGAAGCACGGATCGACATGCACGCCCGACAGGCCCTTGTCGCCGCGCAGGGTCAGCCGGCAGTGGTTGTGGCTGGTCCCCGCAGCCGGCTTGAGCGGCTGGCCGATCAAGGTGCCGACCTGCTCCTCCAGCCCCGGAATGGCGAGCGGCCGGTCCGACAGCAGACCGGGATAATTGCCGTGCTTGTTCGCCGGATCGTAGCCCAGCCGCAACGCCGCATCGCGCGCCACGTCGGGATTGGCGAGGAAGTCGTCGATGATGATGAAGGCGGGCAGCATGAGGGGAGCGTGGCAGGTTTCCCGCAAAGGGGAAAGGCGCGCCACCTCCCCTGTCGTGGGTGGGGATGTCGGGCCTGCGGCCGAAAGAGCAATCCCATCGGACCGGTCGGCCGGAACGGCGTGCAAGACCGCCCGGCGACCCTCCCATCAAACGATCGCCCAATCCTTGAGCGCGATGAAGCCATTACCGAAATACGGGCTGTACATCGTCGCCGGATCGTTCGTGTAGCGGAAACTGTTCAAGCCGTTCGTATAGGGCGCGCCGTCCTGCCAGATTTCCCAGGGACCGCCGCTGCACCCGCCCGTCATATCGTTATAGGCCTGAATAGGGTTGGCGCCGCCGACATATTTGCCGGTCGATCGCCACATCGCACGGCCATCGAAGGGCGCCGCGGCCGGATAGCCGATCCCGGTGATGCAGCGCTGCGGCAACGGCCCGTTCGCGATCCAACCCAGGCTGCCTGTCACCGGCCGGATCGGACGGTCCACCTTGAAGGCGGCGAGATCATATTTGAACTGATCACTGCCGCCGGCGATCCAGCCGTTCAGCGTCGCGAGCTGGGTCGCGGCCCAACGCCCGACAGGCTCGACGCCATTGTCATATTGCGGAATGAAGAGGATGTTGTCGGCCCAGCCACCGCCATCGCGATCATAGACGCAGTGGCCGGCGGTGAAGACCCCCGAATCGCCGATCGTCCAGGCGCTCGCGACATACCGCGCACCATCGAAGGTCATGAACAGCTTGCCGACCGCGCAATAGGGAATGATCGACCGGTTCGGAACACGTTCGGTGTTCGACCCGGTGGCGGGACAGGTTGGCTGCGGATCCCAGCCGGCGGCAGCCTCGGCATTGGGCGGAACCGGCGCCAGGCTCACCAGATCGCCTTCAGCCTGCCATTCGGCTTCGGCAAGGAGGCCGACGACCCGCGCCGGGTCGATCTCCAGTCCGATCGGCTGCGCGTCCGCCAGCGCCTCTTCGGTCCAGAATTCGTTGAGCGCCTTGGTCTGAGACGACATAATGTCGGAAACCACGACCGAATTGGGATCGGCCTGAGCATTGCTTGCCATTTCACTTCTCCTTTGGGTCGTCGGGTTCCTCTCCCGGAGGATCGACGTCGATGGAAATGGGCTTGGCCTCGCGCATGGTTGCGGCGTCCCAGAACGCGAACGTGTCCTCGGGCGTCCGCTTGACGCTCCGGGATATCGTCCGACTGGTCTTGCCGGTCTTCGGAGTCTTCTTTCGAGTCATGTGTCCGATCCATGCGATGACTGGCCGGATCAACGCCTCCGACCTTTCGAGTCCCCGCCCGTCAGCAAGCAATAATGAAGGCGCGGCATAGCACGCGTGACGTCCGTCACGCGCAGCAGCAGCATTCGGGCCGAGGCGGGATGGCGCAATGCCTGACCCACGGTTCGCTCACCCGGTCATCCGGCACCGGCTTTCAGCCGCCAGCGGCCGTGCTCGATATGCGTGGTCTTGCCGACGACGCTCTCGATCAGCAGGATCTCGTCCACCGTCCAGCCGATCGGCGCGATCGCCTGGGCGCGGAGGCGGTCGCCATGATAATTGATCGTGACGTGCGGTTCGGGCGTGGTCCCCAGCATCATCGGCGCCTTGCGCTCGAGCAGGTGGCGGACCAAAGCCGCCTGCACGCCGCGTGCTTCGGCCAGTGGCGCGCGCGTCCGCAAGGTCACCGCCTTGCGATTCTCGATCCGGTCGAAGGTCAGCGGGAAGGCCGGCCCCTCGAAACTGTCCAAAGCGGCCACCACCGCGGGGAGCCATTCGGGCGGCGCGTAATGGACGTCGAACAGCGAGAGCAAGGTGACGTGGAGCAGATCGGCTCCACGCCCGGGATCGTTGCGCGGCAAGGCAATGATCTGGTCGCAGATTTCAGCCGGCGGCTTCGCCATGATGTAGAGCGGGTTGCGCGCGCGCATCGTCAGGCACTCGACGGATGGCCGGGCGCGAACTCGACCAGGTCCCAGAGATTGCCGTAGAGATCGGCAAATACCGCGACCTTGCCATAAGGCTGGACCGCGGGCGGGCGGATCCACTCGACCCCGGCGGCAGTGAAGGCAGCGTGATCGCGGTCGAAATCGTCGGTGGCGAGGAACAGGAAGACGCGCCCGCCGGCCTGATCGCCGACATAGGCCGCCTGGTGCTCGGTCGAGGCGCGCGCGAGCAGGATCGTGGTCGCATCGGCTGGCGCACCCGGCGGCCGGATCGTTACCCAGCGTTTGTCCTGCTCAGGCTGGTAGCTGTCCTCGACGAGGCCGAAGCCGAGCTTGCCGACATAAAAGGCCAAGGCCTCGTCATAGTCGCGGACGACCAGGGCGATATGGGCGAGATGCGGCATGTCGTCTCCGTGAAGGGGCGCGGCGCGATTAGTCGCCCTGCTTCCCGGCGAGCGTCAAGCGGGAGCTTGCGCCGATCCTCTCCGCCAGGGGGAGGATTGACTGACCTCCTGTCCGTTCCCCTACCTCTCCTCCAGCAAATGCCGGATGTTGATCGTCGGGCTGCCCGCGCTCGACAGCGGGAAGCGGGCCATGTCGCCTTCGCCGAGCGACGGCACCTCGATCGCCACCGACAGCGTCTTGCCGGCGATCGCCGACTGCGGCACGCGGAAGTCGATGCTGACCAGGGGCTGCTGGCTGCAGGTCGGGCAATCGCGCGGTGCCGGCGCCTGGAAGAAGGCCTGGCGCGCGATCGGCTCGCCATCGGCGAGCAGGCGGACGCGGAAGGTGCCGGGGATGTCGAGGCGATTGATGTCCTTGACCCGGACCGACACTTCGTCGCTGACCGCGAGCGCGAAGCTCGCTTCGGCCGATACATGGCCCGTCTTTGCCTTGCGCATCGCGGCATCGCCTCCGATCAGCTCGTCATATTGCACGTCGGCCTCGACCACCGTCGCAGTCGAATTCTGCGTCCAGGGCTGGAGCGGCAGCATCAGCCAGCCGGTATTGCCGCCCAATGTAGCGGTGAAATCCTTGACCGTCATCGCATTGGCATTGTGCTGCCAGCTCGCCCAGACGCGGTCCCAATTGCAATGGAAGAACCAGAAGATCGGGTCGAACGACGCGACATTGGGATCCTGCAGCGTCGGCCCGGCTTCGTCATGGGCGTTGTCATGGCCCTGGACCAGCGAGTCCTCGAACCCGCCCTGGTTCATCGCTCCGAACAGCGATTCGCCGACCGCGTCGGTGATGCTCGACAGGATGCTCGGCGCGTTCTGGTAGTTGTTCCAGATGGTCTGCGCATCGTAGCGCGAGGTCGTGTAGTTGGCGCCGTAATTGGGCAGCGTCACCGGCACGGTATAGCTGGCGAAGGGCGGCTGGAAGAGCCAGCCGGGCGCCACCGTAGTGACATCCCAATAAGGCAGAGTCAGGTCGGCACAGCCCGGCTGCGCGCGCAGCGCATCCTCGAACATCCGCATGTAGAGGCGGTGCCACGGCGCGAACGGCTGGACGTGGTGCATGCAATAGAGCAGCGGCACGCCGTGCTGGCTGGCGACGTAATAATAGCTGTTCGTGTTGTCGGGCGGCAGCGCCATCATCGCCTCGAACGCGCCGGTCAGCGTCGCCAGTTCGGCGGCCGACAGGGCATTGATGTTCTTGCGCAGCCGGACTCCGGCATCGCTCAGCCGGACGGCCGGCTCGGGCGCGGGCTCGGCGCTGCCCATCGGATAGCCGGTGGTCATCCAGTTGAGGAAGGTCTGGACCTTGTTGGCGCTCCAGGCCGGCCCGCCCATCGGCATGTTGCCGCTCTGCGTCTGGAGATAGATGTTGGTGGCGTGGTCCTTGACCCCGTCATAGGTGCCGAGGTCGACCCCGCGCGGCGTCATGCAGTCGATATCGCCCTGGGTGAAGAAGAAGCGGATATTCCCGAGCCAGGTCGGGTCGGTCACAATCGGATCGTCGCCAGCACTGGCCATCATTCGTCTCCCCCGTCGATCGCTGAAAAAACGAGCATGACCGCAGCCCGGGAGGCGTCAAACGCAATCGAGGCCGAAATGGCCGGTTGGCCGAAAGCCTGCTCCATTCCGGACCGACATCGCGCCTGCGCGCACCGCCAAAAGTTCCGCGTATTTTTTCATTTATCACCTTTGCCCGGGGTACCCCCGCCACCCAGCGCCGCCAACGTCGCGGCGTCGTCGCCGCCGGGCGCGCCGGTCAGGCGGCCGCCGAAGAACAGCGGGATGAGGCGCCGGAACAACACCGCCGCACTCGATCGCTCGAAGCCGGGGTCGCGGTGTTGCGTGAGCGCCCGGTCCCAGGCCGCGGCGAAGCCGGCAGCGCCGGGACGGTCGCGCAGGCGATAGGCGCTCCGCGTCGTGAGGCCGACCATCCGCGCCGCGGTCGTGACCGTGCCGGTCTCGCGCAACAGGAGGATGAAGCCGCGCTGGCGGGCGGCGGTCCAGCCGTCATGGCGAGGCCTGGTCGCGACCAGCGCGAAGGAGTGAACGGACGAATCGGATGGTGCCATCGCGCGGGAATGGCGCGGGGATTCCTACATTTGTATCGAAACGCCTTGTCGACGTTCCGTCGTCGTCACCCCGGCCTCGAGCCGGGGTCCTGCTTCCATGCCCCAAGGTGGAAGAAGCGGGACCCCGGATTACATCCGGGGTGACGATGGGAAGGGCTCAGCCGTTGGGATTCACCTCGTCGGGGCAATAATGGATGTCGATGATCACGCAGCCGCCCTGGCCGCACGAGACGGTCGCGCAGCGCCCGTCGGGCAGGTGGATTTCCTCGGCGAGAGCGGCGGCCGGCACCATGCCGAAACCGGCGACCAGGGCGACCGCGGACAGGCGGAACAGGGTCTTCTTCATCGAGTATCTCCCCTTCTTGCAGGAGCGTCGAGGCTGTGCCGCCGGGCGGGCACGGTCAACGCAATAAGCATCTGAAATGGGCCGATCTTCACGCTCGGTGATCGCTGCGCGGAAGCGGGAGTGAGTCCAAATGCGCGCCCACTGTCCGACCGCCGACAAGCCTTGATGTTCGGCAGAGGCACCAGCGTGTAGGATAAGCATGGCGGCGCGGAGAGAGGAGCGCGACATGAAGATTGATGACCGGAAGATCGCGGATTTCATCGGCAGGAAGCTCGGCATCCGCACCTGCGAGGCATGTGGGATGAACGCCTGGACGCACGATCCGACCGTGTACGAGCTGCGCGAGTGGGACGACACGGGAACGGCGAGCGGGGACTATGGTGCAGTAGTGCCGCTGGTCACGCTGTCATGTGGGAAGTGCGGGAATATGAAGCTGTTCAATGCCGCGACAGCAGGGCTGGTGGACGAGGCCGGAAATATCACCGCCTGACCGGTCCTTCTGCGGGATCGATATGATGGCCAAGCCCCTCTTCACGCAAACGCCGGGCCCAATCGGGCCGACAGGCATGCACACGGATGCAATCGACTTTGCCCACGCGCATCGCCGCCATCATTTGCCCGAACTCGGCGTCGGTCTCCGGCTGGCGCGCCACATAGCAATGCGGGATGTCACTATCGGGCAGCCAGGCGAGAAGGCCAGGTGCTTCCTCCTCCCAAACCCCGCATGACAGGCAACAACCGTCCTCGACATAGAAGGGGCCGGCGACGTTCGCAAGGTGCGGCGGAAGCCGGATGGGCTCGGTCGGTGTTGGTCGCCATTCCCAAGCCAGGCCGCTCGCCAAGGGTCTGAAACGACGCCGGAACATCGCCAGAAATCTGCCGATCATCTCAGACTCCCCCATCCGTTGGTGCCTCGTGCACCTGCCATGATCACATCAGCCTGCTGCTCCGCTCTTCGGCAGAAACCGCTCCAACCCGCTCGCGCCCTCCACCCGTCGCGGCCGATACGGCCGGGTGAAGAACCACAGCACCACGCCCAGGATCGGCATTTCGAACGCCGCCATGAACAAGGCGACGGTCAGGAAGGAATCGTTCCCCCGCGCGACGGTGTCGACGTTGGCGGCGAAGGTCGCGAGGGTGAACAGGATGACCAGCGCGAGCGGCGGCACCAGCGCCTCGCGCCAGTTCAAGCCGCCCTCGATCGCTTCGGCGCCGTGGTGGCGTTCGACCACGCCGGCGATGGCGCGGGCGATCGCGGCGAAATCGGCTTCGTCGGGCTTGATCGTGGCGAGCGTCAGCGGGCGCGGCGCGGCGCTGGTCCACGCCATCATGCGGTAGAGATAGCCGGCATAGCGGTTCTGCTCGTAACCGACGCGCACCCGCTCGATCGACGCGAGCGGCACGTCGCGCCGCTCGCCGTTCCGGCCGGTGAGGACCAGCATGTCGCCCGCCAGCGTGACCCTGACTCCCGCGCGCCCCAGCCCCGCCGCGGCGAGGCTGCCGTGGCGGATCGCGGCGAAGGCGGGCGGGTCGGCCATTGGCCGAGCGCCTGTATCAGTCGTGCTCGCGCCCGCCTGCGCCCATGTACAATTCGCGCCCGGTTTCGTTGTAGAGCTCGCTCATCTTGGCCATGCCGGCTTCGGCTTCCTCGGCGGCGATGAAGGTCTCCGCCCCGGCATTCTGCTTCGCCGCGAAATCCCTCACTTCCTGCGTGATCTTCATCGAGCAGAATTTCGGCCCGCACATCGAGCAGAAATGCGCGGTCTTGGCGCCTTCCGCGGGCAGGGTCTGGTCGTGATACTGCTCCGCCGTGTCGGGATCGAGCGACAGGTTGAACTGGTCGCGCCAGCGGAACTCGAAGCGCGCGCGGCTCAAGGCGTCGTCGCGCATCTTGGCGGCCGGGTGGCCCTTCGCCAGGTCGGCGGCATGGGCGGCGAGCTTGTAGGTCACCACGCCGACCTTGACGTCGTCGCGATCAGGCAGACCGAGATGCTCCTTGGGCGTGACGTAGCAAAGCATCGCGGTGCCGTACCAGCCGATCATCGCGGCGCCGATGCCGCTGGTGATATGGTCGTATCCCGGCGCGATGTCGGTGGTGAGCGGCCCGAGCGTGTAGAACGGCGCCTCGCCGCAGGCTTCGAGCTGCTTGTCCATATTCTCCTTGATCTTGTGCATCGGCACGTGGCCGGGGCCCTCGATCATCACCTGCACGTCCTGCGCCCAGGCGCGGTGGGTGAGCTCGCCCAAGGTGTAGAGCTC
>OUNM010006801.1_pt1 | contig 29243 bp, 40 predicted proteins | sample 1769961 | NCBI WGS metagenome assembly OUNM01 (sample SAMEA3914820, study PRJEB12502) | metagenome | biome: forest; material: soil | place: USA | collected 2012-03-12 | depth 0.3 m | reverse complement strand
TGCCGGGACGGATGGACGAGTCGGCCGAGGCTTCATTGGCGCCGTCGCCGCTGCGGACTGCTGAGGTTGATGCCACGCCGGCAAAGACGACCTCGGGGAAGGGGTTCTGCAAGGTCTCGGCATACTGGTAGCTCTGGCCGAAGGTCTTGAGGGGTTTCTGGGGAGCAACGAGGACGGCGGGAACAGGAGATTCCAGCACCTGCTGTCCCCGTGGGTCGGTGATGGGAGACTCCATGATTCTCAAGAGTAGTGACGTTGCTGATATTCGTTAGCTCCCACCCATACCACCTCCCGCTGCGCTTTTCGATGCGAATATTGTACCGATTTGGTCAGTACATCGCCGAGAATCGAGGCTGAAACCACGCCAAAGACCTCGATTCTTTGCTGACGGTCGGTATCAATGGCAGAGAAGTCACTCGAGGAGGCATCAAGGGAATAATCATCCGGGGAGGAAAATACTCACCTCCAACGCCCACGACTCCAGATCCCGACCTGTGGCTCGCAACAACGACTGGTTGAAGAATAAAGATTTCTGCGGTCTTTGTGAAGAGAGGCAGGTAGCCGAGTTTCGGTCAGAGCGTACTCACTTGGCCGGGCGCTTGCGGAAGGAGAGCGGGCAGTCGCAGGCAGGCGGGAGGCAAAGGCGGACCCGGATCTCAAGCCGGGCCCAAGCCGGGCTCGTACAGACACGACAGATGAGCTGCCTCAGTGTTCAGCCTGCCCTACTAGACATACAGTGTTCCCAGAACCTTCTTCGTTCTTTGCTTCAAAAGATAGTGCCTTGTGCGGGGGGTTAGTATCTTGCGTATGGCACATTCGAGAGACAAGATGGGCGTGACATGCAATCCAGGAGGAGAACGACAGCCGGCATCTCAGTCAGGAGGCGGCGAATCAGCTGAGTTGGCGGCCAAACCACCTACTCACAGCATGGCATTGTGTTGTGCATGACCATTTGTGCGTCTTGACGGTTTCGTTTCAGTCGTGCAAACTGGGCCGTGGCAAGTGGGAAAAGTAGAACAAACAGAGGCCAGAGCCGGGAAGCACCCGGCCGGTTGGTGACTTCCGCGCCTGGTTGCCTCCTGAGTCACCTCTGGAACTCAAATTCCACATTCCACAACAGCAGCCTCAGGCTCACACCGTGACAGCCCCTGGGACGTCATTCAACCTGCTGCGGATGCTTGATCGGCTTAGCAACCGATACAAGCTGTGCTCGCGTTCCGCAACAGCGGCCAGGGTGCAAGCCAAAGTCCCATGCCATCTTGGTCACCCGGATGCCACCAGAATGCCAAAACGACAAGTCGAATCCCATGCCACAATCCCAATTCTCCCGGAAACACGTCGAGGGCAGAATGGCGAGAAAACGGCCATTGTTGATATGTTGATGTCCATCGCCCTCGACTTTCACCCTCTCTAAACACTGCAGAGTGTGGTTTGTATCAACTTTCAAGTCTCAACTTTCAGTTTGCGGGTTCAGGCAGGGCCGGCGGCTGCCAGCCACCCACCAAGAACAGAAACACAGAAAAGAAATAAGAAGAAGAAACGGACAAGCGGGAAAAGGGACAGTGATGGTGGTGATGCTCGACGCGACGCGATGAGACAGGCAGTCGGTCTCTCGCTGTAACATTGACGTTGGCCCCTGCAAGCCGCCCCCACATCCGCTGTCCTGCCAAGCTTTGGTGGCTGCAGCAGAGGCCTTGGCTCACCATCCCATCTTCAGTCTTCCCTGGTCAACCAAGCTCACAAGAAACCAACAACAACCGATCGACGATGGATCTGCATCTAGCGTTGCCTCGATGCCGGCCCATCGGCTCAGCGATCCGACGTGGTGCCGCTGCAATCAACAACTGCCAGAAAGCCACACGTCTGGGGAATCTTGAGACTCAACACTCGAGTTGAGGCTTCTCTCTCCGTTCGAGAAGCAGAGCCCCATTGCGGCAGGCCGATCGGATGACGGCACTGCAATATGCTTCTGCTTCTTCTCCGCCGCCGAGGTCGTCGGTTCGTGGACTTGGGTCGCCCGCCAATATCCACGCGCCTTTATCCTGAATACCCCGCCTCGTGCCATTGGCGCTCGTTATTGCAGACCCCGTCGTCCTCTACACTCTACGTGAGACCGAGTACCATCCCAGGCTTCCAGGCGCCGCCCAATCCATCACCCCCAGTTTTCTTTCCCGGACTCCGGGCTACCGTGCTGCCCCATCTGGTCTTGGCGGCCGTCAGGTGGCACCGGCGAGATGCTCTTGTCAAGATCCCCTTGTGGAGTTGTAGGGATCGCCGTCTCTTGTCCCGGTCGCTCTGCCTCGGACTCTTGGCTCTCCTTTCCGTTGCTCTTCGACCTGGAAACCTCTCCTCCGGCTGCTGTCGATCACCTTCCCCGTACTCAATCTATCGGGAGCCTGCGCCGGCATGATGACCAGCCCCCTTCGGTCCGCAGGCCGCGGATACTCCCCACAGAGTGTGAGCGGCATCCAAGCCACGAAGGGCGCTATCATTTGGAGACCAAGTTACTTGCTCATTCGATATTGCTCCGTCCGCATGGCCCCCCAAACCACCAACCGGGTGCCATTCCATACCACGCGGCGAACAGGCCGTTGCCGACATAGCCATCAGCTCACAGCCGGTAACCTTCCTCTCTTGGAGAACGGGATGCTTCTCTCCAGCCACCAGCCAAGTATAAGACGCCGTTGAGCCGCTGCGCTCCGTTCCAGGTTTGCCAATATTCAGCGTGCCCAGCCTTATTCACATTTTCTAGGGACCAGTAGACTTCTTCTTGGCCACTCCCGCACTCAAGCCTCGCCCTAGAAACCATTCACCATGCGGTTCGACGTCCTCGCCCCGGTGCTCGCCCTTCTGCCGCTCGTCGCCGGCCACGGCGCAGTCACCAGCTACATCATCGAGGGCACTACCTACCCTGGTTACGAGGGGTTCTCCCCTGCGTCGAGCCCCAAGACCATCCAGTTCCAGTGGCCTGATTACAACCCCACCTTGACGGTGACCGATCCCAAGATGCGCTGCAACGGCGGCACCAAGGCGGACCTCAGCGCCCCCGTCAAGGCCGGCGAAAACGTGACTGCCGTATGGAAGCAATGGACACATCAGCAGGGACCTGTGATGGTCTGGCTCTTCAAGTGCTCTGGCGACTTCTCGGCCTGCAAGGGTGACGGCAAGGGCTGGTTCAAGATTGATCAGATGGGTCTGTGGGGAAGCAATTTGAACTCCAACAACTGGGGGACGGCGCTGGTGTATAAGAACCTCAAATGGAGCAGCATGATTCCCAAGAACCTTGCTCCCGGCAACTACCTGATCCGGCACGAGCTGCTCGCTCTGCACCAAGCCAACACGCCCCAGTTCTACGCCGAGTGCGCACAGCTCGTCGTGTCCGGCAGTGGCACCGCGGCTGCTCCGGCCGACCATCTCTACAGCATCCCGACCTACGCACCCCAGAACGACCCTGGCGTCACAGTGCGTCTTGGTTATCTCTTTTGCATCGCTGCTTGCTGACAGTGAATAGGTCGACATTTATCAAGGCGGAGGCACTAGCTACACCCCTCCGGGCGGCGACGTCTGGTCCGGATTCCAGTTCTAAACGGCATGCATTATGTGGCAGGTCGGGAAGCCACTGGAGAAGAACCCGCCCTGATTGTTGTTCATAGCATTGCATTCATCTCCTTGGCCACTGCACGGCGGCACTGCCTGGGAACAAGCAAAGTACATACAAACTGGTGTGAGGAGAGGCCACCCGCCGCTGGCCCAGAGTGGTCTCCGCCCCGTCACTGGTCACGGCTTGTAATAAACCGTTGCTCATCCTCCAACCCTCCCCCTTTTTGTCATGACACAACGTCCAACTCGTCTCAAGCCTGCACAACCCGATCCCACCCTCCCCTCCTTCCCCAACTAACCCCTTGGAGGTCTTCGGAGCACATGTATCCGAACACAATGTGTGTTTCCCACACCGCCCGGCTTCTCAAGGGCTCCAGGGGATCCCGGCCAACATCTCGACTCATCCGGCCCGCTTGGCTCAGTGGTAGAGCGTGTCACTAGTACCAAATAATGACAAGGTCATCAGTTCGATTCTGATAGTGGGCAACGAATAGTCTCCTTACTTTTGTTTCTTGTTCTTTTATTTTTTTCTGTTTGCTTTCCTCTGTTCTTTTCTCTTTTCTTCCTCTTTTCTTTCTCTTTTCTTCCTCTCTTTTTCTTTTCTTTTTTCTTTTTTCTTTTTTTCCTCCTTTTTTCTCTCTCTTTCTTCTTCCTTCTTCTTTCTCTCTAATCTCTTTCTCTATTCTTTTTCTTTGATCTTTTTCTTTGATCTTTTTCTCTGTCTATTCTTCTCTGATTTGTTATAATTCCTTCTCGCTGCCAGTATTATGTTGATTTGTCCATTTATTCGCCATGAAGAAGCAAGGCGAGACGAATCGTCTTGGCCAACATGAGAGGACTTGGCTTCCTGATACTTCTCGTTTCATTCGTGCTCTCCCTCTCCAGTCAAAAAGTGCCGACAACTCACAGCGACCTAAATACACCGAATCCTGGGTATCTAACAGCCGTCCCAACAGCCTGCACCACGGCCTTCCATGAGATCAAACCCTCTCAATCGCCTACGCCTCAAAATGCTTTGCATAACAGACCTCACTCGCCCGCTCCGGCAACTCCTCGGTCTCTTCCACCCCAGAATGATCACCGTCAGCACCCTGCTCCCTGAATCCAGCTGCCTGTTGCATGGCCAAGCTCCTAGTCAACAATGTCAGCCATAATTATCCTCCTTGAAGCGTGACAGAAGCAGTCCAGGAGAACGCTCCCTCTCGGGAGCGCGAAAGCGCAGAGAAAACGTACAGCTCAAACACTCACCTACCTCACCTCCCCGCTCACCTCCTCCTCCTCGGGGATATACTCCCTCAACACCTCCCGCACATACCCCGACGGCACGCCGTGCAACAAAGCATCCCGTATCCCCATATTCATCCGATGCACATACTCGGCGCGCGGCTGGTGCCCACCACGGCTCCGCTTCAAGTCAATGTACACCAACACATCAACCACGCGGCCGGGCTCGCCGCGCCGCAGCGCGCGGCTGCCGGCCTCCCCGGGCGCGATGGACCACGTCTCGCAGGGGATGACCCACTTCTCGTAGGCGTGCGGGACGCCCTCGTTGCGGTCGAGCTGCGCCTCGTCGGCCGGGGAGAGCGTGTAGAGGAGGCCCCAGACCTCGTCGTCGGGCTGGTCGGCTTCTGCTGCCGGGCGTCTGTCTCCTCCTTGGGAGTTCCGCGAGCGGGGGCGGGTGGGCGCGATGTTGGCGTAGCCGCGGGCGTTGATGAACCATTTGTAGTTGCGCAGGCAGGCGATTCCCGTGAGGGGGGAGGAGGGGCAGCGGGAGGTCATTTGCTCGAGCCAGAGGTTGCTGCCGAAGGCGAAGTAGGGGATTGAGGAGGGCATTTTTTTCTTCTTTTTTCCTTGTTTTGTCTTTCCGGGACGGGTTGGGTGGTGTTGGCGGCGGTGGTTCTTCGCGGGTTGGCGAGCCGGTCGGTTGACCAAGGATAGGCCCGCACACAACGCAACGCAACGCAACGCAACGCAACGTTGAGGGATGCGGTTGAGAGTGAGGTGGTGTGCAGAGGGGTAGATGGAGAATGAGAGGAAGATGGAGTTGTGGGTGTTATAAATCAGTGCGGTCCTGCAGCCTATGAATCAGCTTATGCAGTTGGTGGTCTCGAGGGGGGCGGCCTGAAGTTGAGGCCCCCTGCAGTGTGAGTGTGAGAGGCGGGGTTCTTGGAGTGCAACAATGCAACCAACCAAGAAGCACGCGAGATGTGGCATGGTGTAAGACAAGTGGGCGGAAGGATGTGAATTGTGGTAAAACCCTAACCCTATACCCCTGACCCTTTTCTGTCTCCGACGACAACGCCTCTGAGTTGACCAAGATGGCGGCCCAAGATGATATCCTAGTCGACCAATATCCCTTGAGATCAAACCACCCGGCGATGCGGCGCGGAGTAATCACCAAACCATCGACAAACTCCCACTCCATTCCCAACAACCACCCCCTCTCGACAAGACTCCCCCTCACTCGTTTCACCAACACTTTCTCTCAGCCGCAGCCCTCCCACATCAACTCTCACCCTAAACCTGACCCTCCGCACCTCCAGCCAGCCCCTGCTTCCTCGCCTCGTTCAACGCCTTCAGCTTGGCCGTGCCCACCCCCGCGACACCGTCCTTCTGGTTGTCCCCCAGCCACGGCTTCTTGGAGTCGCCCAGGATGCTGCCGGCCAAAAAGTACACCACCAGCCCGATGATGATGAGCACAAACGCGATCGGGTACATCCAGTGCACGACATACCCAAACACGCGCGTCCCGATGATGACGCCCCAGAAGTTGGCCGTCAACAGGTTCACATCAAACACGGCCGCGCTGCCCATCCGCAGGATCAGCGGCGCCAGCGAGTAGAAGATGCACAGGCACAGCGTGTACCCGACCAGCCACCCGGCAACCTGCCCGTCCCACGTGGCGCCCTCGAACGCGTGCCGGTCGAAGATGGCCGCCTGCACGCCGTTGATGCACACGCCAAACACCCCCAGGAACGACAGCACCTCGTACACGGGGCGCTTGCTCACGAACCACTCCTCAAACACGTTGCTGACGCCGTACAGCGTGGCGCCGAGCAGGGCAAACAGGTCGCCGCGCAGCATGTTGCGGCCCTCGCCGCCGTTGGAGCCCGTGATGTGGTCGCTGGCCAGCAGCACGCCCATGCCGCCGCAGCAGAGCAGGATGCCGGCGACCTGCAGCAGGCGGTAGCGCACGCGCAGGAGGAAGAAGGACAGCGTGACGACGCAAACGATGGACCAGAAGTTGATGAGCTGCGCCGAGAGGATGTTGGTGTCGTTGTAGGCCAGCACCGTGAAGTAGTTGCCCTCGACGTCGAGGAAGGACAGGATGAAGTACTTCCAGCCGTCGCGCAGGACGATGGAGCCGACCTTGCGCGCGCCGTGCTGGTAGAACATGATGGGCACCCAGATGATGGCGAGCAGCGCGTAGTTGAAGAGGGTCTGGAAGGCCGGGATGATGGTGTTGACCCCCGCGAGGAAGCTGGTGAAGGTGTTGGTGCCCGTGATGCACAGCGAGAGGAGCTGGCCCACCGCAATGACGGCCCAGAACTCGGTCGTCAAAAAGTACGAGTACCAGTGCGTGCTGCGGGACTCGAGGTGCGAGAGCCCCGCGGCCACGGCGGCGGCTTCCGCCTCGGAGGAGGAGGTCGAGGCGCGGACGTCCTTGGCGGTTATGGTGGTGACGGCGGCGTGGGCGGTGCCGTAGGTGTTGACGCCATCGTCGATGGCTTTGAGGGAGGCCGGTTCGTTGTCCGGGGTGGATCTTCCGAACGCCATGGTGTCGGTATCGGTGTTGGGGGTGTTGGAATTGATGGTTTGATACCCCTGGGCGTGGGCGGATGGGGCGGTGACTCGGAGTGGTGCAAGGACGCGGTCTTGGATAGCCTGCAGCAGTTCGCCGTCACTTGACATCAAGCTTGGATCAGACAATGATCACAAGCCACTCACACTCCGAGTATGGAGCGGAGGATTTCTTGTTTTGGATTTATTGTAGACAGCACTGAGTGCCTGTCGTGTATCACCGTGTCTTTCTCGTCTCCTTTAGCAAGCGCAAAGACCGAAGTCGCCTGCCGTTAAGTTACTGCTGGGTGCCTCCGCACATGTAATCATGCGCAGAGTTCAAGAAGTCGAGAGGAGTGGATCTCGGGTTGAACATAAAGGGGGTGGTGAGAGGTGAGGATACAGCTTTCTTCTCTTCGACGACAGCCGGAGGCGAGGCTCGCTCTGACGTATTTGCTGGACAAGACGCGCGGGTTGATAGCAATGAGCAGGCGTGAGAAGGAGTCGAAAGGGCTGAAGGCAAAATCTTCGGGGCGGCTTCAGCTTTGGAGGATGTGGTTGAAATTTTGGCAGTGGATCCTCAGTCGGCGCGTTCTGGGCTCGGGGTGCCGGGGTCGGGAGCCCCACCGAGCCCCGCACCGGGCCCTTCCCGGGTCCGGCGACTGTCTGCCACACGACGGAAGATGCACAGAAATATTGGCCGATGGACGGCTCAGACGGGATCTGAATCTTAAATATCTTCTTTCTTTTACCAAACGCCAGCTGGAACGTCCTCGACACCCAGCATAAAGAAACCATCAATGCTGCCAGAAGCTCACTTCCGCCGCTTCAACCCCTTCGCATCAAGGTTGTCATCCCATCACGACACTAGTCCCCGTTGATCTTGTTCCACGACGCCACACGTCCCGTCCCGTAAATCGGCGGTGGCCCCCGCGCCCGTGCGTGTGCATATTACGCAACGACGCCTTGTATCTGCTCCGATTGCGCTCTGGGGGTTCTTGTTTTCGCGAGGTGATGTGCTGTGTATGTTTGGCATCACAGGAAAACCTAAAATGGGTGGAAGCAACTCTAACATCGAAGCTGGGGAGAGTGGAGTAGCCATCTGCAGCAGAAGAGGGCCTGCATGCACCGATCTGGTACTTGTGCGGACGGGGCACTACACGTTCCGCACGTTCCGGCATGGAGATTCACCCGCTGCCTTGAGGCTCTCATCCGCCGACGCTCCAATGCCTCCCCAACAACACTGTTGTTGCAGGAGCCCCGCACCGGCAGGTTTCTAAGTTCTAGAAGCGCGAGCGGGACCGAGCTGCGTGGTTGGCGTCTCCGCGCAGCGTGACGGCGAGGGAAGGGGCATGATTCGCCCAATATGTCTCTCGCACAGCCCCGGGATTGGAGGAAAAGAGCAGAGGATGTGAAAAATGCTGCAGTAGCCGCTGCAGCACTCGCAGCTTGCATGACACCACATGCCCCGCGAGCCTGAAACGGCCGTCGTCGTCGGAGGTTGAGCATCGGGGTGAGACTCGGTCATTATTGTGGGTGCCATCTCACGTGTATTTGCGGCTTCAACTGTATGTGTACGGCACGAAGCGGACATGGGGTTTGCGTTCCTGGTGCTGGCCCGGCGAGACGTCTTCACTGGAACTCTCCGTTGATGGTTGACTGTGGATTGGGATGGTGCAGGGATGTGACCAGTCGATGCCAAAAATGTTCTCGGGCCGTCACCCCTGGACATCTGCAAGAAGGTGGGATGGGCGTGGGGTCCAGATTGGCTGACCGAGAGTCTCGGAATGGCTTTTTCAGAACTGCCTGAACTTGGATGCGTTGCACGTGTCTGTAAATGTGTCGCGCGTCCATGTGCCGGTGATGCTGGGCTCCTCCTCTTTTTCCAGCGCCGCTCTGGTGGGACGTTGCTGTTTGGCCGTGTTTGGCGTGTTTCTGGGACTTGGAAGAACCGTGTCAATTACAAGTGGACTTGACGAGATGCGTCCACGGTGAATTGGCATGGGCGCCAATATGCCAGGAAAGGGGCCGTAACCTGAGGCAGAGGAGTCGCTGGCAGGAACTTTTGTAACGTCGCATGCGGCGCCTCGGCGAAAATAAAGACGGAGATCGGTCCGGCAAGAGCCGATACGAATACATGGGCTTGGGTTCGGGACGTTGAGGGAGGGGGTCACAGGACGCTTTTAACCGGGCATCCAACAACAAAGTCCAGTCGCAATTTCGGCCGTGTCTGAGCTCTGAAGCCAATCTGAAGGCATCTCGGGCATGTACTGTGTATTGGTAATCCAGTGTAGGTTTTGATGAAGTTGTATGCCAAGGACTGTTGGGATGCACGCCGTGAGGCGGACTGCAACACCCAGAGGCATTCTGTTTTTGTCCGCGAAGACCCCGACCCATGGTGGGATGACCCAAGAATAGGAGATGTTTGGGTCCAGCGGCCCCGCTGAAAAGGTTCCCGGGTCGAAGCCCCGAGCCTCGATGATGAGTTGTTCCAGTCTCGTTTCAAACAGCTTCCTGCTCGGCAGAGGGCTGTTTGACGACATCCGTACCGGCAACAACCGCCACGGCCCACTTGTCCCTCCGCGTGCTCAGACAGGTCTGTCGGGAAGTGGCTGGCTGCTTGGTGCGGTCGGATTGGATCTTCTGGGCTGAGAGGTGTTTGGAAACGTGTCCATGCAAGATTCCCTCCGGTTTCTTGCATCAAGACGGTGACGCGGCAAGGCGGCGAGGCGAGAGCGCAGATGAAACAACAGGACACAGACGCAGGGCTGAACGGATGGTTTCCGGCAGCAAGTCCCCAATCCATGCACCTCCCACGTGCTCCTGGCCTGGTTCGGACGGCGGGCTCGGACGGGCAGACACAGGCTGAGACTTCTGCATCCATCGAGGTGCCCGCAGGTGGTACCTTCCATTAGCATCTAGCGCAAGGCGAGAGAGACAGAACTTGGAACTGGAACAACTGGAACTGGCAGGAGGTTCGCAGTGGATTTGCTGACATTGCACGCCGGCAACATCTGGGAGGTGCACTGTGTATCGGCTGGCGGGTCGATGTTCCCCGAGCTTGCTTCCTTCCATTCTTCTCTGCTGCCCCTCACTCCCACCCCACACCGCAACTGGAAAGCCGCAGAACGGCACGGGACGGCTTCGCCCATTGCGCACATATTCCGTACAGCCGCCAGAGGTTGCTGCACGGTTGCGAGTCCATCTGGATTTGTTCACGGCAGAATACACTCGAAGCCGTCCAGATTCGGCCCAAGATCGGGGCAGGAAGCGATCGAGGCAATTTACCGAAGAGGCCAACTCTGGCCTCCGTATCGCTAAGCACGCCCCCTGTAATGTCCCCTTTGCGGACCCTGTCCGTCCCGAGCAGCGCTGTAAGCGGGAATAGCGTCGCCGGACGGTGGGGGCCAACCAAGCCCACGGCTCTCGATCATCGCGGCTTCATCAGCTCAATGGCCTCACTGCCGACAGGCGGTGATGATGCTCATCTCCCCAGAGCATACAATTGGCGTGGCACTGTCCAGGGAGAGGCAGACATTTCCCTTCTCTCTTCTCTCCCCCAATGAACCCTCCCACCTCCATGGCAACCTGGAATCGGCTTCCCCTATTCGTGTCCAAGTGCCGCCATCTGCACCTGGGCGCTAAACGCGTGAGGTACAGGGTACCCGCGGCACCCGCACCGGCCCGCCCTTGTCCCCGGTCTCGGGTTCCTCGAACTCGCGGGCTGGCGATCATCCATGGGCCATGCCGCCTCGGTCTCTCGATGGTGATGCCGGCGGTGCTTTTTGTGTGTCACCTTTGCTTCGTCACCTCGGTGGTCCATCCCCGAAATGTGAGCGTCGCAGATCGCCATGGCAGGAGAGAAAGGGGCGGGTCGTTGGAGCTTTGGCCACCCGTTTACGTTCCGTTCTCCCTCAGACGTGGGAGCGTGGCAAATCCCCCACCCCGGCCCCAAGGCTCAGCTCCCGAGACCCGGCTGTTCATCCTGCACCCTGGGTGCTGGGTGTTTCGATGGTGTTTTCAGTTGCTGTGGTCGATGTCGAAGTCAACTTCTGTGTCTCTTCTTCACTGGACTTCCTGTCAGAGGCACCTTGCTGGCCCGCTCTGCACGCTAACAGCGACGGGAGCGTCAACTGACTAACGCTAATATTCCGCTATCCCTGTCGCCCCGTATCCCACGCGTGCCATGGCCCTTGAAGAACAGATCCCAGAACGTCCAACCTTTGACCGTGGCTGTCTCTGTCCGACGAGTTTGTTGTTGGGTCTCATGTCTCGAGGCCACCTGCCCCGTGAAACGCTAGAAAGAGAATCCAACTGGACATGACCCGATCAGGCAGCTTGGATCGAGGCTCATCGGCCCGTGGCGGTTCAATGAGGGAGGAAGCAGAGTGGTGGAGGTTGAAATTTCCCCCTTTCTCGTGGTCAGGCACATACCCTGTCCAGGTGGTGTTTCCCAGCAGTGCCATGGATCTATCCAACCCAAACCCACTCGTGTCCCCTGCCCTGCTCCGAGAGAGAAAGAGAGGGAGCCAGGTGCTGGGCGCTGGGCGCTGGGCGTGTGCTGCCCCCGTGCACCCACTTCCCACGAACCGAAAGGGGACATTGCACCCTTCTTTTTTTTTTTTTTTTTTTTTTTTTTTTCTTTTTTTGAAAGCGCGACGACCACCACGCCCAGGCCAGGCTGATCGACCCACGCTGCCCACTGCCCACTGCCCACTGTCCATGTCCACTGTCCACCGCCCGCCGTCCCGTCCTTTGCGCCGGGCCTAAGAAGTCTCCATCTCCCCGGTCTTTTCCTTCTGGCGCAACCCTCCACCCCTAGCTCGCGACTAAAAAAAACCGCCCGCGCGTCGAGCTGCGTGCCCAGATTCCTCTTTTCCCTCTTCTTCTTTTCTTTGGGGTCCGCTTGTCAATCAGTTTTGGATCAGACCGGGCACCTTTCCACAGCGACAAGGCCGAGTTGACTTTTGCAGGTGAGTGCGACTTGGAAAACGGCGCACGTTGAGGAGCACCACGCACCACGCAGCGCCGTCTCCAGCAAAATAATTTTCTCCCCTTGCTCTCTCTCTTTGGCTCTCTGCTTTGCGGGCTGTGCGCCACTCGGCCGCTCGGCCAGCCCAGCCAGACCTCATTTTCGCGCCTCAGCTCCCCTTGCCCCCTTTCCCCAAGCTCCAAGACACACCCCAAACCACACCATACACCACGCATTACACACCACACACCACACGACTACCTGTCTATCTACCTCCCTTATCTGAGGCAATTGTTGTCGACGCATGTCGTTGTCGCGCCATCTCCGCGCACCGCCCGCCGCGTGCATTGCATTGCAATTCCCCACCCGCTAACGACCGCGGCCGCAGAGTCAACCGTTGAGTCGGAAATCGACCCCCGAGTCCCCATCTATCTCCCGGCGTCTGCCGATCGATAATCGCTGCGGCTTCCGGTCTGCGCGCCTCAGCCGACCCTCTTCTCAACATGTCGGCATACTACGAGTCTTCGCAATGGCCTCCCAGCGCCGGTGGACAGTCTGGCTGGGACCACCAGACTCCGCCCCCCGCCCGCTCTGGTATGTCTAGTCCCTCCGATTCGTCGATGGGCACCTGCTGGCGTTCTTGAAGTTGCCGTGATCACAAGCTAACCCCCGGCCCACCCACAGGTGCTAGCTCCACCGTCCCCCGTGAAGAGTCCGCCGCCTTCACCCATCAGCTCGAGGGTACGGATATGCCGGCGATGTGGAGGAACGAGACATGTGGATGAAGAAGAAAAGAAGCTGACCCCGCCGCGTGCATCAGAGGTCGACCGTGCCATCGACAACCTCATCAAGAGCGGGAAGATGTTCGGAGGAGGTGCCGGGGGCCGTCGTGAGTCCCCACCCATTCCCGGCCCCGCCAGAAACCGCCCGGCTTTCGGTGAGTACGCCTGGGACTGGTCGGGCCGACCCCGACGCGCCCTGCCCGCTGACCCTCTGACTCTCGACGCCAGACGGACGCCCTCCCGCCGGTCCCGGTTCTCGCCCCCACTCCGTGGCCAACTTCGATGATGCCCGCGGCCCGCACGCGTCGTCGAATCTGCAAAACTTCTACGCCACCCAGCGCCACCAGTCCTCGCGCGGCTCGAACGAGGCGGAACAGATGATGCAGGCCAAGCGGAGAATGGCCGCTCAGCGGGAGCGAGAGCTTCGGAACTACCATCAAGAGCAGCAATACAACCGAAGTAGGCCGCCCTCTTCTGTATAGCATCAGTCTTCCTACCAGAGCGAGAAAAACAAAATCATAGAAACAGATGCCTCCGGCCACCCCGGAAGCTCACCCATTTCTATTTTCCCAATCATGTTGCGCCACAAGTGCGGTTCGACGCCCAACGGGCCTGTGCTCTCTGAACCCTGTAATGATGGATCTTGGGAGGCTGGGCGACGAGGCGGAACGTCAAAACGAGATCTAGGCTAACTCGGCTTCTCTTCTTAGCTGTCCTCTCCGAGATGTCGTACGGCAGCAGCAACAAGTCGGACCGCGCCATGAGCCCCGGCAGCCTGTCCGAGGACGACCGCCGAAGCCACATCTCCCAGCAGCGCGGCGCCCTGTACGGCGAGGGCCCCTACGCCGAGGCCGGCAGCAGCGGCTACGGCGACGAAGCCCCCGGCCCCCGGCAGGGCTTCCCAGGCCCCCAGCCCGGCCCCGCCGCCCTGCGCGGCCACTCCCCCCTGGCCTACGAATACGGACGCACCCCGCCCCTCCACCAGGACCCGGGCGCCCAGCCCGCCGCCGAGCCCGCCCGCGCCAACAGCAACACAAGCCCCCAGTCCAACCCGGGCTCCAAGGGCATCTACGAGTCCCCGGCCGCCCAGCAGTCCACCCGCACCAGCGCCTCCTCCCCCGGCGGCGGCTCCCCGCCCCACCAGTCCGGCCCGGGAAGCAAGCCCCCGCCGGGCTCGGTCGCGCCCATCGGCACCCGCCCTTCTGTCTCGGCCGCCTCGGGCGTCGGCGCTACCCCGCCGAACAACCCGGGCCTCGGCAAGCGCGCCACCACCCCGCTGCCCTCGCCGCTGAGCCAGGGGTATGTTGCGGCTGGTCATGAGAATGAGGCTGGCGCGCCGGCCGCCGCCGCTGCCGGGACTACTGCTGCTGGTAATGCTGCCAACCCGGCTTCGGCTGGCGCTGAGGGGCCGAGTGTTGGGCTTAGTGGCTGGGGTGCGCGGCCTAATGGGTGGGGGAGCAAGCCTGGTTTGGGGGTGCAGGCTAGCGTTTGGGGTTGAATAGGTTTCTGGTTTTGCTCTTGGTGTTTTTGTTGGGATTGTTTGGTTTGGTTTGGTGGTTGGTGGTTGGTGTCTGGTTTCGAGGGGTGTGGCTCGCGCGCATGGCAGGCAACAAGTACAGTTTTGGGGGTGCTTTTCGGGATATACACAGTATGGAGTCCTTTTGGCGGTGGGGGGCGACATCAGCAATGACATGGCGGGGTGGCGTGGATAAAATGAGGAAATGGTGTTTTTTCGTTTCCGTTTGGTTTGATGGTGGGAGGGTTGGTCATTCATGCTTGCTTGCTTAGTTGCGTGCTTGCTTGGGCAAAAGAGGTGGGATTTTTGGGAGGGCTGGGAGGATAGGGGCGCGAGGAAGGGAGGGCGGTTAGGGCAGAATGGAGCAATGGGAGTGTGGTTTGGTTTGGTGTCTACAGTTTTGCGTTGGTTTGGTTGTTTCATCCATCTTTGGCGTCTGGCCCGACTTTTCGCCTGTTTGATTTGGGTGGTGGGTGCATGGCGGGAGGTTTTTGGTCGTCGACAATCGGGTACCGGGAGCAAAGGCAAGCGAGCGGCAACGTGTGGGAGTTGGCTGGATTTTTCGTTCGGAGCTCTTGGGTTGCGGTTTACGTTAGCTTTTTGGCGGCGACGGATCAGGTGGAGGCAGAGCTCGACGGCACTCGCTCTGCTTGCTTGGCTGAGGCGAGGCTTGGGCTGTTCGACTTTCGGCAGTGGAAGGCCGGCAGCCGGTTGCGTATCGGCTGCCAAAGGGCACATGCGGAACAAACGCTGCTGTCTGGCTGCCTGGCTGTCTCTCACCAACTCACCGTCACGCCACGAGAAACACAACACCGGAAAACAACCGATCATTCGCATTTCATATCGGCTGCGTTAGTATATAGGAAACAATCACGGGACGGAGGACTCGACAAAAACAACACGGTGTTTCGAGGGAGAATGGAGCAGGTTATCATCGGGATGGTCGAAGGAGGCGGCCAGGGGGGAGGTCACATCACAACACCGGCGGAGGGATTTGGGCCAGTTTTTCACTCATTTTTACCGGGCCTCATTGGCGGGCGGAATGGTGTTGGGAGATTTTTTTTTTTCATTTTCGAAAGGGGGACGGGTGGACGGCGGTGGACGGAATTACCTGGAGGTCATTTATCGGGGGCGTTTGTTTTATTTTCTTTTTCCCCCTTCATCTCTTGCAAAGACACTACACGGCGGCATACAAGGTCCCTCTCCGGCTTGACACTTCACCACTTACACACTACACCTATCTATCTACCGCTGGGTCATACACTTAATACAAACTCGTCGTCCCTTGCTTGGCTGGCTGCTGCTTTGTTTCTTGTTGTTTTGTTTGACTCCGTGGGGTTGTCATCTGGAGCTGGCTCGGCCTGGTTTGCGTGCTGGCGGGAGGTCAGAGGGTTAGGGCTGTGTGTGTCGTGTGGTTCAGGGGGTTGCCCCTTGTTTACATGACAACCAACGACCGGTCAGCCGAGGACCTGGCACAAAGCAAAGGAGAGCCACGCTGCTTTGCCGCGGGTGCAATCATGGTGGCCCCCTGGGGTTATTCAGCAAGTCTCTTCTTTGACGATGCTACGACGGTGCTGCTTCATGGGATTTGCTCCAGGGGAATGGGGCTGCTTGGTCTTCTTCATCGCCTGCTGCAATGACTGCTTCTTTTACATATCACGAGATGGGTGTCAGCTGAGGCTGGAGACTCGGGTTCGGGGAATCTTTAACGATGCTCGATAGGATTCTGAAGGCATAAATACAGAACTTTACACTTCTGGCTCTCAATTACTTCCCCATTTCATCCTCCGTCAGTCATCATTGTGCTTGTTGCCAGAAATTCCCACATCCTCAACACTACATTTCATGGCGATCCCTCAGGCACAGAAGGACGAGGTAGAAAAGCAGCACGACGATACCTCTCGCGTTCGCAGTTGGTTAGCCCGGTTCGACGAACCACAGATTCAGCAACGAAACGACTCGCCTGATTCATGCCGATATACAAGACGCGAAACAACCATTCCCTCCTCTGAGAAATCTTCTCTCAAGCGCCCCGCTGATCACTTCCATGGTCTTTCCAAGAGTACTGAGAGTCTGTACAGAGGTGATATTTGCGCGAAACGAACTCGATATGCGGAACGGGCCTGGGATCTGGACTCAAACAGGTACGCCGCTTCCCAGGATACCCGACCATCAACACCATCCCCCGAGAGGAGGAACACGGCCACCGATCCAACCAGATACCAGCCTTTTGCACAATATTACGACAATATTGGCAGTTCTCAGCAGGGCAACTCGCCGGATTTTGGTGAGCATCGCCATGGCATGCCTTCTTCGCAGATTTCAGGTTCGAAAAATGACAACCTCCATGACGTTGGCCAAAAAGGGGAAAGTGAATCTGGTTTGCTCTGTGAGTCTTCACTGATAAACATCAAATCTGATGTGGCCTACAAAACCCGAAAGACACACAAACTAATCTGCAACACAGATGAAGTCGCCGCTTGGCCGCGCGCTGGTTCTTCGTGCCCAGAATTGCTGAGTGAGGAGATGGAAGTTCTAGCAAAGAAGGTAGAAAAAATGGAGATGGAGATGAAGAGAACAAAACTGGAGTGGGAGAAGGAGTGGAAGGAGATCGAGAAAGAGCAGAAAGAAAGGGAGAGGAGGAGGGGTCTAATCGAGACCCTGAGGGAGAAGTTGAGGGAGGCGGAGAAGGATTTGCGGAGAAGGCAGAAAGAGATTGACACAGAGATGAGAGATATATGGAGACGGCAAAGAGAGATGGACGCGGAGTTAAGGAAGTTGAGTGATATGGAAGGGGCTGAGAGGACCTAGTCGAGAAGGGCACAGAAACGGGGGGTTGGATTGCGAGATAAGTCGGCTTAAGGCGCCATATTTTCTAGTTTAAGCACACCGCCAGAGCCTGATTCGATTCATTCATGACAGGGTAGTTACCTCAGATACAGGCATTTAAAGTTATCCCAATCACAGTGGTTGAGCTCACACAGCAAATCGGTGGTTACGCATCGATCACCGTCTTCTATTGTCAGTGGCGTTCACAACCATCATTGTTATTTTGTTCCCATAATAACTAACCCAAGGTGGATGATTACACACACCATGGCTGCTTACTCCTGGAACAAATCAAGCCAATTTGCGCTGAGCCGAGGATGTAGGGGATCCCGAGTTCCGGACGAATGCCCCACCCTTCGGCTCCGGCTTGCCAGACCGGCGTTGTGGCTCCACCGGCCGGATCCGGATCCGAGAACCGGAAAGCAATTGCATTGACACAGCCAGCTCGCCTTTGTTGGACCGACGCTGCACCTGACAATTTACTGTATCGATTGAGAGACCCGAAATAACACACCCGCCGTCCCCAGACCCCGCGGTTGGCACTAGCAAGCTCTGACACGGATCCTGTCAGCACCCAAAGTCGCAGGGTACGAGACCGCATCGCCATGACGTTGGCCAGATCTTATTTCCTTGTTCGGCGTGTGTTGGCCCGACGCGTTGTCGCTGTGCCGCCTGCGGCCACCAGGTCCGCCGCGACCTGCAGCAACCGGCCCGTCAATATGCGGCCCAACGGCTCACTACCAACCTGCCGGGACTTGTCTGCCGGCCTCATCCCCTGCCCCTGCCTTGCAGCAACCAGCAAATTTGTCGGGTTGCCAATCACACAACACCGTCGGGGTCACTCGACTCAACTGTGCCCCTGGTTCAACCTCGTTGGCCAGCAAGCCGCCGCACGCACTATCTTAAATCACAATCTCAAATCACTGCCTCTCACAAGGACCATGGGCACCAACAACATCGTTTGACCAGCACCAACCGTAAATGAACGCCCGCTTACAGCACCCTTCCCAAGACCGACAAACCATCCCATATCCACACCTGCACCAACCCAGTTCCCAAACAGCGAGCAACCTAAGAAACCCCCAAGCGCCAAATCCCACCAAACACCAAAGCCCAAATCCATCCAACCCTCTACTCCGTACCTACGCCCCCAACGCCCTCACCCCGGCGTCCAAATCCACCACCTCTTCCACCCTCACCGCCCTACCCCCCCACACCACCTTACCCCGTCCATCCACCGCCCACGCCCCCGCCTGCTGCCACTTACTAAGACACACAACCACGTCAGCAACTCACTTCCCTACTCAAGACATATCCCTCTGTCGACACCCAGAACCAGAAGCCCAACAAACAAACAACCAAACAAAACAACAACACCCCACAAGAATCCACGTAGGACAAGGAATTGTACGTACCTCCCCAGCACAGCCGCCCCCGCGCCGCCCTCCCCGCCGCCCTCCACCTCAAACCCGACCCCGCCGCTGGTCGTCACCGTCCGGCCCGACCTGGGGGCCGGCGGCAGCGCGTGCGCGACCTTTTCGCCGAGCCAGCCCGTCTCGCGGAAGGCGGCTGTTTGGCTTGTTGGGTTGACTTTTTGGGATTTCATCGTGTCAGCTGTGATGGCTTTTTTATTTCTGGGGGGGTGTGACATACGCAGATCCCAGACAGAGGCCAGGCCCAGGCCCCAGGCGGCGTACAGGGCGCGGGAGGGGTCGATGACCAGCTGAACGGGGTTTGGGGTCGTGGGGTTGGTGCCCGGAAGGAAGGAGATCCATTTGAGGGTGGCGGCTTGGGAGGAGTGGGAGACGGCTATGCAGGTGATTTCGGGGTGTCTTGTGGCGATGGTGCGGAGGTGGAGGTAGGTTTTTTGTGCGACTTCTTGTTTGTTAGCACTGTGGTTTTCTAGGAGGGATGTTTCTTTTTTCTTTTCTTCCTCTTTTCCTTTGCAAAAGGTCGACTTACAAGCACACCCAACACACCGCAAAAACACCACCAGCACCTTCTTCCCCCCGCCAACCGCCAGCTTGCGGTCGCGGTCGAGCGGGGCGAGATCGCCCACGCGCGGCGGATCGGCCACCGGAATGGGCGGCGGGCGCGGAGTCAGCCACGGCTGAACGGTCAGCGGCAGCGACTTGACCGACATCCACTCGGACCAGGTCTTGTTATTGCTGGTGCTGGCATTGCTGGATGTCGGTTGTGTCTTGGTGATCTTCTTGGACGGCTTGCTCTCGGTCTTCCACGACGAAAAGTCAAAGGTGTCGCTCGGGAGGCCGACCTTCTTGAGGGCTACTTTGGTGGCGAGGTTGGAGAACATGGTGTCCGGGTTTGGCACTGTCGTGACCGCCGCAGCTAATTCTTACTTTCCAGGATCCAGGTTGACATCTATGGTTCACTCCTTTCTCCAAGCGAGCGAGGACATGGACTTGAATTTGAAGAAACAGCAGCCAGGGCACGCGCCCGGAACCCCTGATGCAGGGGAGGCCAGTTCATGATGGATGTGCAGCCAGAACGGGCAATCATGAAACACACGTCCTCTGTTAAAGATGGCACTGACCTCGAGCCACCACGGAGCCCAGCCATGGTGGTTGTCTCTTGATACACGGGCCGTCACAGAACTCGCAGGCCAGCCCGCAGCGCGTGCTCCTCGGGACCCCTGATTGGACCCTTGCCCCACCGGCTGGAGATCACAGCGACCCCCTGAGCTCGGCGAGGCTCGGCGAGGCTGATGGCGTCTGCCCCACCATGTCCACGTGTGGCACCCATTCTCGAACCAAGAGGTGACACCCGACTGGACGGTTGAATTGCGGGGGTTTGTTCGGCGTCTTTTCTTGGGGTGATCTCAGCCTTGTCTTGGCGCCAGCCACATGCCTGGCCGGGGTCGTTCTTGACCCATGGATGGAACGAGGGCGGGATAAAACCGTTGTCATGGGTCTGTCTCCTCCGCGGATGACATTGCGACCGAGTGTCTGCCATGAGGGCCCAGTGCCCGTCCTATCCCCAGAGAACCGCTGGCGGAGAGCTGCTAGGCATCCAGCTGAGACTCCGGAATCACGCCTGGGCGGCCGAAAAAAGAAGTGCTCGGGATGGCAACCTCCGCAGCGTTGAGGCCGCATGCATGGTGCATGTTCTAGCTAGTCAGGGTTGCGCTGGTGTTTCTCGTCATTCCGTCCGAGGCATGCTGCTGAGCGGGTTTCGGAGCTTCGTTGTGCTGGGCTGCACGAACCCGGTCTCGTTGCGGCGGGAGACCGTTGAGATCAAATCAATCCTGTCAATCAAGGAATAATAAGGCGGTTGCATACGATCTCCTACCGTCGATGTGCTGTGGACGGAAATAGACCGTGGGTTACTCTGTACCGGTCGGGAATAGATGACGACGGTGGCATGGCATGCGAGTGTGCCGAGCGGCGCCTTGGAAAGCCACCTGGGAGCAACACCCAGAGGGCCAGAGGATTGATTGACGTTCCCCCGGGAAGCCTGAATTGCATCTCGGTTGATCGGCCTGGGGTCGCGTCTTCCCGCACGAAGCGGAGCGCTAGCGGCCCCAGGAACCCATCACCCAGGCCCGAACGAAGGACTGGCAGGCTAATTGACGGGCGGGCGCTGGTAATTTGGGCGAGCGAGACGCTGCGTTGCCCGAATTGGCCCAAGCCGATCCCAGATTCCCCCAAGCCTGCCCGCCGCCGACTGCGGGGTGTGGAGAAGCAACACGAGGCGGCCTGACGCGTGCCGGACAGAACGGGAAGGATTCCAGACACGGAGGAAGAAGTCGTGGCGCGGGAATCACTGCAGATTTTGGCGGGGCGCATCGCACCAAGGACGCTCTCCTGCGATGGGCGAACCGGGTTCGTTGCAACTTGCAAGGGAGACGGCCGTTCTCGAAGTCGCCGTTCCCGGCTCGTTCCGGGTCGAGGATGGGCCTGGACCGCGAAGGGGCATCAAAGTTAAGGCGCGGGCCAGAGAGGGAAGCTGGTGAGCAATAATACGCGGTGCAGAGTCGAGAGTCTCTGAGGGAGTGGGATGCCGCTCTGTGCCCCCAGGTCTGCGCATTGGTCTGGACGCACACGAGGAGTCGGCCCCGATCTGCTGCTGCAAGGGGCTCGCCGATGCTGAGTTGTCCGTCCGGACTGGGCCACCCACCAGGCGGTGGCTGGCTAACCCGCCCATTACGGAAGACAGAGCATGCGTCGATGAGCAAGCCACGCTGCAGGGCGCTAACTAAGTAACCCTGTTGCTCATTGACTGCCGCCCAGAACGGTGAAGGAATTCCGAAAGCACTCTACACTAACTAACGCTGCCGAGTCTTCTCAAGTCTTCTGCAACACTGTTTCCCGGTGGATCCGCGGCTGCGTCCTCGCCGATGACCCATCCGGCGCCGGGGGTGGTCCGGGCGGTCGGGTTCCTGGCCTCGCACCAGGCTGCGGCTCAATCGATGCGACCGCGGGATGCACGTTGGGACAGCTGTCACGGGCGGCGGCGTGGAGCCGAGACGACTCAGATGAAAGACAGGCTGCCGCCAGATGGGCCGAATTGTGACAGCGTTCTCTGCGCCATTGAGCTATCATGTTGTGCGACCGGACGGCAGCCGAGACGAGATTGGGATGTGAGCAAGAAGGGGTTGGGCTGGGGGTTGGAAGGCGGGACAGCCAGAACATTCTTCAAGAGACTTCCCGGCAGCCTGGAAATGAATTGTGAGCGCGCCTGCCGGCGGCATGGGGTGGTTGTTGTCTCTGAGAGCAGGAGAGACGAGAGCCAAAACGCTGCCTGTCCCGGGCCGTTTTGGCCCCTCTGTCCCTCTCTCCCTCCCCTCCGTCCGTGTCCCTCGGGCACAATGTTCGTCTCCAGTCCTCCATTGATGCCACTGCACTGCCGTCTCCTAACAAGGACTGCCGGTGGACTCGGAAAGCGGCATCGGGACTGAAAGGAATCCCTCGCCTTGCAGTGCGGGGGGGAGAACAAAGGCAGCTGAGGGGCGTGGTTTGGTTCTTTGGCGTGGCGTGTGTGGTTCGTGTGAGTGTGCTGGGAACTCCAGCCCTCCCTTCAATGGGGGAGCAGTTTGCCTGCAGGCTCAAGCACGCCCCCAAGGAATGAAGGAATGGGGGCGGCCAAGTGCAATCAAATGACCATTATTTCGTCGAGATGCGTGCAGTGGACTTCGGCAGTCTTTGACCCCCCCTGGGCCAGGGTCATAACCTCGTGCGGATCACCGAGGCCTTCTGGCAGTTTGGTGGTGCTGTGCTGGTTTGGCCGGGGAGCATGGGGGAAATGGAGGGAACATGGGAGCATTGCGGGGCGTTCTGTGCCTGTTGCTCGCCGTCTCACTGGGTGCGGTGGTGGAGTGGCCCGGGCTCAATTCAATACTATTGGATGCTAGGCCGTCCCTTTTTGTTAGGCCGGCCAAGTCGTCGTTCGTTGTGTGTCGGGTGGGTGTGTGCGTGCAGTGGCACCGCACCTGCTTGCCAAAGCCGCTGCAGTGAGTGGATGCCCCCCTGGCTTCCCGCTTTGAGCCCAGCAGCAGCGTCGACTGGCACAGCGACCGTGACCGCTGCCCAGGGCCGTTTCGTTGGTTGAAGGGCAACTGTCAACCGCCATCTCAAGTGACGTCCCACTCCGTCCACCACCCCCTTTACCCTACCCTACCGTCTGCTTTCCCCTGCACGCGGCCATATTTCCCCTTCCAGGCTGTGCTGCTCCAACGTCTTGCTCGACGCTGGCCAGCATCAATTTCCCAGGCCGACCGACCGTCCGACTCCCTCTCTCCTCGCTCACCGCACGACAGAGCGCAACACTGCACAGCACAGCACAGGACGCACAGCACAGGCACAGGCACAGGCACAGAGATCCCGGCGCTCTTGCTGCTTCACTGCTGCTGGGCTCGATACGAGTCTCCCGCAACACCTGCCACGCGTTCGGGTTCGATCGCCCATATATTTCCACGGCTTGGATTCCGCTGCATCGTTTTTCTGGTTGTCGGCGCCCTGTCTGTTTCGGTTTCGCGTTCGTTACTCGACCTTTGCGCGCTCCTTCCATGCCAGCACCCTTCTGCCGCGTTGGCCGTGCTTGATCGCACAACGCTCGAAAGCACCCTCTCCCGCGACCGACCGCCTCTTGCTTCTCGACTTGCCTGCAGCTTATTGCTGTTCCAGTGTGCCTCCGACACATTGGCTCCTGTCGACCGCCCCCACTTCTGCCGGCCTGCGAGTATTATCGACCGATTGCCTCGTCCGACCGACCTGACCGACCTGACCGCCCCGTCGCGAGAGTCGCCTGCGAAGAACGGCACCCGAAGCCTAAGAATACCGACATACCACAAACAGTCACAGTTGGGCCTGGGTTGTGGAGGTTTGCAGAGGTACGGTTTGGTTTGTGATTGGCGCTGGGAGAAAAGTGCCGTCAGAGGTCGCCACAGCATTGCTTCCGGTGCGTGACCGATCCCCCGGGTTTGGGTGTCCGGGTCGCTGCCACTGCCGCCGCCGCTGCTGTTGCTACTGCTGCTGCTGCACCTTTTCTTTCGGCTCCGGAGAGTCTTGTGCGAGCGAAAGCGACTTTGGTCCGATCTTGGCTGCCGAGCGTCGATCCCAAGGCGTCGGACTGCGGAACAAAGGCTGCGGAACCACCAAAAAGTGCCGCCGCACCGCTTTGCATCTGCAAGAGCCCAGACGACAGGGTCCATCCCACCGCAACGCTCCGCTAGTGCGCGAGGCAACGCCACTCGTCAGAGTCAAATCTGCACAAGCACCTGACAGCTAGGTTGTCTTGTCGGCGCTCACCTTCATGGACGGCCAGCCTGCAACGGCTGAATCCAAGCATCTTTATCAGTCCCACGCTTGGTCGGGCACTTCTTCTCCGTCTGCGACCCCGAGAGGAAAATCGACGTCGCCCTCGGATTCCTCGCCGAGTTACTACTCCCCCAAGCTCGAGCTCCTCCCAATCCTCTTTCCCCGACAGCTCTACCACGACAAGCTCCTCCAGTACAACAAGCTCGTGTCCGCCGGTCGGGGCGGTGGAGGTGCTTTACAAACCCCGCCACTCCCTCCCGTGCTCTCGTCTCCGCAAACAAAACCCTCCACCCAGCGGCCGAGGTCGTCTTCCAAGGCGTCAAACAAGGACAGCGCCCACACAAAACCGCCAGTCACGACAAGCGGTCATGGGAATAGAGCCGCAAAGCCATCCGATATCGCCGAACGCGCGCCCATGAGACCGGGGAAGGAAACAGCATCCAAAATGTCCGCCAAGAAACCATCCGAGCAGCCCGCCCACCGCGATGTGTCCGCGCGGCTGCCACCCCCTACTGCCGCCAGCCAGACGAGCGCACCGTTCGCCGCGGCTCAATCGAGCTCCGTGCCGTCGACTCCCCACCAGCACCCCCGAAAGTTCTCGTTCGAATCCCGCGAGCACTCCCCCGGCGCCACCCAGAACCACTCCCCGCGCTCCGCCTACTCCGAGACGAACGGCAATGTGCCCTCCCTCCGCCCGCTGCCTCCCCGGCTCGGGGGCTGCCGCTTCGAGACGGCGGTCCCGCATTCCCGCCGCCGCATGCCCTATAGTCTGGGAACCGACAGGCTGGAAAAGGTGGACTCGGACAAGATTAAGAGCAAGCTGACGGAAGAGGAGGAGAGGAAACTCGAAACCGACATGCGCGAGTTGTACGACAGGTTATTACCGACCGATGCGATCGAGTTCAACCGGCGAAAGCTGGTGAACAAGCTGGAGACGTTATTCAACGACGAATGGCCGGGCCATGACATCCAGGTCCACCTGTTCGGGTCATCTGGAAACATGTTGTGCTCCGATGACTCTGATGGTTGGTGGCTTGAAACACACCTCACGCACCTTGAACCAGCGCTGACTTTTTCACAGTGGATATCTGTATCACCACCCCGTGGCGGGACTTGGAGAGCGTTTGCCTAATAGCCGATCTCCTTCAACGACGTACATACCCCATCCCTTCCCGAGTTCCTATGTTCTGCCCCGAGGCTAACCAAACGGTCCTAGACGGCATGGAGAACGTTGTTTGCGTCTCGTCGGCAAAGGTGCCCATTGTGAAGATCTGGGACCCCGAGCTGAACCTCGCCTGCGACATGAACGTCAACAACACACTGGCACTGGAGAACACCCGGATGATGCGGACGTATGTTAGTATCGACGACCGCGTACGACCTCTGGCCATGATCATCAAGCACTGGACACGGAGGAGGATCATCAATGACGCAGGTACGCGGTTCTCTTCTCCCCGGTTACCCCTGCAAGGACAGAATACAGTGCTGACACACCTGCTATACAGCCTTTGGTGGGACTTTGAGTTCCTACACATGGATTTGCATGGTCATTGCATTCCTCCAATTACGCGATCCTCCAGTGTTGCCCGCGCTTCACCAGCGGCATAACCTGAAGCTGGTCAAGCAGGACGGGACACGGAGCGAGTTTGCCGACGACATCCCGAAGCTGCGAGGGTTTGGCGCGAAGAACAAGGACGGCCTCGCGTCTCTCGTCTTCCAGTTCTTCCGCTACTACGCGCACGAGTTCGACTACGACAAGTGCGCATTGTCAATACGAACCGGCAAGCTGCTGACAAAGACGGAAAAGAAATGGCACATTGGATCGAACAATGCTCTCTGCGTCGAAGAACCGTTCAACACGATCCGCAACCTCGGGAACACGGCCGATGATACTTCGTTCCGCGGCCTTCACATGGAGCTGCGAAGGGCTTTCGACCTGATTTCTGAGGGCAAACTCGGCGAGTGCTGCGAGGAGTACCAGTTCCCTAAGGAAGAGGAAAGGATATGGCAGAAGCCAGCTCCCGCCCCAAGACCTGTCCTGCTGAGGAGTTCCTCACAGCAGCAGAGCGGTCGTGGCCGCGGCGGATATCGAGGGAATCGAAATTTCCACCGCAACAACGGGAACGCGGGTCGCCGGGCCTCGTCAAGCGTCGCCTACGACACGAACCAAGCCTTCGCACAACCAGGAATGCCTCCTGCTCTGAGTCCCCAGGACCTCCTGTGGTACCAGGCCCAGAGCCCCCAGCTCGGCGTGCCTCAAGAGCTCCTCACCACCTCGCTCAACGCGTTAGCCGCCCAGGAGACGATGCGTTTTCAACTCTACACGCAGCTCAACCAGCAGCAGGTCCTTGCCCATGCTCAGCGGCTTCAAAGTGGTTCGGCGACAGGGACAGACAGGGCCCGGACCAACTCCTTCGATAACCCCCCACTCACCGCCCCCATCAGGCCCGATCTGATGTACGGCTTTGGGTTTCCGCTCCAACCCACACAGTATTACCACCCCGCCTTCACCACCTATCCTTCGTCTCCAGCGACAGCGGTTCCGCCTTCGAGCTCGCAGTCCGAATTCCGGAGGAGCCTTCACCGGAACGCAGCAGCGAGCGAGTCGGGCGCCTCGCCTGGTAGCGGTGCCCTTAGGTCGCAATCCCAACCAGCTTCGAGGTCTTCGGTGGCCGCCTCGCAAACGATGGCGGCGTACTCGACGCCCAGTCAGTCGTATCACGGTGTTCCCGTGATGCAGCCACGGCAGATGCATGGCGTGCCCATTTCTGGCTTTATGCCCGATGGGACGGGCGACTTGGGATTTGATGATGGGGGAATCAAAGGCTTGTCGTTGTCGGACTCACCACCCGAGGACGACGGCCCGCGTTACATTGGGTATTACGTTAACGATTTTGCCAACCCTCACCGGCAAACGAACGGCTTCCCCACCAACGGTCCGGTGGTTGCGGAGCCCGCCCCGAGCACTCGAGGCCCGGGACGCCGCCGGTTGTCGACCGACCAGCTACCTCAGTCTGTACTCGATCGCAGGATGAAGCGCACGTCGAGATCTCCGTCGCCAATGGGGCACAATAGAGCTTTGTCTGTTGGGGTGAACTCGGCGCCGCTTCTTCCGGCCCCCTTCCCCAAGGCGAACGGGACGCTGCCACCGAAACCCCTGGTGGTCAACGGGACAGCACCGCAAACGGTACCGACCCCGGGATCTAGTCGCCAATCAACCGTCACCGAGCCTGCTGTTTCGGACGGCTACAACCATGATAACCCTCTGCACATCCACCAGAACGGGAGCCCCAACAGCTCGTGGTTGGAACAGCAAACCACCCCCTCGCCCAGAAGCGCCGAGCCCGTAGCAACACCGACTTCTCAGCGGCCAGTCATCGTGAACGGGTCATCGACAACCCGCTCCCCTACCACGTTGCCGAACTTCCTCGATGCGTCGTTCCAGCAACGGGTGGCAATGGGAGCTGGTCTCGGCATCCCTTACTCGGCAGTAGGAGGCGATCCCAACAGCCTGGCAGGCTTCGCGCGGATCCACACTCGTCAGCAGCTCGCGCCACTGGACCTCGCAACGGGGGATTTTGCGGTGCACCAGGAGTTGCCGCATCTGTCCCCGGTCTACGAGCACCGCACCCCGTCGCCGACGGTGGCGCGGAAATTCGAGCCGTCGCCCATCGTCCAGTCCCCAGCGTTGGCATCCACGAAGGAGTTCCGGTCCGAGCATCCCAAGACATCGCACAAGTCGTCATCCAGCAGGCCCACCACCAACGGGGCATCGGCGAAACCGCAGCAAGACACGACGGCCCGGTCGCCCCAAGACCAGCGGGTCAACGGCCTTGCGCGAGAAAACGGCCACGTGCGCGCTGCCAAGAGCCAGACCGAGTCCTTCACCGGCTGGCAAAAGTCCAAGTCGCGCAAGAAGACCGCCCTGGCGGACCTGAAACAGCCGGCCGCCGTGTTCCCGCAGAGCGAGCTGCCTCCCAAGAACGACGCCGACCGCAAAGGCGGCTGAGTAGGCTTCCCTTTGCGGGTGGTGTCGTGAAGCTCTCTGGATAGGGCCAGTCGGGCCGGTCGGGGCCAATCGTATTACGTGACCGACCGGCCGATTGGGCTGGGCTGGCGTTTTTCTTGGATACGTTGGTTGACTCGTACCATGGCATCGCGTCTTCTTTTGCCGGGCCGGTTGGCTGGCTTGGTTGTTGGACAGCTTTCCCTTCTGGATCGAGACGTCTGCTTGAGCCCGGGATGCTGTGCGCCCAGGGATCGGGAGGGTGGGTGGGCGGCAGGGCGGGCTCGGCATGGTGCGTTTTGCTTGCTCACGCGGATCACGACACAACGCATGAGCCGGGTCTATGCGGGACGGAGCGAGACTGGATGGGTGGTGAAGCACCGTCTGGATCTCTGGACGATGGACGACGACGATGACTGCGGTGTTTGGACCGACCGAGCAAGCATCATGAACGTTTTACGAATCGCGCGCGCGATGAAGCGAAATGTTGGTTGTTGGTATTCTTATCAGCGAGGCGCGTGCGAGGCTACGTTTCACCTGCGGCTGGGCAGGGCTGGGCAGGGCAAGGGTTCAGCAACGGGGAGCTCGCGGCACGGAAAACGAATGGGCAATCGACGAGTTGGGCTGTGAAGCATCAGCGAGCTTGGCGCCTCCTTTCTCGTTCGTGGAGGGTTAATGGATGACGTGGAGGAGGCATGCCGGGGGAAGGGGGCACTGTGTCTGTCTGTCTCGTGTGCCGGCCTGGGGTGGGAAGGGGCGGGAGGGAGACAGAGAGAGGATACCATTGTTATGTGTTTGTAACCCTCCCTTTTCCTTTTTTTCATATGTCTTTTTGTGCATCATGGACTTATAGAACGGGATACCATGGTCTGGTCTGGTCTGGTTCTGGTCGTCTTTTTTCTTTTCTTTTTTTTGTTGTTGGTTCTGTTTTGATGAAACGAGAGAAAGAGATGGAGCAAAGCGAAAACGTTGGGCATTGCGG
>OUNM011274695.1_pt1 | contig 29268 bp, 28 predicted proteins | sample 1769961 | NCBI WGS metagenome assembly OUNM01 (sample SAMEA3914820, study PRJEB12502) | metagenome | biome: forest; material: soil | place: USA | collected 2012-03-12 | depth 0.3 m | reverse complement strand
TAGATCGCCGTGCGGTGCTTGCCGCCATCCATCCAGGCCTCCGTATAGGAAGCAGGCTTAGCTTCGCCCGGCTCCAGCTCGAAGCGCGGGAAGGCGGGCTTGGCGACTTCGCCTGTTATGACGAGGCGCAGCGAAACCGCCTGCACCGGCGCTTCGTGGTCGGCATGGCCGTAGACACGCTCGTGCTCCCGATGGAAGGCTTCCGCCATCTTGGTCCAGTTGCCGATATTGGCTGCGTCGACGGGCGTGTCGATCTCGAAGGATTGGCCGCGATAGCGCAGTTCCGCCGAATGGCTGATCTCGTATTTGCCCTGATAGCCCTGATCGTTGCGCAGCCAATCGATCGCGCGTTTTTCCATCTCGGCATAGGCCGCCTTGATCGGGCTGCTCGCCGCTTCATCGAGATCGAGATAGATCGTGTTGATGAAGTCGCTCTTCAGGTCCGCGATCAGGCCGCCGAGTGCGCTCAGCACACCGGGCGTCGGCGGCACCACCACTTCCTCGACACCAAGTTCGCGAGCGAGGAAACAGGCCATCATCGGGCCGGCGCCGCCGAAGGCGATGATCGCGAATTCGCGCGGGTCGATGCCGAAACGGGAACTCAGGCCGCTCATCTCTGAGAACATGCCGGAGACGGCGATGCGGATGATCGCCTCGGAAGTTTCCTCGACCGTCTTGCCGAGTTTGGTTGCCAGCTCGCCGACAACCTGCCTGGCGCGCGCCTGATCGATCTCGACCGCCGCGTAGCCAAGCGCCGATACACCGATTAGTCCGCAGGCAGCGAAGGCGTCGGTGATCGTCGCCCGCGTGCCGCCACGATTGTAGCAGGCGGGGCCGGGGCGGGAGCCCGCGCTTTCCGGGCCGACCTTCAGCACGCCGAGCTTGTCGACCCAGGCGATCGAGCCACCGCCTTCTCCGATCGAACTCACCGAGACCGATGGGATAAAGATCTGGAAATCGCCGATGCGCTCGCCGACGCCGTATTGCGGCTTGCCGTCGATGATGACGGCGACGTCGGCTGTGGTGCCGCCGATATCGAGGCTCATGGCGCGCGGCATGTCGCAGGTTGCGGCCACATGGCTCGCGCCGATCACGCCGGAAGCCGTACCGGAGAGGATCATCTGCACGCAATCGTGCTTGCCCTGTTCGGCGGTCATCACGCCGCCATTGCTCTTGGTCAAGCGCGGCTCGGCCGGCACGCCGACCTCCTTCAGCGCCTTCTGCAGCGAGCCGAGATAATGCGAGACACGCGGCTGTACGTAGCCGCCGATGGCGGCCGTGATCGTGCGCTCGTATTCGCGGATGATCGGCCAGGTTTCGCTCGACAGGAAGACCGGGATTTCCGGCGCGACTTCCTTGGCGATGCGCTTCACCGCCTGCTCATGCTCCGTGTTGCGATAGGAATGCAGCAGCGAGACGACGATGCCCTCGGCCTTGGCGGCCTTGGCGCCTTCGACCGCCTCCCGCACGCTTGCTTCGTCAAGTGCGCCGGAGACGCTGCCATCGGCTTTGATCCGACCCTTGATCCCGAACACCATGTCACGCGGGATCAGTGGGACCGGGCGCTTCGAGAGCAGGTTGTACATGGCCGGGATTTTAAGCCGCGCCAGCTCCAGCACGTCGCGGAAATGCTTGGTGGTGAAGAGGGCGAGCTTCAGCCCCTTGCGTTGCACGACGGTGTTGACGCCAACCGTCGTGCCATGGGTGAAGTAGCCGATCGCGGAAGCAGGAATTCCGTATCGCTCGCCGATCAGGCGGATGCCCTCCAGAACCTCCGCGCCCGGCTCATCCGGCCGCGAGAAGACCTTCAGGCTTTGCAGCTTGCGGCTGTCCTCATCGAAGATTGCGAAATCGGTGAAGGAACCGCCGATATCGACGCCGACACGATAATTCATCTCTTAACGTCCAATCTGCTTGTTCCAGGCCTCAAGCCACTTGGTGGTGAAGTCGTTCACTTCCTTGTAGGGCGGCACCACGATCGCCGAGATCGGTGTGATCTCATGCGCGATCTTGGGATCGAAACTCGCGTCCTTGTTGGCGATGCCGTAGCGGATGGCGTTGCCGAAACAGGACTGAGCTTCCTTGCTCAGCGCGTAATTGGCGAAGCTGAAGCCGAGGTCCGAGCTGCCCTTCATCTTCTGGATCCAGGTCATCGCGACCACGACGCCGGGCTCCGGATTGTAATAGTCGAATTCGGGATTGCCGCCGTCGATGAAGGCCCAGGCGCGGCCGTCCCAATAGAGCGCCATGTCGATATCGCCGCTCTTGAGACCGTTCAGCACCTGGTTGGGGTCGGTCCAGAACTGAAGATTGCCGCTGTCGCGCATCTTCTTGACCATATCCAGGCCCGGCTGGATGTTGTTCTCGTCGCCGCCGAACTGCTTGGCCATCCACCAGACCGAAACAGTCAGGCCGCCGCTCGGATAATTGATGTTCGGCATCGAGGCCTTGTACTTGCCTGCGATCACGCCCTCGACGAATTCCTTCCAGTTCTTCGGCGGGGTCTTCACCGTACTCTTGTTGAAGATGATGCCCATCGAGCCGTAGTTGTGGATCGAGCCGTTGCCTTGGGAGATCTTGGTGAACTCCGGCGCGACCTGCGCCATGTTCGGCACGTTCTCGGTCGTGAACTTGTCGACCAGCCCGCGATTGATCGCGTCAATCGAGGTTTCGGTCGCGTTGTAGAGGATATCGACCGGCGGCTTGCCGGGGGTCGCCGCAACCTGGTTCATCACCTGCACCGAAGAGCCGAGCACCACATCGACCGTCTTGCCGGTCTGCTTCTGCCAAGGCTCGATCATGCATTTGCGCAGGCTCTGTTCCCAGACGCCGCCAAAGGCGTTGACGACCAGATCGGCCGCGTGGCTGGCTTGAGTGATGCTAAAAAAGGCGAGAACCGCACCGGCCACAGCCGGCTTCCAAACTCGATGGCACCTGCGCATTGGCTTAACTCCCGCTCGGAAAGTCCGACGGGAAACGAGACTATTCAATATATTGAAGGGGGCGCAAGAGATTTTCGGAAAATATTTTTCGTATCGGAAAAATATGGCTAGAAAACCATGATCGGTTCATTATGATGAAAACATATCACGATAGCAGAGGCGCGGCTTGGACGATTTTGCGGATCAATTGACCGGCGCCGCAGCCGGAGGCAGGCTTGCCGAAGGTAGCCAAGCATCGCGCGTGCCAAAGCTCGGCGCGACGATCCGCAGGCTGCGTCTCGCGAAGGGGCTTACCTTGCAGGATCTGGCGGAACGCGCGGATGTTTCGGTCGGCATGCTGAGCCAGCTCGAACGCGACCGCGCCAACCCGTCGCTGCGGGTGCTGAGCCAGGTGAGGGATGCGCTTGGTGCGTCGATGAGCGCGCTGTTCGCCGATAGCGAGGAGGCCGCGCCGGTCGATCCGGATTTTGTCTCGAGAGCCGGCCACCGTCCGATGCTGGATGTGGGGTATCTGGTCCAGGAATTGCTCGCGGTTGGGCCGCCGGGCGGCATGCAGCTGACCTTGCTCCACTTGCCACCTTTGGGTGTCGCGCGCGAACATCAGCTCGTCATCGCCAATGAGAAAGGGGGGTTCGTGCTGGAAGGGAGTTTTCTTTTGTCGGTTGCCGGACAGGACGCGCTTCTCGGGCCGGGCGACAGTTTTCTGTTCGACGGCATGCGGCCCCACAGTTTCCGCAATCCGGAGGATCGGCCAGCCAAGGTGATCTGGGTGATGGCGGCGCCTCGTGCGGAGCAGCATCATTGAACGCGCCGCTGAAGACCGAGGCAAAACCTGCTCTCTCCACGCCTCTCGCCTTGCACGGCGTCAGCAAGAGCTATGGCGGTATCAGGGCGCTCAAACCCCTTGATCTGCTGGTGCCAGAAGGCGAGATGCTCGCCGTTCTCGGCCCGTCGGGCTGCGGCAAGACCACGACACTGCGCATCGTCGCGGGGTTCGAGGCGCCTGATACCGGCAGTGTTCTGATCGGCGACAAGGACGTGACCGACCTGCCGCCGAACAAGCGCGCGCTCGGCATGATGTTCCAGAATTACAGCCTGTTTCCGCACATGAATGTCGGCGAAAACGTCGCCTATGGGCTGAAAATGCGCGGCATGAACCGGGCCGATCGCGAAAAGCGTGTGCGCGCCATGCTGGCGCTGGTGCGGCTCGAAGGCACGGAGGATCGCGCTATCGGCCAACTCTCAGGCGGCCAGCAGCAGCGCATCGCTCTGGCCCGCGCGCTCGCGCCGGAACCGCGCATCCTCCTGCTCGACGAGCCGCTTGGCGCGCTCGACAAGAATCTGCGCGAGGGCATGCAGTTCGAGCTGCGGCAGATCCAGCACAAGCTCGGCATCACCTCAATCATGGTCACCCATGATCAGGAGGAAGCTCTGACGATGAGCGACCGCGTAGCCGTGATGTCGGCCGGTGAAGTGGTGCAGTCGGGGCCGCCGACCGACGTCTATGAGCACCCCCGCAATCGTTTTGTCGCGGAATTCCTGGGAACCGCGAATATCTTTCGCGCAACCGCCAAGGAGCAGGTGGAAGGCGGCTGGCGCGTGGCGCTGGATGGGCTGGGCGGGGCCGAGGGCATTGCACGAAGCGACCAGCCGCTTGCGCCTGGCCAATCAGTGTTGATTGCGGTGAGGCCGGAGCGCCTTGCCTTCGTGCAGCCGGCCCAGGGCGCGATCCGCTGCGCGCTTCGTGATTTGGTGTTTCGTGGTGCGACCTTTGCCTATGAACTGCGAGCACCGGGCCGTGATGCGCCGATCGTTGTTTATACCCAGGTTCGCAGCCCCGTCAGTCCTGGCGAGGAGGTCGGATTGACCTGGCAGGCTGGCGCAGCGGTCGTGCTACAGGATCAGCCATGAGCGCACGCCGGCGCTTCCAACTCACCCGGCCGAGCTGGACCGTGCCGGTCGTGTTGTTCCTCTCTTTGTTTTTCATAGTGCCGCTGATTTCCAACATTCTGCGCGGCAGCGCGACTTCGGAAGTAGCGCAGGGCGGATTTCTCGCGCCCTACATCAAGCTCTTCACCGATCCCTATTATTTCGGCGTCCTGCTGACCACGCTGCAGGTCGCGGTCACCGCGACGGTGGCGAGCCTCGTGATTGGTTATCCCGTCGCTTATTTCATGGCTCGTTATGCCGGTCGCTGGAGCGGCATCATGGTCTTCGTGCTGGTCGCGCCGCTGTTGACCTCGATCATCATGCGTACTTTCGGTTGGCGAGTGCTGTTATCCAGACGCGGCGTCGTGAACACGCTGCTCAACCAGGTCGGTCTCGTCACCCGCCCGACCAATATCTCGGACGAGACAATCGCCGTCTATATCGGCCTGGTCCATGTGCTGGTGCCATTCATGGTTCTGTCCATTCTGGCGGTCTTGCAAGGCGTCGACGTCCGGTTGGAGGAGGCGGCGCGCGCTCTGGGGGCAGGGCGCATTCGCACCTTCTTCACCGTCACATTGCCGCTCAGCATCGACGGTGTAATCACTGGCTGCATCCTGGTCTTCGTCGTCACCAATGGCAGCTTCCTCACCATGCTGCTGCTCGGTGGCGGCAAGACGACGACGCTTTCCCTGCTGATCTACCAGCAGTTCAACATGAGCGGCGATCTCGGCTTCGCGGCGGCAATGGGTAACGTCCTGCTGCTGATGGCGCTGATTGGTCTCGCACTCCAGACGGCGGTTCTTCGCCGCGGGCAGGCCTGAGTCATGAGCGCGCTTGTCAGACGCCGCCGGCGCGATTGGCCGAGGATCATCCTCACGATCTACGTGCTGTGCTTCGTCGTCTTCATCTTCAGTCCGATCGTCTCGGTCATCGTCGTTTCGTTCTCCTCGGCCTCCTTCATCACCTTCCCGGTGCCGGGCTGGAGCCTGCGCTGGTACTGGCGGATCATCGAATACCGCCCCTTTATCGACTCCCTGCTGGTTTCCATCCAGCTTGCGCTGTCATCCGCCGTGCTCGGCGCGGCTTTCGGCGTGCCAGCCGCGTTGGCGCTGGCGCGCTCGCGCACCCTTTGGGCGGCGACACTTTCGAATGTCCTGCTCGCACCGATCAGCGTACCGGCGATCGTGCTTGGCTTTTCGCTGCTCTATTTCCTGGCTGGCCTGGGCTTCGGCATCTCGTTCCTGTCATTGCTGATCGCCCATACGGTCGTGTCGATCCCCTATATCGTCCGCACCGTACTCGCGACCTATCGTGGCCTTTCGCCCTCGCTCGAGGAAGCGGCGTCTATTCTTGGCGCCTCGCGCTGGCAGATCCTCCTGCACACCACGCTGCCGCTCATCCGGCCCGGTATCTTCGCCGGCGCGCTTTTCTCGGTGCTGACCTCGCTCGATAATTTGCCGCTTTCCTTCTTCTTCGGCAGCGCCAGCACCAACACCCTGCCGGTGGTGATGCTGAGCTACATGGAAAACCAGTTCGACCCCTCGATTGCCGCCGTCAGCACGGTGCAGATGCTGATCGCCGTCATCTGCCTGCTGGTGCTCGACCGCTTCTACGGGATCGAACGGCTGACAGCGACATGATGGTCGCTGCGCGACACGCTTGAAATCACGGGATTTTCAAAGATGGCTTGGCTTATTGGCGTTGATATTGGCGGTACCTTTGCCGATTTCGCCGCGCTCGATACGGAAACCGGCAAGCTCAACACGCTCAAGGTTCTCACCACTCCTGCGGAGCCTGGCCAGGATGTCGCCGCCGGCCTTGGCAAGCTGGTCGAGGGCGGATTGCAGCCGCAAGCGGTGAGCCGTTTCGTCCACGGCACCACGGTTGGCGTCAACACTATCATCCAGCGGCGCGGTGCGCGGCTGGCGCTGTTCACCACGGCCGGCTTCACAGATCTGCTGGAGCTTGCGCGTCTGCGCATGCCTGACCCTTACAATCTGTTCTGCGAGCGGCCCGACCCGTTGGTGCCGCGTGAACGCGTCTTTCCAATCAATGAGCGCATGGATGCCGAGGGCAAGACGCTGGTTGCTCCGGAGCGCGTGACCGTGGCGGCGGCGGTGAAGGCCGCTATGGCGGCGAAATGCGACGGGATCGTCGTCTCCTTCCTGCATGCCTGGCACAACTCCGCCCATGAGGATGCAGTCGCTGCGATGGTCGCGGAGATGGCGCCCTCACTCTTCGTGTTTCGTGGCAGCGAGGTCTGGCCGGCGATCCGCGAATATGAGCGCACCACCACGTCCGTGCTGAACGCTTATGTGCATCCGCGCATTGATGCCTATCTGGAGCAGGTCGAGCGGCAGTTGAAATCGGCGGCTATCGCTGCTCCCTTGCTTCTCACCACCTCCGCGGGCGGCACGATGACGGCGGCGCGCGGAAGGCGCGATTGCGTCGGCATGCTGCTTTCCGGCACGGCATCGGGCGTCGTAGGCGCAGGTGTCGTCGCCAAGGCTGCCGGAGTGCATGCCGTGCTGACCCTCGACATGGGCGGCACCAGCGCAGATGTCGCCTTGCTGATCGACGGCGCTCCGGCTTTCGGCAGCGGCCAGACGATCGGTGATTTTCCACTGGCGATCCCGACCGTCGCTGTCATTTCGAGCGGGCAAGGCGGTGGCTCGATTGCGCGTCTCGATGCGCAAGGTGTGCTCCAGGTCGGGCCGGAAAGCGCTGGCTCGACGCCGGGGCCAGCCTGTTTCGGTCGTGGCGGGACGGGCTGCACCGTGACCGACGCCGCCTTGCTCTGCGGCATCCTCGGCCACGGCGATCTGGGTTTCGGCGCCATCGCACCTCAGAAAAGCCTGGCGGAAGAAGCGGTCGCGCCAATCGCGACGCAGCTTGGGATGGATGCCGCAAGCGCGGCGGAGGGCGTGTTGCAGGTCGCGATCAGCGGCATGCTTGTGGAAATCGAGAAGATGCTGGCCCGCGCCGGCATGCATGCCAGCGAATTGACGCTGATGCCCTTTGGCGGCGCGGGCCCGATGCTCGGTGCGCTGCTGGCTGAAGCCGCAGGCGTGACCCGCGTTCTTGTTCCAACCGTGCCCGGCGTCGTCTGCGCGCTCGGCGCACTGGCCGCCGATCTGCGTCGCGATGCGATGCGCACCGTACTGTTGCCGCTTGATGAGGCGGCTTGGCCAAGACTCGAGGAAACCTGGCGCACGCTCGTCGCCGAGGCTGATGAAGCTTTGATCGAGATGAGCGGCCCTGACGCTTCCGAGATCAGCTATGGCGCGGACCTGCGCTATCGCGGCCAATCCTACGAGTTGACTGTGCCGGTGCCAGGCAACCTGCTTGAAAATGGCAAGCGGGAAGCGCTGCTCGATCTTTTCCATGCCGCGCATGAACGCAATTTCGGCCATTGCGATCCGGAAGCGCCGCTCGAGGTCGTGAGCCTTCGTGTTGCGGCGCTCCGTCCTTCCCCACCGCTGCCGATGCCAAAGACGCCCGCGCATATCCATCAGGCCATTTCCGAAGCCGAGATTGAGCTTCGGCTTACGGGCTCGTGGCGCAAGGCAGGCCTTTATCGCCGCGCCGCCTTACGTCCGGGTGGTCAATTGTCAGGCCCCGCCGTCATTACACAAGCCGACTGCACCATCCTCGTTCCTGATGGCTGGAACGCCGTCACCGATGAACTCGGCAACCTGGTCATGGAGCTTCGCTGATGCGCACCGATCCGATCACCGTCCAGGTGCTGCGCAACCATTGTCGAGCCTCCGTCGAGAGCATGGCGACGACGCTTTACCGCACCGCGCATTCCACCTTCGTCAAGGAGACGGAGGATTTCACCATCCAGATGCTCGATGCGAACGGCAAGACCTGCGCCGTGCCGCTCGATCTCGGCGCGACCTGGTATCCCGGCGTCGATTACGAGGCCGCGATCGCGCTCGTGCCCGGCGGCTACGAGCCCGGCGATATCGCCATGACCAGCGACCCTTATTCCGGCTACCTCTCCACGCATCCGCCGGACACAAACATGTGGAAACCGGTTTTCCATGAGGGCGAGATTATCGCCTTTGCCGGCGGCCATATTCACAATGTCGATGTCGGCGGCGCGGTGCCGGCGAGCCTCTCGCGCACGCTGACGGAGGTCCATCAGGAGGGCCTTCGCGTCCCGCCAAGCAAGCTCTACCGGGCCGGCGTGCTCGACGAGACGTTGGTGCGGACGATGATGACCAACGTTCGCGTGCCGGAGCAAAACTGGGGCGATCTCAAAGCCTTGGTCGCGGCCGTTAACACGGGAGAGCGCCGCATCCTCGATCTGGCGCGCCGCTTCGGCGTGCGCAAGCTGGTGGATGGGCTAGCGGACTTGCTGGACTACGGCGAGGCTCAGGCGCGCGCCGTTCTCGCCAGCTTGCCGGATGGCGATTATCCCTTCGCCGATTATTGCGATGAGGATAGCGTCGGCGGCGATCCGCTGCGGCTCAATCTGCTGCTGCGCATCCAGGGCGATTCCGCGATCCTTGATTTCACTGGCACCGATCCGCAGACGATGTCGTCGCTGAATGTGCCGACCGGCGGCCATCCGCGCCATTCTCTGATCCTGGTCGGCGTCTATTACGTCCTATCCGCTCTCCACCCCGGCATCATGCTGAATTTCGGCACGACCCGACCTTTCACCTGCATCCTGCCGGAGGGCAGCGTCGTCAATCCGGCTTTTCCGGCGGCCGTGGGTATGCGCAGCCTCACCTGTGCTCGTCTGCGCAGCCTGGTCTTCGGTGCTTTTGCGCAGGCCGCGCCCGAGCGGCTGGCGGCTGCTCCCGCGGGTTCATCCTGCATCATCAATCTTGCCGCGGAGCATCCGCGCAGCGGCCGTCGCGTGATTGCCGCCATCGCGCCGATCGTCGGCGGGGGCGGAGGCATGCCGCATCGTGACGGTACTGATGGTTCCGGCGCGGATGCGGCTTACCTCAAGAACAGTCCTATCGAGATCACCGAATCCGAAGCGCCTGTCCGCATCCTGCGTTACGGTCTGATGCCGGATACGGGCGGGGCAGGGGCGCATCGCGGTGGGCTGGCGACGGTGATGGAGTTCACCACCGATGTGCCGAACGCCACCGTTACGGCGCGCAACCGCGACCGCTCGATCTTCCAGCCCTGGGGTATCCTTGGCGGCAAGCCCGGAGCGGCCAGCAGCTTCACGCTGAACCCGGGCAGGGCAGGCGAGCGCGACCTCCGCAACACCGATATCCTGCAACTGGAGCCTCAGGACATCGTCCGCATCATCTCGCCCGGTGGCGGCGGACGCGGCGATCCGATTTCGCGCAAGCCGGAAGCCGTTTTGCGTGACGTGCAGGCCGGCCGTCTCGGTGAGGCGGCGGCCGAAAAGGAATACGGTGTGGTGCTGCGCGATGGTGCGGTCGATAAGGAAGCGACAGCGGCACTTCGTGCATCGCTCAAGCCGCGCACCGGCTTCGATGGCGGCCCGGAGCGCAAGGCGCATGAAGCGCGCTGGGATAAGGATGCCTATGCGGCGCTCGGCGAAGCCTTCGCCAATGTGCAGCCAAGCTGGCGGCCAGCATTGAAACGGCGTCTCTTCGCAGCCGTGCGGGCCGCACCCGAGCTATCGCCTCGGGAAGTAATTGCGAAGGTGCTGGGCGCTGCGGGTTAGCCCTCAGCGCGAGAGCCTAAGCGCCGACCAACACCCAGAGCACAACGGCATCCGTCGGACCGGTCGAAGTCCAGCAATGCTCGGAGTTCGCGTCATAATAGATCGAGTCGCCCTTGTTCAGCTCAAGCGGCTCGTAGAGCCGGCTGTGGACGATCATAGTTCCCTCCAGGACCATGACGAAAATCTCGGATTCGGACTTCGCCCAGGCCTGGTATTCCTCAGTCGAGCGCGCCGTCACCGTCGTCAGGATCGGTGTCGCGCGCTTGTTCTTCATGTCGGCGCAAAGCAGCTTGTTGTTGCAGGTAAGCGTCTGATGCCGGTTGCCCTCGCCAGCCCGCGTCACGCTGCGACGCCCCGGAAAGTTGGCGACGACATTGTCCTGCTCGGCCAGCAAGGTCACCAGCTCGATATCCATGCCATGGGCGATGCGCTCCATGGTCGAAATGGTCGGCGATAGTTCGTTACGCTCGATCTTCGAGAAGGCCGAAGCCGAAACGCCGGTCAGCCGGCTGGCATCCTGCAGCGTTAGCTTGCGGCTCTTGCGTGCTTCGAGCAGCCGCGCGCCGATATTGATCGCGGTCTTCGCGCCATCGCCCTGTTTTGGCGGGACATCGCGGTCGATCTGCTGGATCACGTCTCGGATCAAGGCGGCCTGATCTGCCACCGAGCGCTTGGACATTCCGATCTCCTCTGAACCGACTCCCGCGGAGCGGCCGATATATCAGGAATTCATACGCCCCAACGTTGGCTATGGAAAGAACGTAACTCTTATCGAGGAAATTTTTTCCGATAATATATTTTTTGATTTTCGTATTGACAGCGCGCCGATGGTGAAAGAGCGTTGGGTCCGGACTTGAGCCCATCGAGGCAACGGTGCGAGCGGCCATCACAGCCGTTCCGCATGGCGAGGAAAGGGACCGGACGATGCAATTATCCAAGGATCAACTCAGCGGCATCTACACCGCGATCGTCACCCCGTTGAAGGACGATAAGTCCGTCGATTTTGCCGGGCTGCAGGAGCTTGTACGCTTCCAGTTGGCGGCTGGCGCGGCCGGTATCGTGCCAATCGGCGGCACCGGCGAATATCCCGCATTTTCGCGCGATGAGCGCCGCGACATCGTCAAGGCCACCGTTGAGGCGGCGGGTGGAAAGCCTGTCATCCCGGGCGTGCTGGCAACCGGTTTTCAGGATGCCGTGGAAGCGGGCCGCGATTTTGCCAAGGCTGGCGCTACCGCGGTGATGACGGTCACGCCGTATTATGCGCCCGGCCCCCAGGATGGCATGCGCGCCTATTTCCGCGAATACCGCGACGCGCTTGATCTGCCTGTCATGCTTTACCAGATTCCGCGCCGCACTACCGTTCAGGCCAGCGCTGAATGTGTTCAGGCCATGGCCGAAGATGGCTCGATCATCGGTATGAAGTTTTCCTCATACGACATGCCGGAATTCATCAAGACGGTGAAGCTTGCGGGCGACAAGATCGCGATCCTCAGCGGTGAGGAGCCGATCTTCGCTACCCACATCGCGCTTGGCGCGAAGGGGGGCGTGCTGGCTTCCGCGACCGCCTATCCGCGCACCTGGATCGAGATTTTCAACCTGGCCAAGGCCGGCAAGCTCACGGAGGCGCTGGCTTATCAGAAGCGTATCGACCCGGTCGTCGACACGATCTATCTGGAGACGAATCCTGGCCCGTTGAAGACATTCATGGGCCTGATCGGCCATCCGGTCGGCCCTGTTCGCCTGCCGTTGCTGCCGCCGCTGCCTGAGACGCAAGCGAAGCTCGAAGCGCTGGCCAAGACCGTCAAGCAGCTCGATCTTTCCTGATACGGGCACGCCTCGGCAATGCTAGCAAAGCTTCTCGAAATCGTCGGTGAAAAGGGACTGGTCTCCGATCCCAAGGAGATGCAGCCCTGGCTGACGGATTGGCGCGATCGGTGGCATGGCTCGGCGATCGCCATCGTCTCGCCAGCCTCAACGGAAGAAGTCGCCGCCGTCGTCAAGCTTTGCGCGGCGGAAAAGCAGCCGATCTTTCCCGTCGGCGGCAATACCGGACTTTGTTTCGGCGCGGTGCCGATCAGTGGCGACGCAGAGAAACCCGGCATTGTCCTGTCGTTGCGCCGCATGAACCGCATTCGCAATATCGACGTCGCGGCGAATACCGCGACGGTCGATGCGGGGCTTGTGCTTGGCGATCTCCATACGGCTGCCGAAGCGGTCAATCGCCAGTTTCCGCTGCATCTCGGCAGTGAGGGCAGCGCGCAGATCGGTGGTCTGATCTCGACCAATGCCGGCGGCACCGCCGTCGTGCGCTATGGCCCGATGCGCGATCTCGTCGCCGGCCTTGAGATCGTGCTTGCCGACGGACGGGTGCTGTCCGACCTCGTCGCGCTGAAGAAAGACAATACCGGCTATATGCTGCGCCACCTGTTCATCGGCGCGGAAGGCACGCTCGGCATCATCACCGGAGCCGTCCTGAAACTGCACCCGCTGACCCCGAATGGCGCGCATGCCTGGGCCGCCGTCCGTTCGCCGCAGGTGGCGGTGGAATTGCTGACCGCGCTGCAGAGCCGCGCCGGCTCGGCGATCCTGGCATACGAGCTGGTCTCGGCCTCGCAATTTGAATTTGTCCGCCGCCATATCGAGCGTATCCGCATTCCGTTCGAGATCATTCCCGCCTGGTCCGTGCTGATCGAACTCGGCAGCGAAGATACCTCCAGCGATCTCAACGCCATCCTCGAAGAGGTCATCGGCGATTTTCTAACGCGCGAGGCGGTGGAAGACGCGTTCATCGCCGCCTCGAAGCAGCAGGCGGACGATATCTGGCACGTGCGCCATTCGGTGTCCGAGGCCAACAAGAAGCAGGGCATGAGCATCACGCACGATGTCGCGGTGCGCGTGTCCGATGCCCCCGCCTTCATCGCTGCAGCCGACAAGGTTTCGGCCGAGCTCTATCCGGAAGCTATCCCTGAAGTCGTTTGCCATCTGGGCGATGGCAACGTGCATTACATCCTGATGTTCACGTTTGAATATTGGGCCGCGCTCCCTGATCCGGAAGCTTTCGCGCTGGAGGTCGAGCGCAAGATCCATGACGTGGCGGCGAAGTTCTCCGGTACCTTCAGTGCCGAGCACGGCGTTGGCCGCAAGCTGACGGAAGAGCTGGCCCGCCTTGGCGATCCGCTGCGTGTCGAGCTGATGCAGCGGACCAAGGCGATGCTCGATCCGCATAATCTGATGAATCCCGGCGTCCTGCTTGCGGCTGAGGCCGCGCGGTGAAGCCGCTCCACCATCTGCCGCAGGGACGGCGGTAAATCGCCCGCCAGAGAAAGCGGGCTCGCACCTCATCGATCATGAGGATTGGATAATGTTCGGGAGAGCAGGATCATGGAACGCAGAGAACTGATTGGAATGCTTGGCGTCGGCGCGGCCGCTGCGGCGCTGGCCGGATCGGCCACCACGGCTGCCGCTCAGGCCGCCGGCCAGAACACCTTCGATCGCGTCATCGCCAACAAGAAGATGCGGCTTGGCGCGGTAACCTCCAGCGCCCCCTGGTTCATCAAGGACCAGACAACGGGCAAATGGGGCGGTCATTTCTACACGATTGGCTCCGCTCTTGCCGCCGATATGGAAGTCGAGCTCGAACTGGTCGAGACGACCTGGGGCAACGCGGTGCTCGATCTCCAGGCCGACAAGATCGACATCATGTTCGGGCTGAATCCGACGCCGAAGCGCGCCATGGCGGTCGATTTCTCGAATACCGTCTATGACAGCGCCCTCGTCGTCATCGCCAAGCCAGGCTACGAGCCGAAGAGCTGGGCAGAGATGAACACGCCGGAGACCAAGATCGCGGTCGATGTCGGTTCAGCGCATGACCAGATCGCGACCCGGCTTTGCTCCAAGGCGCAGATCACCCGCTTCAAGACCATCACCGAAGCTTCGTTGGCGCTGCGCAGTGGCCGCGTCGATGTGCAGCCAATCTTCTGGATGGGCGGTGTACGCGCGGTAAAGGCTGATCCGAGCCTCGGCAAGGTCGTGGTGCCGCAGCCCTTCTTCGGCTCGACCTCCAACGCTGCTTTCCGCCGTGAAGTGGACAAGACCTGGCGCGACTTCGTCAACACCTGGATCGGCTACGCACGCGGCCTTGGCCTCGTGCGCGAGGCGGTGGTGGCGAGCCTCGATCAGGTTGGCGTCAAGCCGGAAGACCTGCCGGCCGGAATCTCGCTCTAAGAGAGCGATATTCAACCTCGCTCGTCATTGCGAGGCGAAGCCGAAGCGATCCAGGAGTCAGAGGCACTAGCGACTCCTGGATTGCTTCGTCGCTGTGCCCCTCGCAATGACGATTGCGGGAAGCAAAGGGCTCGCAGAAAACAGGATTGGCATGCCCTACACTTGGAATTTCGATATCGTCTGGAGCTACCGCTGGGTTTTCGTCCAGGGAACGGCGGTCACGATTGGCTTGACTATTGCCATCGTCGTGCTCGGCCTGGTCATCGGCCTGATTGCGGCGCTGGCGCAGCTATCGCGGTATCCCGCGTTGCGCTGGGTCTCGTGGTTCTACATTGAAATCTTCCGGCTGACGCCGCTGCTGGTCCAGCTTCTCTGGTTCTATTACGCGCTGCCGATCCTTGCCGGCATCAAGCTGACAGCGCTCACCGCCTCGGTCATCACGCTCTCGCTCTACGGCGGCTCATTCTATGCGGAGGTTATCCGCGGCGGCATCGTCTCGATCGAACCCGGCCAATCGGAAGCGGGACTTGCGCTCGGCATGCGGCCGGGCGAGGTCATGCGCCGGATCGTGCTGCCGCAGGCGATCAAAAGGATGACGCCGCCGCTGCTCAACCAGTCGATCATCCAGTTCAAGAACACTTCGCTCGTGTCGGTGCTCGCCGTGCCCGATCTACTCTATCAGGGGCAGGTGGCGGCGATGGACACCTATCGTGCGCTTGAGGTCTATACAGTGATCGCCTGTGTGTATTTCATCGTGCTGCTGCCGCTTACGGTGCTGGTGAAGCGCGGCGAGAAGAAGCTGGCCGAGAGCCATTGAGGCGAAGATGTCGAGTTACAAGATTGTAGTTTCAGGTCTGCGCAAACAGTTCGGCTCGCTGGTCGTGCTGCGCGACATCAATCTCAAGGTCGAACCCGGTCAGGTCATTGCGCTGATCGGCCCATCCGGCTCTGGTAAATCGACGCTTCTGCGCTGCCTGAACCTGCTGGTCATTCCGGAGGGTGGCGAGATTCGTATCGGCGAGGACGCCTTTTCCTTTGCTGACGGCGGCGGGCTGCCCAGCACACGGGAGCAGGCGCGTTTCCGCTCGAATACCGGCATGGTGTTTCAGCACTTCAATCTTTTCCCGCATATGACGGTGCTGCAGAACGTCATGGAAGGGCCGGTCACGGTCAAGAAGATGGCAAAGCCCGCAGCGGCCGAGATCGCGCGCAAACTGCTGGCCAAGGTCGGGCTGGCGGACAAGGTCGACGCCTTTCCGGCCAAGCTCTCCGGTGGCCAGAAGCAGCGTGTGGCAATCGCGCGGGCGTTGGCGATGGAGCCCTCCGTCATGCTGTTCGACGAAGCGACGTCCGCGCTCGATCCCGAACTCGTCAGCGAAGTGCTGCAGGTCATGCGCGATCTTGCCAGCGAAGGCATGACGATGATCATCGTCACCCACGAAATCTCCTTCGCGCGCGAGGTCGCCGACCGGCTGCTCTTCATGCGCGATGGCGTGATTGTCGAGGAAGGCCCGGCGCGCGAGGTAATCGACGCGCCGAAGGAGGAGGCGACACGCGCCTTCCTCAGCCATTTCCACAATCGCGGCTGACCGGAGCGTTTCGGATGAGCAGCGATTTGCTCTATCTCTCGCGGGATGATGTCCGCAAACTCGCGATCACGCCGGGCGCGGCGCGTGAGGCGGTGCTGCAGGCCTTTCGCGATCATGCTGTGGGACTGAACCAGAGTCTGCCGAAAAGCGCGCTTCTCCTTGGGCCGGGCCACGGATTCCAGGGCATGGTGGCGGCCTCGAAGGCGCAGGACGTCGCGACCTTGAAATGGGTTTCGATGGCTCCCGTTGCGCCGAACAGTCCAGCGCCAGGCATCAATGCGCTCATTTGCGTCAGCGACTATGCAACTGGCGCGCCTCTCGCCGTGTTGGATGGCGACGAGATCACTCTGATCCGCACCGCGGCTCTTTCCGCCGCTGCTGCCTCTCGCATGGCTCCGCGCGATCCTGAAACTATCGGTTTCATCGGCTGCGGCCTGCAAGCCTATTCGCACCTGGCCGCTTTCCACGATCTTTATCCGGAGTTGAAGACAGCCCTCGCTTTCAGCCGCAGCCGGTCCTCCGCCGAGAGCTTGGCGAAGGCGGCCGAGGCGCAAGGTCTCGAAGCAGAAGTGCTCGACGATGCCGATGCATTGCTCTCCCGGGCCGATATCGTGATCTCCATGGTGCCAGGGGCGCCGGGGCTTCGCTCGTTCCTTGATGCGCGTCTGATGAAGCCGAGTTCCTTCGCCTCCGCCGTCGATATCGGCCGGAGCTGGTTGCCTGAAACCTTCCCCGCTTTCGACGTCTTGGCGACCGACAGCTTGGCCCAATCCAAATCGCCTTATGATGTCGATGGCGAGCCGGTGACGACGGCCCGTTTTCAGCACGACCTGATAGGGCTGGCTGGATTGGAGGCCCCGATCGCCGCCGATAAGCGCTCGCTGTTCTGCTTCCGCGGCTTCGCTCTTGCCGATCTCGCGCTGGCGCATCTCGTCGTAGAGAAGGCGGACGAAACCGGAGCCGGCATGCGGCTGCCGAGATGACGACGAGCTCCAGGCTCTCACATATCCTGAACGTGGAAGATGCACGCCGCGCTGCCAGGCGTCGTCTGCCGCGCTGGCTGTTCGAATATGTCGATCGCGGCAGTGAGGACGAGGTTTCGGTCGGCAACAACCGTCGCAGCCTGGACGCCATCCGTCTGGCCCCGTCGGTCCTGATCGATGTTTCGAAGCGCGATCTCTCCGCGACGGTCTTCGAAAAGACGCGCCCGCTGCCGATGATTATCGCGCCGACAGCTGTTGCCGGCCTCGTCTGGCATGATGGCGAGATCGCGATTGCGCAGGCGGCCGCTAATGCCGGCATCCCGTTCTGCGTCTCGACGCAATCGATTACTTCGATCGAGCGGATCGCCGAGACGGGCGCGGAACTCTGGTTTCAGCTCTACGTCTTCAAAAACCGCGCTCGCACCATGACGCTGCTCGATCGCGCTTGGGCAGCCGGTAGTCGGACACTTCTGCTGACCGTCGATACCGCCGTTGGTCCGAAGCGTGAATACAATCAACGCAACGGCTTCAGCATCCCGATCAAGGCTTCTCTGCGTGCAAGTATGGATGTGGCTTGCCACCCGCGCTGGGCCTTCAGAGTCTTCTTGCGGACTTTGTTGCAATCGGGTGTGCCGACCTATGCGCATTATCCTGATGAATTCCGCACCCAGATCGGCCGGCAGGCGCTCTCGGACGAACTCGATCTCGCCAAGGATGTTTCCTGGGAGGATGTGCGGCTGTTGCGCCAGCACTGGAAAGGCCGCCTCGTGCTGAAAGGCATCCTGCGCGTCGATGACGCTGAAAAGGCCGTCGAGTACGGGGTGGATGGTATCGTTGTTTCCAACCACGGCGCGCGAAATCTCGATGCCGCGCCGTCGCCGCCCGATGTATTGCCAGCGATCGTCGATGCCGTGGGGGACAAGTTGACCATCCTCGCCGATAGCGGCGTGCGGCGCGGCGCCGATATCGCGCGCTATATTGGACTTGGCGCGAGCGGGGTGCTGATTGGGCGTGCGACGCTTTATGGCGTGGCGATCGCAGGCGCTGCCGGCGCAGGCCATGTCATCGATCTTCTCGCCAAGGAACTTGAGACGACCATGGGTTTCCTGGGCACGACGAAGCTCGATCAACTCGCCGGAACAATCTGTCCGAAGTTGCCGCGACATCACGCCGACTGATTTAGCGCGCAGGCTGGCAAGATAGTCCTATTCAGGGTGCGAAACTTGCTTCAGTTTCGTCGAAACCCTCCTGCTAAGTCTGCTCCGATGACCGCAAAAATCGTCATGCTTGCCCGCGCCAACGATGCCGCCGCCGAGACGGAGTTCCGTGCCCAGGCGCTCGGCAGCGATGATCCGTTCGGCGAGCATCGGCGCATCGCCTTCCAGGGCCCGTGCGACATCTCGGCCGGCGTCGTTGCCTTCAGCGGCACTGTCGAGACAGCACGCTTTCCACATGTCGAGATGCTTGTCGTTCATTCCGGCATGCTGGAGATCGAGGGCGCGGGCAAGACGCTGCACCTTGGCGTAGGGCAGGGCGCGGTGATCGGGGCAAACAGCGCCGTCCATATTGCGGCGCGGCAAGGCGCTGTCTTCGCCTTCTGCGCAGCAGCTTCGAATGCGCCCAGCGGCCTGGTTGAGATCGATGACAAGGCAGCGCTTTCAACCTCCAATCCGCCACCGGCTGAATTCCTTGTCGGTCCGGTGCCATCCTGCCGGAATGTCACGCCCTTTCAGGATCAGACCGTCGGCTTCCGTGCAGGCGTATGGGATTCGACGCCCTATGTGCGGCGCATGCTGCCGCATCGCCTTAACGAACTCATGCACATCACCGAAGGCAGCGTGACCCTGACCGATGGCGCTTCCTATTCCGCAACGGTGAATAGCGGTGATACCGTCTTCGTGCCGAAGGACGCTCCCTGCACCTGGGAAAGCACCGTCAAAGTGCGTAAGTTCTTTGCAATCCAGGCTTTTTGAGCGCCGCTGCAAGGGCGCTCAGCAGGATTTCGAGCCGTCCGCGCGGGTGATTTCCGGGGTCTCGGTTGCGCCCCAGATGGAGTATCGCCGGCACCAGCGTTCGGTGAACTGCACGCCGTCCTTGATGCCGTGCCGGATCACGATCTTGATGGTCGGCTCGCTGGTCGCGATCATCGTGATGCCAAAAGAAGCGCTGAAAACCAGCAGCATCAGCCCGATCTGACGCCAATACTCTGAAAATAACTTTCCGATGGCGCTGCCGCCATCGTAACGCCCCAACTCCAAACTCATTCGCGGTCTCCGCCTGCGATCGTGAATGGTCTCTAGCGCAGGGAATATTGCTCCTGCCACGAAATGGCCAGCACGAATTTGGCCTCATCCCCATCCGACTTTAGGCGTCTTGACGAGTTATGTTGCGCTGCGGCATAGTTTCGGGCAGGAGAACGACGATGGCGCAGTTCTTACAAACCGTCAGCTCTTCAAACCAGCCTGCTTTATCCTCGCAAGCGCGGGTTTGCGAGCATCCTGGGTGCCGAAAAGCCGGTTGGTTCGGCTTTTCCGATGGCGTCGAGCATCATTGGTATTGCACCGCCCATAAGGACGAGGGCGAGGACGAATGCCGTTTCGAACGCCTGAAGCGTGAACCGGAGTTAAAGGACGAGTAGCCGTGGCGCGCTCGTTCAGAACGCGACCCGGTCCGGTCCCTTGAGCTGAAGCATTTCACGCGCGTCGTCGGGCGTCGCGATCTCAAGTCCAAGTCCCTCGAGAATTTTGCGCACCTGCGTCACCTGCGCAGCGTTGCTTTCGGCAAGCTTGCCCGGTCCAAGCCAGAGCGAGTCCTCAAGCCCGACGCGCACATTGCCGCCAAGCGCCGCTGCCTGCGCCGCGATCGCCAGCTGGTGCCGGCCTGCGCCGAGCACGGACCAATGGTAGCCATTGCCGAACAGCCGGTCGGCCGTGCGCTTCATATGCATCACGTCTTCCGGATGCGGGCCGATGCCGCCGAGAATGCCGAAGACGCTCTGCACGAAGAAGGGCGGCTTGACCAAGCCGCGATCAACGAAATGCGCCAGCGTGTAGAGATGGCCGATATCGTAACATTCGATCTCGAACCGGGTGCCATTATCGGCGCAGGTCGTCAGGATATTCTCGATATCCGCGAAGGTATTCTTGAAGATGCGGTCGCGCGAGCCTTCAAGATAGGGCCGCTCCCAGTCATGCTTGAAGGTCTTGAAGCGCTCCAGCATCGGATAGAGGCCGAAATTCATCGAGCCCATGTTGAGCGAGGCGACTTCCGGCTTGAACACCGCGACGGGCTTCAGCCGCTCCTCGATGGTCATTGTCGCCGCTCCGCCGGTGGTGATGTTCACCACGCAGTTCGAGCGCTGCTTGATCACCTGGAGGAAGGGCATGAAGCCTTCCGTGCTCTGGTCAGGCAGGCCGGTCTTCGGATCGCGGGCGTGGAGGTGGACGATCGCCGCGCCGGCTTCCGCCGCGCCGATCGCGGCATCGGCGATTTCCTGTGGCGTGACCGGCAGATGCGGTGACATCGACGGCGTGTGGATCGATCCCGTGACGGCGCAGGTGATCACGACTTTGCGGGCGGCCATGGCGTTCCTCTCTGGCTTCGTTACGGTCTAGCTCATCACTGCATCGCGCCACGGGCCGCGATCGGCCAGAGGCATTCGACGCGGCCTTTTCTGACGCCGACGTACCAATCGTAACGATCGACGGTCGGATCGCAATGGCCAGGCACCAGCCTCAGCTTTTCGCCAAGCTTTGGCGATGTGGTCTCAGGCCCGAAATTCAGCGTGCCGTGCTCGTCGGAAGCGCCGACGACGCGGATATCGGGCCGTTGCCAGACCAGCGGCAGGCCGCTATCGACTGAGAAGGCCTTGTGGCCGGCGTCCAGCACCGCCCGGCCAGCGGCTGGCGTGCTCATCACGGTCGCGAGCACGAAAAGCGATTGCCGGAAGGTTGAAACTGGTGCGCCACTTTCATCGAGGTTTCGGCCGTAATCGGCATCCATGAAGCAATAGCTGCCGGCCTGGATTTCCGTATAGACGCCGGAAGCAGCTTCGATCGCGAAAGTGCCGGTGCCGGCTCCACCGACGATCGGGCAATCGAGACCCTGCTGGCGAAGTTGCTCGACCGTGCGCCGTGCATTGTCGGCCGCCCCCCCGATCGCCGCAACGCGCTCGCCATGGCTGCGCAGATGCTGCGCGCGGCCGTGATAGGCTTGCAAGCCGCCAAAGATCAGGTGCTTCGAGCCGGCGATCTTCTGCGCCAGCGCCACCGCTTCCGGGCCCGGCGCAATACCTGCGCGGGTTTGGCCCACGTCGATCTCGACCAGCACCGTCAGTCGCAGCCCGGCATCCGCCGCCGCGTCTTCGATTGCGGCAACCTGCGCTTCGTTATCCGCGCAGATCGCCATTTTCGAAATCCGGGAAAGCGCTGCGAAACGAGCCAGCTTTTTCGCACCGACAATCTCGTTGCTGACTAGGATATCCGGCACGCCGCCCCAGGCCAGCGCCTCGGCCTCGCCAACCTTCTGCACGCATTGACCGACAGCGCCGCGCGCCATCTGCAGATGCGCGACGACGGACGACTTATGTGTCTTGGCATGCGCGCGCAGCTTCGTGCCGGTCGGCGCGAGAAACGCCGCCATATGGTCGAGATTATGCTCGAACGCATCGAGATCGATCACCAGCGCCGGCGTATCGATTTCATCTTCCGGCATGCCGGGCTGGGCGGGGGGCGGCTGGATCATGAGGCGATGTTTCAGTTGAGAGAAGCGTGTCGCCAGCATGCCTCCAGCGCCGCCGGTTTCAAATGAATTTCCGGCGTGGAGCTTATCAATGCGACGGGGGAGGGTTCAGGTCGGCCGAGCCATCCTTGGATAGGCTGCACGTACGGTCTGCTCGAACACCTGCGCCTGATCCTCTGCGGGCACCAGGGCCTTCGCCATGGCGTGCCAGCGCGAATAGTCCGAGGCTAGTTCCAGCACCGGCCAGTCGCTGCCCCAGAGGAGGCGTTTGGCGCCAAAGCATTGCAGCAGATGGCGGACATAAGGCTTGAGGTCATCGCCGGTTCCGCGCGCGCCGGCTTCCGTCAACAGACCCGAAATCTTGCAGAATGCCTTCGTCTCACGCCCGATCTGCCGAAGATCGCTGGCCCATGGCTCGAACATGCTATGCGCGATATCGGGCTTGGCGCCGTGATCGATGACGATGCGCAGATTCGGATTTTTGCGCGCCAGCGTTAGGATATACGGCAGGTGCGCTGGGCGAACTAGGGCATCGAAGGTCAGGTCGGCCTTTTGGATCGCCGCAAGCGCCGGCTCGACAGCCGGCCGCAGAATCCAGGCCGGATCGGAGAGATCATGCAGCATCGGCCGCAGGCCGACGAGCAATGAATTCTGCGCCAGCCTCTCGATGCGAGCAGGGGCATCCTTCGCTTCCATATCGATCCAGCCGACAACGCCGAGGATCATGTCGCGGTGCCGGTCGGCTTGCGACAGCAGGAATTCCGTCTCGGCTTCCGTAGGCGCGGCCTGCACCAGGATACCGCCCGCGACTCCAGCCGCCTTGGCCAGTCGTCGCCAATCATTTGGGGAGATATCGCGATAGATCGGCTTCAGCTCAGGCTTCAGCCAGCCGTAATCCTCGCGCGAAAGTTTCCAGATGTGGAAATGGCTGTCGATCATGCACCCTCCGGGAGAGGCGCATTCTCAGCCACGAGGCCGCGCGAACGCAACTCCCGCCAGAAGCCGAGTGGAATGGAAAATCGCATCATTTCTCGCGCGTCGATCCAGTGCTGAAGCTCATGCGCGCCAATGACCACGATCTCGACGGCCGGGTGAGCGAGGGGGAATTGCAGCGCTGCCGCTCGAAGCGGAACGGAGTAGGCGTCACAAAGCGCTTCGAGTTGCCGGGCTTTCTCGATCCAATGAGCGGGAGCGGCGGCGTAATTGAATATTGGCGCACCGACCGACTGCTTTACACCGGTTGCCAGAATGCCAGAATTGAAGACACCACCTATTGCGACGCGTATGCCACTCTCAGCACAAAGCGGCATTAGCGAACCAAGCGCTTCCTGATCCAGCAGCGTGTAACGGCCGGCAAGCAGAAGGCAATCGAGTTCGACGCACGCCAGCACGTCGAGGCACACTTGCACGTCGTTGACGCCAAGGCCGATGGCCGTGATCAGCCCTTCGTTCTTGAGGCGCAACAATTCGGGGATCGCCTCACCGATAACCTGCTCAAGCACCTTGGGGTAGGCTTCGCCATGGTTCGCCCGGTCGCAATCGTGGATGAAAACCGCGCCGAGCGCCGCGCGGCCGAGCCGTTGCAAACTATCCTCGACGCTCCGCCTGATACCCTCGGCCGAATAATCCCAGTGCTGGTTGAAGGGCAGGATATCGAGGTAGCCATTCTGCGTGCGCGCGGCCTCGCGGTTCGCGGTGAGGATGCGGCCAACCTTTGTCGAGAGCGTCATCTCTGCGGGCGCCTTGCGCAACGCGCTTCCCATGCGATGCTCGCTGAGGCCGTGGCCATAGTGTGGAGCGGTGTCGAAGCAGCGGCAGCCATCGGCGAGAGCGGCTTGCAGCAGTGATCCGGCGGTCTCGTCCGTCACCGGCCTGAACAGGTTGCCGAGCGGCGCGCCGCCGAGGCCAAGCCGCATGCCGTCGGTACAGGGAGCGAAGATTTGCGAGCCGTTTGACATTGCGTTGCGCCCCTTCATAACTGCTCGCGGTCAGATCGAAACGCAGGGAGCAAGGAACCATGCTGCAAGGGATTTCTCCGCTCCTCTCGCCCGATCTGCTGCATCTGCTCGCCAGCATGGGCCATGGCGACGAGATCGCGCTGGTCGACGCCAATTTCCCCGCCGCTTCGACTGCGGCACGCAGCGGCGCGCGCCTCGTCACATCGCTTGGTGTCGATACGCCGAAGATGCTCAGCGCGGTCCTGTCGGTGTTTCCGCTCGACAAATCCGTCGCGCAGCCTGCGGTGGTCATGGAGCCCGAGCCCGAACACGCCGCGAAATTCCCCGGCGGATTGCCGGAGGCGGCGGGTGAAATCATCGGTGCGGTCGAGGGGCATGGCTTCGCCTGTGGAAAGCTGGCGCGTTTCGCCTTCTATGAGCGTGCCAACAAGGCTTTCGGCATCGTGCAGACCGGTGAGCTGCGTGTCTATGGTAACGTCGTCCTCAAGAAGGGCGTCGTCAGCATCGGATAGCTTGGCGCTCGCCTCAATGACCCATAACCACATTGGGCAGCCAGAGTGTTAGCGATGGCCAGATCGTGATCGCCGCGAGAACGATCAGCAGCGGCACCAGCCAGGGCAGGATTGCGCGCGACATCGTCTCGAAGGTGATGTTGGCGATCCGCGCGACGACGAACAGCACCACGCCGATCGGCGGATGGATAGTGCCGAGGATCAGGTTGAAGATCATGATCAGCCCGAACTGCACGGGATCGATGCCGAAGCTGTGCGCGGCAGGCACCAGGATCGGTATCAGGATCAGCAGCGCCGCCAGCGCCTCCATGAAGCAGCCGACGACCAGCAGGATCAGGTTACAGACAAGCAGGAAGACGAGCGGATGCTGGATCGTCTCGACCAGCGCAGGGGTGATCGTCTGAGGCACGCGCGAGATCGACATGCACCAGCCTAGCGCTCCGGCCGCCATGACCAGCACCATGACGAGGCCGCTGGTTTCGGCCGTCTCGACTAGGATGCCGGGCAGGGATTTCCATTCCAGCGTACGGTACACGACGAAGCCGAGGAACAGTGCGTAAAGGCAGGCGACCGCCGCCGCCTCCGTCGGCGTGAACAGGCCACTGAACATGCCGCCAAGCAGGATCGCGGGCGCGAGCAACGCGAAGAAGCTCTCGCGAAACGCCTTCGCAAGGCCGTTGAAGCCAACCCAGGCCTGACGCGGAAAACCTTCGCGCTTGGCGATAAGCGCCACCATGACCATCAGCGACAGGCCCATCAGCACGCCTGGAATGACGCCGGCGAGGAACAGGCGGCCGATCGAAACGTCCGCCGTTACGCCGTAGATCACCATGGGCAGGCTTGGCGGGATGATCGGACCGATCGTGGCCGCTGCCGCAGTAATCGAGGCGGCGGTTTCGGGCCGATACCCCGCCTTCCGCATCGCGCGGATTTCAACACCACCGGTGCCGGCAGCGTCCGCCACGGCTGAGCCGACCATGCCGGCGAAGATCATGCTGGAGAGGATGCTGGCATGGGCATAGCCGCCGCGCACCGTGCCGATCACGGCGGTGGCAAAACTGACGATCCGATCCGTGATCCGCGCTGCGCCGAGTAGGTTGCCCATCAGGATGAATAGCGGCGCGGCGACGATCGGGAAGGAATTCATCGCCTGCGCCATTTTCTGCGGCACGATCGATGCCGAAAGCCCGCCGAACGCGACGAAGGCGAAGGCGGCGAGCCCCATCGAGGCGAAAAGCGGCAGTCCCGCCAGCAGCGACAGCAGCCAGACCACGCCGATTTCGAACATCAGGTTGGTCATTCGACGACGCTTTCGTTCACCGGCGAGGCCGCAACAGGCCGCTTGCTGACCTCAAGAAGTTCGCCCAGTGCCTGCAGCGCCGTGACGATGCCGGCGAGCACCATCGGCGCATACATCCAGGCGAAGGAAATCGGCACCGTGGTCGCTTCGAGATCAACGCTGCGCGATGTCAGGTTCCAGCCATAAACGGCGATGGCAACGCCGAATATGAGCAGCGCGAATTGGATCGTGAACTCCGCCGCTCGCCAGGCCGGCTTCGGCAACAGGTCCTGGAAGAAGCGGATGCGGACGTGCGAGCGATGGCGGCAAGCGAGAATCCAGCCGAACACCGCAAGCCAGACCATCAAGAAGCGCGCAATCTCATCCGTCCAGATCAGCGGATCGTCGAGCGAGCGATAGACGACGCCAAGCGAAACGACGCCCAGCAGAATTGCGATCAGGGTGCAGGCAATCAACTCGACCAGACGGTCGAGCAGCGACAGAAGACGTGGCATTAAAGGTAATCCTTGAACGGGCGCTCGCCGTCCTCACAAAGCGGCGATTTTTTCCCAGAGACCTTTGCCCCATTTAGCCTCGAACTTCGGCGGCACGGCCGCGAGAACGGGTTTACGGAAACTGTCGAGATCCGGCTCGACCACGGTCATGCCGCCGGCCTTGAAGGTGTCGGCGAGCTTTGCCTCCTGCCCGACGATTTCCTCGTCCTGCCAGATGCCCTGGAGGGTGAGAGAGTCCTTCAGGCTCGTCTGCTCCTTGGCGCTCAAGCCTTTCCAGGCCGCTTCGTTCACCACGACCAGGCGTGGCGTGATGATGTGACCGGTGAGGACCAGGAACTTCTGTACCTCGTAGAGCTTGGTGCTCTGGATCGTCGGCAGCGGATTTTCCTGCCCATCGACCAGACCCTGGCTCAGCGCGAGATAGAGCTCGCTGATGTTGAGCGGCGTCGGCTTGGCGCCCCAGGCTTCCGTCATTGCGCGGAAGGTGTCGACCTCCGGGATGCGCAGCTTGAAACCCTTCATGTCGTCAACCGTCTTGATAGGCTTGGTGCCGGAGGTGACGTGGCGCTTGCCATAATAGGTCGATCCGATCACCCGCATGCCGCGCTTTTCGACGAGCTGCTTGTTGAAATCGTCCATTATCGAGGAGGAAAGCACGGTGCGGACGTGTTTCGGATCGCGCCAGATATAAGGCGCTTCGAGAATCGAGAACTGCGCGACGAACTGGCCGAACTGCGCTGCGCCTTCATCGACAAGCTGGATAGCGCCGGTAGAGGTCGCTTCGATCAGATCGCGCGAGGAGCCGAGCTGGCCGCTCGGAAAGGTCTGGATTTCCAGCGAGCCGCCGGTTTCTTCCTTCACCTGCTTCGCCACGCGCTCCATCATGATCGCGGAAGGATGGGTCATGGCCAGCACGGTGCCCCAGCGAACCACGGTTGCCGCGCGGGCAGGGCGGATGAGCGCCGGCATCGCCAAAGCGGCTGCGCCCGTGGCAAGCATCTGCCTGCGCGTCCAGAATGTCTTGGTCATGTCATTTCTCCCCACGTTATCGGCGCGTCAGGTTGACCCTGCGCCATTGTTTTGAATTGAAAATTCAGCGCAAACCAATGGCGCGCTCCCTTGCACTCATGATGTGCCGCTCGAGCGCTTCGGAAGCAATTCCCGGATCGCGCGTTGCAATCGCGTCGATCACTGTCAAATGCTCGCGCATGGTCGGAATGACGACGCCATCGTTGAGCCGCGTCTGTTCCTGCTTGATCAGCCTGATCTTGATCGAATTGACTCGATAGGTCTCGGAGATGATCGCGTTGCCGAGCGCATCGACAATGGTCGCGTGCAGGTTCCAGTCGGTGTCCTGCGCTTCCGCGATCAGTTCGGGCGTGATGCCGTTTCCAGCTTCTGCCTCAAGGCAGCGCGCGATGATGCTCTCGTGCTGGTTTTTCAGACCGTTGATGATGGCTGACGGGGCTTCAGTCGCGAAGATCGCTACCGCCTGTCTTTCGAGGAACAGCCGAAACTGGAAAGCATCCTTGATCAGGTTGAGATCGACATGGGCGACCTGCATACCGCGCTGCGGCACGGTCCGCACCAGTCCCTCGGCTTCAAGGCGCGGAATCAGCTCGCGGATCGCGCCAAGCGGCAGGCCGGTGATCTCAACCAGTTCGCGTTGAGAAATGAATTGTCCGGCGCGAATTTCCCGCGCCAGCAGGTGGCGGGTGAAGCTGTCATAAGCCTTCTCCCGAAGGTTAGAAGGCTGGCGCTCCTCCAGCGCGTGTTTGACGAATGCTCCCATGCGTCAGGCGGCTTTCTCCACGAAGAGCGAGGAGAATACGCCGAGCAATTGCTCCGCGTCAGCAGCTTTGATCGCGGCGAGCGGCGCACGGGCGTTTCGCCAGTGGAGATCGCCGTATTTTGCCGATACGAGCACTTTGACGGCAGGCGTGACCGGATATTTCAGCACCGCATCGACGAGCTTGGAAATCGCCGGATTGTCCACGCCCTGAGTCGCGAGCGGCAGCAGGCGAGGGGCCAGAATATTTGCGAGGCCCGAAATCGCCCCTTCTGCACCGAGCCGAACGCCATGCGCGAGGTGTCGTTCATCGCCGATCAGGATGGACAGATCGGAATGGGCTTCGAGCAGCTTCTGCGTGTAGGGCCAGTCGCCGGATGAATCCTTCACGCCCGCTATCACGCCGGGAAAGGCTGTGCGGAACCGAGTGATCAGCGAGACCGAGAGCGTCACCGCGGTGACGGACGGGATATTGTACAGGATGATGTCGCGAGCACTGCCGCCGAGCTTGTTGAAGAGCTGTTCGAACCAGGCGAACAGCCCGTCATCGCTCGGATTCTTGAAATAGAAAGGTGGGGCGAGTAGCACAGCCTTGAAATCCGCCTCGTAAAGCTGGCGGCACTGTTCGATGGCGTCAGGCAGCGAGGATGAAGCAACGCCACCGACAAGCGAGCGGCGTGCGTCGAAACCAGCCTTTCTGAATGCGGCGATCGTCTCTGCTCGTTCGGCGAAGCCGAGGGAGGCGCCTTCACCCGTGGTGCCGAACAAAGTCACGCTGCTGCAGCCTTCGCTCAGGCAATTCCGGGCATGCGTCGTCAGGCGATCCTGGTCGATCCCGCCATCGGCGAGAAACGGGGTCGTCAACGCGCAGGAGAGCCCGAAAGCCTGTTTTGAGGCCGCCACCGTTTCCCCCTGATCTTCATTTTAAAGCCGATATCAAGGTAACATGTTAGTTTGTTGATACGGGAAGGCAAGCGGCTTTTTGGCGCTCGTCATTGCGAGGAGCGAAGCGACGCGGCAATCCAGGAGCAGCTACCGCCTATGACTCCTGGATTACTCCGCTACCCACATAATGACGAAGAACCTCAGCTCTCCTTGAAGCCGTAATCCGGAATGCCCTGTTCGTTGCCGTAATATTTGTAGCTG
>OUNM011027321.1_pt1 | contig 29333 bp, 23 predicted proteins | sample 1769961 | NCBI WGS metagenome assembly OUNM01 (sample SAMEA3914820, study PRJEB12502) | metagenome | biome: forest; material: soil | place: USA | collected 2012-03-12 | depth 0.3 m | reverse complement strand
TTCCACAATGAGGTTGTCGGTCGTGAGCGTGCCATCCACCGACAGCGTGCCCGCGTTGATATTGGTGTTGCCGTTCACGAACACATTGGCAAGCAGGCTGAGCACGCCCTGGCCGAGTTTGTTAAAGTCTCCCGGGGTGATCACCGTGCCGGGGCCGGCAATGGTGCCGGTCCCGCTGCTCACCGTGAAGCTGCCGCTGGTAACGAAGAGGTTGTTGAAAACCGTCAGGATGCTGGAGGGGTTGAAGATCAGCCCGTGGATCGTGTTGTTATCCGTGGGGCCACCCGTGCTGGCCGAGCCGTTGACCAAGAAATCCGCAAAGGCTGGTGTGCCGACGGGCGCGCTGTTTTGCAGCAGCGGGCCGGTTGCTACGACACTTCCCACATAGTCCACGTAGAGATTTGTCCCGCTGACGCTGAACACCGGCTGCAAGCCAAAGAGGTTATTGCCGCTCAAGAGCGAGAGATCAAACGTGTCGAAGTTTGACGCACTTGCGATAAGGTAGAGCGTATTGTTGGTGAAGCCCGTGCCGGCCGCGAAGGTCCATGCTCCGCCCGTACCGGATACGGAAATTGCATTGGCGATTTCCAGGAAACTGGTCTGGCTGCCCAGGATGGAGGCAATGGTACCGCCATCCCAAGTGAGGGTATTCATCCGAATAGAACCAGCGGGTGCGAGCGAGCCACCGTGAAGTGCCACCCCACCCGAGCCAAGCGCGTCGGCGTTGGTCGTGACAAGGGTGCCCGCATTGATCGTGGTGCCGCCGGTATAGCTGTTGGAGCCGGTGAGGACGAGCGTGCCTGCGCCGGTCTTGGCGAGGGCCAGGGTGTCGCCGGTCTCGGTGATGAGTCCGTCGAACGTACCCGAATGAACGGTGAGGGTGGACGAAACGACGCCGCCGAGATACGTGCCGGTGCCGCTCAGGGAGTTGATTTCCTCTGCGGTGGAAATAAAGCCATCGATGGTGCCATTGAGCACTACATTGCTGGTGGAGGAGATCTGGTTGTCGCCCGCCAGGCCGACCACACCAAATTCGTCGATGACGAGATCGCCCGATACGGCGGTGGCGCCGGGATCCTTGCTAAGCAGGATCTGCACGCCGTTGCCCACCGTCATGGTGCCGGTGAAGGTGTTGCTGTCCGCGCCACAGAATTCCACGGCGGAAACAAAATTATCCGCCACAAGGTTGAGATTCTCACCGGAGATGACGCCGCCGAAGCAGGCCAGGCCGTCACCCGAGAAGGTAATGGTGCGCGTGCCCGTGCCGAGAGCGAGATTACCCTCCATCTCGAGCAGCCCGAGAGAGCCCTTCACATAGACGCCGAAGTCGGCATTGGCCTGGATGTTGTTGGTGGGGGAATAGAAGGAATCATCCTCGCCGTTGCCGATGGTACCGCCATTGATGATGAGTGTGCCGGTGCCGAGCGCCTGGTCGTTGCCGATGCGCAGCGCGCCCGCGTTGAGCGTGGTGTCGCCGGTGTAGGTGTTCGCAGCGGAGAGGAGAATCTCTCCCCCGCCCGTCTTGAGAATTCCGCCCGTGCCGGTGATCTCCGTGGCGATCTCGGCGTGGAGGCCGGGGTCGATGCGGATCTCGGTGGTGCTGCCACTCACGAGCAAAGCCCCAGAGCCGCTCAGGATATAGCCGTCGCCGGAGAATTGCAGCCCGGTGACGGACTGCGTGCCCGTGACGTCGACCGTGCCGCCGGTGTTCGAGAAGACGGCGGTGAGTCCCGCCCACGGCGTACTGACATTGCCAAGTTCATTAGTCCAATTTGTCGTGGAGGAATCCCAAGTGCCGTCCCCTCCATGCACCGTGTCATCGGGCGTGGTTTGCGAACCGTTCCAGAATTGCAGGCCGGTGTAGTCGGCGGTGAGATTCACCTGGCCGGCGGTGCCGGTGTCGACGGTGAGATTGTAGCCTGCCGGAACTAGGCCGAAGATGAGGCCGTTGTTGGCCAGCGTGCCACCGTAGTTCATCAAGGTGTAGGTGCCGGTACCGAAGCTGCCGCTGGTGATCAGGTTGAGGATGCCGTCGAGGGTGAGATTGTTGGTGACGGTGATGAGGTCGCTATCCACGCCCGCCACGCCCGGAGGCTGCGGCGCGCCGAGGTCGAAATTGACTTGTGACATCGAGTTCAAGGTCAGCCCGCCGACAACAATCGTGCCGGGGCTGTTGCCGGGGGAAAAGACGCCGCCATTTTGCACCGTGACGACACCCGCGAGCGTGCCGCTGCCGCCGAGGGTCGCGCCACTCTGCACAGATACAGGGGCAGTGCCGGAAATGAGGCCGTTCACCTTGAGCGTGCCCGAGTTGAGGGTGATCGCGCCGGTCTGGTTGGACGTGCCGCTGAGCACTACCGCGCCGCCGTGGGTGCCATCGCCGATGGAGAAGGTCTGTGAACCGGAGTTTTCCGTGATGCGACCGCTCATGGTGAAAACCTGGCCATTGCTGACGAGGAGGGAGCCGCCGCCGGTGGTGAGGCTGAAAAACTTGCCGGTGGAGAAGCTATTCGTCACCTCCAACCCACCGCCCGCGAAAGTCGGGGTGCCGCTGCCGAAATTAGTCGCGGAGGAGACGCTGACGATGCCACCCTGCATCGAGATGCCGCCGCGGAAGGTATTCGTACCGGCCAGCACCAGAGTGCCCGAACCCACCTTTGTGATGCTGCTGGAGGCGTTGGTGCCCGAGATTACGCCCGAAAACGAGCCGCTGCTCACGGTGATCTTGCCCGAGCTGCTGTTGGTGCCGAGGATGAGCTTGCCGCCGCCGAAGATGGAGCCGACTGTTTCCGAAGACGCGCCCAGCCCGCCGATCTGCAGAGAGCCGCCGGAGTCCACCTGCACCCGCGAAGTATCGGCGATTTCATTGGCGGTGGAAATGGCCGAGGGGGGGGTTTCCTGTACGCTGCCGCCGCTCTTGACCCAGAGATCACCGGCAACCGCCGTGGCTCCGCTGGTCTTGTCCAAGGTGAGCTGGATCGCATTACCCACCGACGTTGTGCCGGTGTAGGTATTGGAGTTGCTACCGGAGAAATCCACAATCACCGCGCCAGACGTTCCAGAGAGTTGCAGTGCCAGGCCGCCGCCATTGTCGTTCGCAATCACTCCATTGAAGTTGGCAAAGCTTAGCGTGGTGGGCAGGAAAGAAAGTGTGCGCATCGCGCCACTGAGATCGACCCCGCCGTTGAAGGTGAAGATCTGCGAGACGGAGCTGCCGATCTTGATGGTGGCATCGCCTGCGAGCTTGAGATCATTGGCCAGGGCCCGGGTACCGCTCGTACTCGCCAGCACGGTGCCGGCGTCCAGGGTGAGCGTGCCGGTACCTACTGCGGCGTCGTTGCCGACAACCAGCATGCCGGCGGCCAGCTCTGTGCCGCCCGTGTAAGTATTGCTCCCCGTGAGAACCAGCGCGGAACTTGTGCTGTTTTGGATCACCCCGGTTACATTCGTGCCAATCACTCCGCTGATCGTCGCGGACCCCGTGCTGAAGGTTCCGATATGCGTGATCGTGCCCACGTTGTTCACGCTGCCCGTGACAAAGACGCTGCTGTTGGTGTCGGTGATGCTTTGGCCGGTGTTCAGGGTCAGGTTGCCCGTACCCGAGATATTGCCCGTCACGGTCGTCGAGCCGACTCCACTGAGGCCCCGCACCGTGACATTCCCACCGAGCAGCGTGACGGAACCCGTGAAGGTGCTGACGGCGTCCGTATTGATATTCGTCAGGATCGCATTGGACGCGCTCACCAAAATACTATTGGCGATCGAAGTGTTATTCGTAAGGGCCAGCACCACCTGCGAACCCGTCGCGAGGCTCATGGTTATCGCCCCCGTCCCGAAGGCATTGGCATTGTTACCCACCAAGTTGCCAGACGTGATGAACGTGCCGCCCGCGTACGAGTTGCTACCCGTCAGGGTCAACTGATTGGTGCTCAGCTTGGTCACCGCTCCCGTGCCGGAAATGATTCCGCCGAAGGACACATTGTCGGAGCGACTAAAAGCCAGCACCCCATTGTCCACCACATTGCCCGCGATCGAGCCGGTCGTGCTGCCATTGCCGATCTGGAGCGTGCCCGCGCTGATCGTCGTTGTGCCGGTATAGCTGTTCGCGCCCGTGAGGATGGTCGTGCCGGAGCCGAGTTTCGTCACGGCCAGCGAGCCGGTGAGATTCGGCGCAAAGATCGTCGTGCCCGTGTGATTGAAATTCACCAGGGCCGAGCCCGCGGAGCCAGTTACGGTCGTGGCCTGCAACGAGCCCGCAGTGCCACCCGTGCCGATGTTCAGGGTGCCTTGCGAACCTGCAAATTGCCCAAGGAACACCGTGTTCGCGGTCACCACGCCGGTATTCGTGAGATTGAGCGTCCCCGTGCCACTTCCGCCGATGGTGAGATTGCCGGTATTTTGCCAGGTGCCACTGGTGATGCTGGCCGTGCCCTGCCCGCTGGCGGTCTGGCCGATGAGGCCGTTCAGATCGGTAACAAAGCCGCCGCTGAGATTGAGCGTCCCAGAGCCATCAAAGCCAACCCGCAGAAGGGTGCCCGCCTGCCAGGTCCCGCTTGTCACGTTCGCCGTGCCCTGCGCACCGGCAATGCCACCGAGATTGCTCGTATTACTGCTACTGACCAAACCGCCATTGATGTTCAGTGTACCAGTACCGGAATTACCTATGGTCAGAACGGTGCTTATCTGCGCGGTCCCGCTTGTGACGTTCATCACGCCTTGCGCCCCGGAGCTGCTACCAAGAACAATGCCGAGGGTGTTCAGAAATCCTCCACTCAGGTTCACGAAACCCGTCGATGATAGGCCGACAACCAATGTGCCAGCAGCGCCTGAAACGCCCGCGCTGAGGATGGCGGTGCCACTGTTATCGATACGGGCGGAGTCCGCGGAGGTCGGCACCACATTGCCCGCCCAATTCGTATTGATATCCCACGCACCGGAGGCAACCTGCCAGTCTATGTTCGCCGCCGGGAGAGAAAGCGGTCGGAGAAAAAATAGGGCGAAAGGGAGAAAAAAGGCTACCGCAAGAGATTTGGTCTTCATCGTCGTAAGGTTGAGGCGCGCCTATAACGCCACATCTCGAAATTTCTGGCAAAAGTTTTCCGGATGAATCCGGCAATTTTGCGGACGAAACCGGCAAGACGAGGAAGCCAGTATGCAATCCCGCTAAAGGTCGGCCGAGGGATCTAGATTTTCTCCGAGTAGCTCGGGAGGTGGATGCGCCATTTGAGCGCGGCGAGGCGGATGGTGAGGACGAGGACCATGCAGACGGCGGCGGCGGGGACTTCACCGAGGCCGAAGTGCCAGGCGATGACGAGAGCGATGGCGCCGGGGAGAGCGGCGGCGGCGTAGAGCTCGCCCTTGCGGAAGATGAAGGGGACCTCGGCGCTGAGGACGTCGCGGATGATGCCGCCGGCGCAGCCGGTGATGATGCCCATGAGGACGATGGCGGTATCGGGGAGGTTGAGGAGGTGGGCCTTTTCGCAGCCGATCCAGGTGTAGAGGGCGAGGCCGATGGCGTCGGGAATGAGGAGGAAATTGCGCGGAGAGGGGACGCGGAGGACGAAGGCGAAGGTGAGAAGGGCGGTGGCGATGGCGATCCAGATGTAGATGGGCTGCTGGATCCAGAAGACGGGGGTCTGGCCCATGAGGAGGTCGCGAAGAGTGCCGCCGCCGATGGCGGTGACAATAGCCAGGGCAGTAGCGCCGACGAGGTCCATGTGCTTGCGGGTGGAGGCGAGCACGCCGGTGGCCGCGAAGACGGCCGTGCCGGAGAAATCCATGACATTAAGGAAGAGCGTGCTCGAACTGGTCACGGGGAGAATGAGAGGCGAAGGGATGGAATGAGCAATGAAAATCAGCGGGTGAGGCGGGAAATTTGCGGGGTGAATTTGCAGTGTAACTGTATAGGTGTGAGTGGGTTGAGCAGATTTTTATGGAAAGATTGGTTGATTGATGGACGACGGACGCTATCGTTATTCGGAATCCTTCTTTCCAAAGTAGTACCGAGCATTATTCTTCCTGATCCAAAATCATGAGTTCTGAACCCACGGGCGAAAAGCCGCTTAGCCATAACGAAATCCTCAAAACCGCATCGCGTAATCTGCGCGGAGCGATCGCGGAGGAGTTGGCGGATACATCCACCGGGGCGATTTCGGATGACAGCGGGCAGTTGACCAAGTTTCACGGCATGTATTTGCAGGACGACCGGGATTTGCGGACGGCGTTGAAGAAGGAAGGCAAGGAGAAGGCGTTTTCGTTCATGCTGCGCGTGCGGCTGCCGGCCGGCAAGGCAACGGCGCAGCAGTGGCTGGTGCTGGACCGGTTGGCGGACGAGGTGGCTTCGCCGTCGCTGCGCATCACGACGCGGCAGACTTTTCAATTTCACGGGGTGCTGAAAGGCAACGTGAAGAAGCTGGTGAAGGGCATGCACGAGGTGCTGCTGGATTCCATCGCGGCCTGCGGCGACGTGAATCGCAATGTGATGGCGCCGCCGAATCCCGAGCGGAGCGCCGTGCTGCAGCAGGTGTATGAAGACGCGAAGGGCTGGAGCGAGTATGCGCTGCCCAAGACGCGTGCGTATCATGAGATTTATCTCGATGAGGAACTCGTCGCAGGCGGTGAGCCCGAAGTGGAGACGATGTACGGGGCGACGTATCTGCCGCGTAAATTCAAGACGGGCTTTGCGCTGCCGCCGTCGAATGACATCGATGTGTTTTCGCAGGATCTTGGATTCATCGCAGTGGTCGAGGGCGACAAGCTGCTCGGCTACAACGTAACCGTGGGCGGCGGCCAGGGCATGAACCATGGCAATGCGGAGACCTATGCGCGGCTCGCGGATGTGCTGGGCTTCATCACGCCGGACAAGGTGAACGTAGTGGGTGAAGCGGTGCTGACGACGCAGCGCGACCATGGCGACCGCACGAACCGCAAGCATGCGCGTCTGAAATACACGATCGATGACAAGGGCATCGAGTGGTTCAAGGGCGAGGTCGAACGCCGTTCCGGTGTGACTTTCCAGGAAGCGAAGGCTTTTGAGTTCACCACGATTGAAGATCCACATGGCTGGCAGAAGTGCGCGGACGGGACCTGGTTCTACGGGCTGCACGTGCTGAGCGGACGCATCAAGGATATCGAGGGCTGGCCGATGAAGACGGCGCTGCGCGAGATCGCGGAAATCCACACGGGTGATTTCCGGCTGACGCCTTCGCAGAATTTGAGCATCTCGGGAGTGACCGAGGAGAAGAAGCCGGTGATCGAGGCGATCCTCGCGAAGCATGGACTGACCGAAGAGAACAAGCGCTCGGGGATGCGGTTGAACGCGCTCTCGTGTGTGGCCTTGCCGACCTGCGGCCTGGCGCTGGCGGAGAGCGAGCGCGCGCTGCCGGGTCTGCTGGAGAAATTTGAAGAGGTGCTGGACGAAGCGGGTCTAAAGGACGATGCGATCAGCCTGCGCGTGACGGGCTGCCCGAACGGGTGCGCCCGGCCTTACCTGGCGGAGATCGGCTTTGTGGGCCGCGCGCCGAACAAGTATGCGCTCTTCCTCGGAGCCAAGCACAATGGCACGCGATTGAATCGCCTCATGTCGGCGAGTATTACCCTGGACGACGGGGTGAAGCTGCTCGCACCGATCATCAAACGCTATGCACTGGAGCGTGAGGCGGGCGAAGGCTTTGGGGATTTCTGCGACCGGGTGATTTTGCCGGCGGATGCGACCTTGCATAAGGTGGGCACGGCGGATGCGGCTTTGGCAGGGGTGTAAACTCAAGAGCGAAGTTCATGACTGACGACGAGCTTGGATGAAACAAGCCAGTCGTGACACGGTTGGTGCTTTCTGAAAGGTTGCGGTATCTGCAGCGCATGAAAGCACTATTCATCTGCTTAGTCGTAGGTTGCCTCGCGGCAGCCATGAACGTGAGTATGGCGGATCTGGAAGGGCTCGACCTAAAAGATGCGAGCCAGCTTTTGAAAGAGGCCGATGATTTTCTGCAATCGGGCCGACCGGCGCTTGCCTTGAAAAGGACCAACCAAGCTCTTGCACTCGATCCTTTGAATAGCCGTGCTCATCTCATGGTCTGTGAGATTCAGATCGCGCAATCGTATTTGCAGGATTTGGCATACGAAAAAGCGTGGGCGTCGATGGTTACGAAGGTTGATGGTTCCAATTGGAAACGAGGCCCGGGTATTTCGCCTGAAAAAATGGCGAAGATCTGTGAGGCGGCTGAGGAATATCTCGGCAAGGTTCGTGAGATTTTGGAATCGAAATGAGGGGATGGGACGCCGATCATCAAGCGCGAGGCGTTGGCGATGGGTTGACTGAGCTATTGGAGGGTCGACTGGAAATTATTTTCCCACAAACATTCTCCGAGAGAATTGGCGGCTGTAATAACGTCGCCGTATGCGGTAAGAGTAGACGGCTTGAAGGCCAGGGTGGTGACGTAGCCGATAGTGATGTCTTTGTTGCCCAGTTGGGTTGGATAGCCTGAGCCGACGACAATGCAGCCTTCTTCGATGAGGTATTCCTGGTCTCGGAATATCCAGATTATCCCCAAGCTGCCTGCGGTAATCAGGGACTGGAGATGCGGGCGACTTTAGATGACTTCAACAAAGTCGCGGAGAGCCCGCCAGGCATCCAGGCCCAAAGGATTGCGCTCGATTCTTGATTGGCAGTATTCGAGATTCTTTTGGTAATAAGCGTGGATCTCGGCCCAGCTTTTGTGGCATTGGCGAAATAGCTCGGATGTTTCCGGATTTTGCACGGCGCTTTGAGCTTAGTGACGAAGGTGCCGAAACACGAGTTGAAAGCAAGCTGCCAAGTTCGCTAATGTGCTGGGAAAAAGTGAGGGCGCGATGCGCCCTTAGGATTCGGCGGTCGACACGGCGGTCAACCCTCCAACGCCATTTGCGCTGGTAATAGTGCTCTGTGGTTACGGGCTGCTTTTGCGCTTATTCCGGAGCTGGGAAAGGCGCTGTCCGGCCTCTATAAGTGTAGATTCTTCCTTGGCAAAGTGGAAGCGGATGAGGTGGTTGACGGGTTCGCGGAAGAAGCTGGAACCGGGGACGCCGGCTACGCCGATGTGTTCGGTGATCCAGTGGGCGGCTTCGAGGTCGGAGGCGAAGTTGAGGGGGGAGATGTCGACCATCACGAAGTAGGCACCCTGGGGTTCGGTGAAGGGGAGGCCGGTTTGCTGGAGGGCGGTGAGGAAGACGTCGCGCTTGCGGACGTAGCTGGCGGTGAGGTCGGTGTAGTAGGAGTCGGGGAACTCCAGCGCGGTGACGGCGGCTTCCTGCAAGGGAGCGGCGGCGCCGACGGTGAGGAAGTCGTGGACTTTGCGGGCCTGGGCGATGACCTGCGGCGCGGCCTGCACGTAGCCGAGACGCCAGCCGGTGATGGAGTAGGTCTTCGAGAGGGAGTTGCAGGTGATGGTGCGGTCGAACATCCCTTTCAACGCGGCCATCGGCGTATGCTTATGCGGGGCGAAGGTGATGTGCTCGTAGACTTCGTCGGTGATGATGAAGGCGTCGTGCTTTTTGGCCAGCGCGCCGATGTAGAGAAGTTCGTCGCGAGTAAAGACTTTGCCGCAGGGGTTGGAGGGATTGCAGACGATGATGGCCTTGGGCTTTTGTTGGAAGGCCTCGGCGAGTTCGCTCTGGGAGAAGTTGAAATGGGGCGGACGGAGCGGGACGTAGATGGGCTCGGCACCGGAGAGGATGGCGTCGGCGGCGTAGTTTTCGTAGAAGGGCGAGAAGACGATGACTTTGTCGCCCGGGTTGCAGGCGGTCATCATGGCGACCATCATGGCTTCGGTGCTGCCGCAGGTGACGACGAGGTGCTGGTCGGGGTCGAGGGAAAGGCCGATGTGGCGGTTGATTTTGTTGGCCAGCGCGGTGCGGAAACGCGGGGCGCCCCAGGTCATGGCGTATTGGTGATGAGGGCCACGGGCGGCTTTTTCCAAAGCGGCAATGAGTGGCTCCGGGGGAGCGGCGTCGGGGAAGCCCTGGGCGAGATTGATGGCGTTGTGTTGCGTGGCGAGGCGCGTCATGCCGCGGATGACGGACTCGGAGAAAACATTGAGGCGCGACGCGGTGGCGGGCATGGGTGGTCAACGTCAGCAGGAGCTCCTGCCAATGACAAATTTTTTTCTAGCCGACCGGTTTCGGCTTAAAGGTCAGGCCGGTGGGGGTGGTGGCGAGGCCGCCTTCGGAGGTTTCCTTGTAGATACGGGGCATCTTGTTGCCGACTTCGCGGAGGGCGCCGACGACTTCATCGAAGGGGACGATGCTCTTTACGCCGCTGAGGGAGATGGTGGCGGCGCCGAAGGCGTGGAGGCCGAAGAGGCCGTTGCGCATCATGCAGGGGGCTTCGACGTAACCGCCGATGGGATCGCAGATGAGACCGAGGGTGTTTTGCAGGGCGAGGGCGGCGGCGTTGACGACTTGCTCGGGCGTGCCGCCGTCGAGTTCGCAGATGGCGGCGGCAGCCATGGCGCAGGCGCTGCCGACTTCGGCCTGGCAGCCGCCTTGGGCGCCGGAAAAGCAGGCGCCGTGGCCGATGATCTTGCCGATACCGGCGGCGGTGAAGAGGGCGCGGGCGGTGGCTTCATCGGTGGCGCTGCGCGATTCCTGCCAGGTGAGGAGGCAGGCGGGACAGATGCCGGCGCTGCCGGCGGTGGGCGTGGCGATGATGCGGCCAAAGGCGGCGTTGGTCTCCAACACGGCGAGGGCGTAGGCGATGCTGCGCTCGAAGGTGGCGCCGAGGGCGCTGACTTTTTCGCCTTCGCTATGGACGAGGACACGGCGGGAGTCGCCGCCGGAGAGGCCGGAGCGGCTGCGCTCGGTGATTTGCAGGCCCTTGTGGACCGACTCCTTCATGCGCCGATAGTAGGCGACCATGCGCTCCTCGATTTCGGCGCGGGTGGCGGAGCCACTTTCGATCTCGCTCAGGATGGTGGCCTCGGCCACGGAGATGGATTGCTCGCGGCACAGATCGAGCAATTGGACGGCGGTGCGGAATTGGCTTTGCATGGTTGGGGAGATAGCGGAGCTACATGAGGGAGACGGCCCGCCGGGCCGGGCGCTGGCGGAGCGGCGCAACTACAGGAAATGCACGCCTACGGCGTGGGATGGTCGAGCGGACGCGACGGAGCGCATCCCTCCAACGCCAGTTGTTTCGGTCGCCTCGGTCGGTCATTCGAAAGCGGCAGTTGCTACAGCAAGTGCGCGCCTGCGGCGCGTTGAGATTTCGACTTAGCATTGGGATAATGCGGCCATGGAATTTTTGGAAATGCTTTAGAAGCCGGGGAGGGGGGCGAGGACGGCGAGGCGGGTGATGGCTGGCGTCTTGCGGAGGAGGGCGGAGACTTCGGCGGGGAGTTGGCCGTCGACTTCGATGGAGGTGATGGCGGTTTCGCCGCGCTCGGAGCGGCTGGTGCGTATGGTGGCCACGTTGACCTGCACGCAGGCGAGGACGGCGGTGACGCGGGCGAGGAAGCCAGGCGTGTCGTGATGCCAGAGGACGAGGGTTTCCAGGGTGCCGTGGATCTCGACGGGTTGGCCATCAATCTCCTGCACGAGGATGCTGCCGCCGCCGATGGAAGCGGCGGTGAGGGAGAGCGTGCGGGTGGGGCCGGTGAGGTCGATGCGTGCGGAATTGGGATGGGTTTGGGGGCCGAGGTCGATGGGCTCGAAGGTTATCGTGAAATCGGGTTTGGCGAGATCGAGGGCGTGGATGAGTCGCTCGTCATCGGGCGCCATGCCGAGAAGGCCGGCGGCTAGAGCCTCGCGGGTGCCGTGGCCCGCACCGGTGGCGAGGAAGGAACCGTGCAGATGAATGGTGGCGCGAGTGGGAGTTTCGTCGAGGAGGCGAAGCGCGGCGTAGCCGATGCGGCAGGCCCCGGCCGTGTGCGAACTGGATGGCCCGATCATGGATGGCCCGATGATCTCGAAAACGCCCATGGCTTTAACTTAGCCAGCGCGCGAGATGCTGGCGAACGAATTCGTGGTCGTTCAACCAGGGATAGGCCTCGGTGACGCGGGTGATTTCCTCCGCTTGGCCGGGTGAGAGCACCTCATGCGGGTTGAGGCAATGCGTGGTGGGCAGGAGACCCTGGCGACGGAGTACTTCGTGGATGCCGGGCAGGCAGCCGTGGAAGGCGTTGGCGGCGTCGAAGATGGCGGCGTTCGCGTCGGTGAGGGCGGTGTTCTTGTCCAGCCAATCGAGGGGGAGAGAAGATTGGGAACGGGCCTGTTTGATTTCCTCCAGCAGGGAGACGGCGCGGTGGGTCCAGACGCCGAACTGGCCCAGCAGGCCGCCTACGATAAAGCGGCGGCGGCCGTTGAAGGACCACGGGGTGAGAAGGTCGTTGATGATGTTGTCGTCGTTGCCGGTATAGAGCGCGATGTCTTCGCGGCCGGAATCGAGCACAGCGCGAACAACGTCGATGGTCTGGTAGCGGTTGAAGGGGGCCATCTTGACGGCGACGACATTGGGGATCGCAGCAAATTGCCGCCAGAAATCGTAGGGCAGCAGGCAGCCGCCGACGGCGGGTTGGAGATAGAAGCCGACAAGCGGGATGATTTCGGCCACGGCGCGGCAATGGGCGATGATTTGATCAATGGGTTCACCCTTCCAAGCAGCAAGACTGAGGAGGCCGGCGGAGTAGCCGAGATCTCGGGCGGTTTGGGCTTCGCGCACGGCCTGTTCGGTTTTGCCACAGAGGCCGGCGATGAGGGCGAAAGGGCGTGGATTGGCCTGCTGAAGCGACGCGAGTTCCTCGGCGGCGAAGCGAAGGATGGGCTCGAAGAGGCCATGCTGTGGCTCGCGGGTTTTGAATTGGGTGGAATGAACGGCCACGGCGAGGCCGCCGGCGCCTGCGTCAAAATAGTAGCGAACGAGGGCGCGCTGGTGCTGCTGCGACCACTGGCGGTTTTCGTCGAGTGCGAGAGGCAGGGCGGGGATGACCTGGCCCTCGAGGAGGTGGGAGCGGAGCTTAGAAATTTCCATCACGTTTTTCAAATCCGGTTGGTTTGCCGAGAGTTTTCAGGCCTTGGAGCTGCCAGGCGGCGACCCATTCGATCATTTGATCGAGGGAGGTCTCGGGCGCGCCGAAGAGGCGGTGCGAGCGGGAGGCGTCGTTCAGCCAGGCGGTGTCGGCTTCCTCTCCGGTGAAGGTGACGTCGCGGTCGAAGATGGCGCCGAAGCGCAGGGCGAGATCGCGCACACGGTGCACGGCGGGGCCGGTGACATTGATTACGAAAGGAGGCGTGGCCGCGAGTTCATGCGCGAGAATGGTCTGGGCCACGGCGTCGCGCTGCCAGATGAGATTCACATGCCCGGTGGTGACGTCGATGGGCTCGCCGCGCAGGACTTTCTGGGCGAGATCGACGAGGACGCCGTAGCGAAATTCGACGGAGTAGTTGAGGCGAATGAGGGCCAGTCGGGTGCCGAGTTCCAGAGAGACTCGCTGGAAGGCATGCTCGCGACCGAGGCAGGATTGGGCGTAGGCCCCGATGGGATTGGTTTCGGAGTCTTCGCGGGAGCCCGTGGAGTCCACCGGCACGAAGGAATAGACGCAGCCGGTGGAAAAGGCGGTGACGCGGGAGCGGGCAAAGTGGTCGGCCACCATCTCGGGCATGTCGACATTCATGCGCTTGAGGAGGCCGGGCTGGTCGGCGGTGCCGAATTTGGCGCCCGCCATGAAGATGACATTCTCGACGGGTTCGAGGGATTCCAATTGGGCGGGCTGGCACAAATCACAGCTTTTTGTGGCGATGCCGAGGGCCTCGAACTGCTCGCGGTCGTTGACGCTGCTGAAGCGGGACACCGCCGTGACCTGGCGGTCGCTGCCGGCGGCCTGCATGGCTCGCTGGAGCATCCCGCAGAGATGGAGGCCCATTTTGCCTCCGGCGCCCAGCACCATGAAATCGCCTGGCATGCGGCGCAGGGCGGCGATGACAGAGGCGGGGGGCTCGCTGAGAAAGACATCCGCCTGCGAGGGATCGCAGGGCAGGGCCAGAGTGGGCGCGGTGGACATAAATAACTGAATAGTTACTTATGGATTTTTGTCAAATGCGGATTGAGGCTTCAATTTCGACCGTCATCGGCCTATCAACGGTGGCCACCCATGGCCCCGGCCCAACCCACTCGAAAAAGGCAAACGAGAAATCCCGAGATGACGAGGGAGCGTTTGCTCGTGGCGGCCACCGAGCTATTTTCGATCCACGGCTTCGATGGGATCTCGGTGGATGATATCGTGAAGGCGGCGAGGGTGAATAAGCGGATGGTGTATCACTATTTCGAGGACAAGAGCGGCCTCTACGCCGAGGTGCTGAAGCGGGTCTTTGGGCGGCTGGCCGAAATCGAGTTGCGGACTTTTGCGGATAGTGGAGACCCGGTGAAGACGATTCAGGAAATCCTCCGGGCCTATTTCAAATTTCTCGAGGAGAATCCGGAATTCGTCGCGCTACTGGCCTGGGAGAATTTACACAAGGGGCGTTTCATCGAGGAAAACCCCAATCTCCTCACCAAGGCTCCGGTCTTGCAACGGTTGGAGGAAGTACTGCGGGAAGGCGTGGCCCAGCATCTTTTCCGTCCGGGCGTGAAGGTGAAGCATCTGCTCATTAATCTCATTGGCGTGTGCTTCGTGTATCACGCCAACCGCTACACGCTTAGCCAAAGTGTGGGGCTGAATCTCCACTCGCCGAAGGTGCTGCGCGAGGGGCTCGACCACGCGATCAATCTTACGCTGCAGGGGTTGTTGTTGCGGCCTACGGTTTGAATGGGAGAGTGTCAGGACGTCAGCAGAGTGATGCCTTGCTGGCGGTATTATTGGAGCCGAACTCGCTGGCGATTGAGGTCAATCGCCCCTACCAAATGGCCACCGCAACGCATAGACATGCGCGCTCCGCGAATAAGTCAGCGCTCTCTTAAAGCGAAACTTCGATGACGGCGCTGGCCCCGCGGCGGGAGACGCTGCGAATGCGGATCTTGGCGGTGATGCGGCCTTTTTCATCGAGTTCGGCCTCCTTGCCCACAGAGAGGGTAAGGCGCTCGAAATCGCCCTCGGCCACGGTGCAGCTCAATTGAGCGATGCCGCCGGGAAGCTCCACGGCGTCGAAAATGGTGTAGCGCTTGTTGCGCGCCCAGAGGAATTGCGGGCTGAAGTTGGAAGAAGCGGGAAAGGGGCGAGCCGTGGAGAGCGGGGGAATTTCGGTGGCGGTCCTTCCGGAATCGGGGCGCAGCCGGGGAGAGATCTTGGCGCGAACCGACGGAGGCGAGGAAGGTGTGGAGACGAGCGGCTTGGAAGAGGTGGGCTCCGTCGTGGCCAGAGTGGGAAAGGGCGCGAGGGAAGGAGTTGGGGGCGGAATGGGTTTGCTGCGAACGGGAGGGCGTGGCGCAGGAGGCGGGAGCTCAGCCAGAGGCGGGGCGGCGGGAGCAGGTTCGGGCGCAAGGGGTGCGGCCGGTGCGGGTGGCGTCGGTGGCGCGAAATCCGGCACGGGGTGGGTGACAGGGGGTGCTGAGACAGGCGGCACACCATTGGTGGCTGGCGCCTTGGCCGGTGCGGGCTGGCCAGAGGAGAGAGTCGTGGTCAGCTTTTTTTGGATGGCCGCGGTGATATATTGAACCATCGACTGGGAGTACCAGATCATGTGGTTCTCATTGGTTACCTGTAGCGAACCGTGAGGCTGCCAGTTCTGCTCGATAGCCTGCTGAACCTCATGCTGGAACTTCGCCAGATTAGGTTCAGAGATCACTATGTATTTGGATATTTTCATAGGGAGGCATTCAACAGGTAGCACATAGGAGGGCGGAAGCGCAACAAATTGGCTTGCGCTCTAAATGATGTTACGTAACATCATGACTCCCCAAATGACAGCCGACAACAAAAATTTCCCGCGTTCCCGTCTTGAGGAAGAGGGGTCCCGGGTGCTGGGAAAACAGGGCCGCGCGGGCCGAGCGACGCTGGGAGATGTGGCCGAAGTGGCCGGAGTTTCGCGCTCCGCGGCGGCGCGGGTGTTGCTGGGAAGCGGGGGCGAGCATGTGAGAATCTCGCCGCCAACCCGTTTGCGGATCGAGCAGGCGGCGCGGCAGGTCAATTACACGCCGAACCGGGTGGCGCAGCAACTGCGCGGGGTGGCGAGCAAGACGATCGGAATCCTTCTCGATACGGTGAATACGCCGGTGATGACGGATCGGTTGTTTGCCTTTGAGCGCGAGGCGAGTGCGGGGGGCTACCGGGTGCTGGTCGGGCAGACCCATGGGCAGCCGGGAGCGCTGGCGGACTATGCGGGCGATTTTGAGGGACGAGGAGTGGAGGCGATTTTGTGCCTGTTTGACCTGACGCCGGAGCGTGATGCACGGGTGGTGAAATGTTTTGGAAAATTTGAGCGCGTCGTCTTTCACGGTCGGCCGGCCTGGCCCGGCGGCTATGCGGTGCGGGTGGATACGAAGGCGGCGCTGAAGCTGTGCCTGGAGCATGTGGCGAGCCGAGGCAAGCAACGCCTGGCCCTGTCTCTTTGGAATTGGGAAGGCGATGAATTGATGGCCTTGCGTCGGAGCGCTTTCGAGGAAGGCCTGGCCACGGGAAACCGCGAGGGAATGGTCTGGGATGCGGCCGCGGAGGGCGACGGGCCCTCGCCCGAAGTGCTGGACCGGGGCATCGAGGTGATGGTGCGGCAGTTTCGCGCGGATGCGATCCTCGGGCTCAACGACGTGTGGGCCACGCGGCTGATTCTCCAACTGCAAAAGCTCGGCCTGAAAGTGCCGGAGGATGTGGCCGTGCTGGGCTACGACAATCTCGACATCGCCAGCGTGGTGTCGCCCGCCCTGACCTCGATCGACCAGAACCACACGGAGTATGCGCGCGCGGCGCTGGAGCTCGTTTTGCAGGTGGCCGACGGCGTGGCCATTCCCGAGGCGGAGCGCACGGTGACGGTCTCGCCCAAGCTCATTATCCGCGAATCCACTTAACCCTACCCCAACTACCCAAACATTATGAAAATCGTACCTTACACCATCGGCATGGGAGATCGCTTCTCCCACGAAGGCATCGCTCAACTCTCCGCCGTCGCGCAGGCCAGGGCCGCGGGCATCGCGGTGAACCCGGTCTGGAACAAATCGCATCGGGAACACACCATCATTGGCACCAAGCCGGACGACGTGCGCGCGGAGGCAGATGCCGCTGTGAAGGCTTTGAATTGGACCGGAGCGTACTATGTGGACGCTGATCATATCGGGTTGAAGACGGTGGATTCCTTCCTGGCGGGCAGCAATTTCTTCACCCTCGATGTGGCGGACTTCTCGGGCCAGCCGGCGACCGATGAGGAGATCGCGAGCTTCGTGGAACGGAATGCCAAATTGACCGGGGTGCTCCAGATTCCGGGTATCGATGAGAAGATCGAAGTGAGCAAGGAACAGCTCACGGGTATTGCGAAGAAGTTCCTGCTCGCCATCCTGGAGGCGGGGAAGATCTACCGCTACGTGGAGGAGAAAAAAGGGAAAGGGAACTTTGTGGTCGAGGTCTCGGTGGACGAGACGGATTTGCCGCAGACACCGGTCGATCTGCTGGTGATTCTGGCGATGATCGCGGAGCAGGGCATCCCCGCGCAGACCATCGCGCCGAAATTCACGGGGCGATTCAACAAGGGCGTGGACTACGTGGGAGATCCGGCGCAATTCGAGAAAGAATTTGATCAGGATCTGGCGGTCATTGCGTATGCGGTGAAGGAATTTGGCCTGCCGGAAACGCTTAAACTGAGTGTGCACTCGGGTAGCGATAAATTCTCGCTCTATCCGATCATCAACAAGCTGGTGAAGAAGCACGGCTCCGGCCTGCACGTGAAGACAGCGGGCACGACCTGGCTCGAGGAAGTGATTGGCCTGGCCGAGGCGGGAGGCGAGGGGCTGGTGATCGCGAAAGAGATCTACCGCCTAGCGTTGCCGCGGTATGAGGAATTGGTTAAGCCCTATGCGCCGGTGGTCGATATCGACCAGGCCAAGCTGCCAACAGTCGGGGAAGTCGAGGGTTGGGATTCGGCGGCGTATGTCGCCGCTCTGCGACATGATGCCTCGGAGAAGGCGTACAATCTGCACTTCCGGCAGTTCATCCATGTCTCTTTCCGCATCGCGGCGGAACTCGGGGCACGCTACACCGATGCGCTCAAGGCCAACGCCGAGATTATTGCGCGCAACGTGACGTACAACCTGCTCGAGCGACACATCAAGCCGATCTTTCAATAAAATATCGCGACGCCCCGCCACCGCAAAAGTGGCGGGGCGAAGCTTGACGACAGGACGGCTTGGTGGGGTAATGCGTCCTCCCGCGGCCTGGGCCGCGATAGGTACAAGCCGTTATGATTTTCCATAGATTCCGTATTTCCTGCGTTCTTTCGCTGCTGCTCGCGTGTGCCGTACCGCCGGTGCTCGGCAAGGAACCGAGGACGGTCAGGACGGTCAACTCAAAGGACAGCCCCGATAGCGAGGCTCGCAAGGAGGGGGTACGTATTCAAGTGTTGCTCGACTGGGCTTTCTTCCGGCCAGGCAAGATCGACGGGCTGGGGGGAGAGTTTACCCAGAAAGCCGCAGACCGCTATCTGGCCTCACAGGGTCTGCCGCCGGGGAGCCGAATCGATACCTCTGTGGTTGGGGAGCCCTATCGCGACTACACCGTGACGGAGGCCGACATGAAGTGGATCGGGCCGCAGGCATCGACTCCGCAGGAACAGGAGAAACTCAAGGCAATGAAGTATGTCGATGCCCGGGAGTTGGTGGCCGAGAGGTTTCATTGCGACCTGGATTTTCTGCATGAGCTGAACCCGAAAATTCCTGACTCCGCCGGCGCCGGAACGGTCTTCCGCGTGCCCAATGTGCAGGAGTTCATTGTGGACGATGTGGTGGCGCTGGAGAAAAAACGGCGCGATGACAAAAAGGCCAAGGCGGCGGCCTCCGCCAGCCCCTCGGATTCCGCCGCGCCCTCGGCCACGCCGGCGCCGGTGCGCAAGCTGGTGCTCTCGCGCAAGGAGCGGCTCATCGAACTTTACGAGAACGACAAGCTCGTCGGTTGCTTTCCCTGCACTCCTGGCTCCACGGAGATACCCGTGCCGGAGGGGACATGGAGGGTGATCGCGAATGCCTTGATGCCGACATTTCGTTGGGACAAGTCGGTATTGGAAACCGGCGTGAAGAGCGACACGGCCTTTGAATTGCCGCCCGGGCCGAACAACCCGGTGGGCATTGTCTGGATGGCGATCAATCGCCCCAGCGTAGGCATCCACGGCACGCCCACGCCCGACCAGATCGGCCGCAATCAAAGCCACGGCTGCATTCGCACGGCGAATTGGGACGCGTGGATTCTCGCGCAGATTGTCGATAAGGGCACGGCGCTCGAGGTGCAGTAAATTGATGGATCTTTCAGATTCGAGCCTCCGGAGATTCGGTCTGGATCGGGTGCGCCGCTGGTGGACCCTGGCCGGGCTGGGCTGGGGGATTACGTTACTGGTTTTACTGGGCGGCATCTGCAAAAATCCTACCCGTACTCTCGGTTTCGGTCCCTATTGGCGGGCGGCGAATAATTGGCTGATCGGGAAGGATCTTTACATCTACGTGGCCAACAAGGGCTTTGTGTACAGTCCCTTTGCGGCGGTGAATCTCACTCCGCTGACGTTGTTTCCCCTGCCGGTGGCCAACGCGGTGTGGAAGATTGTGGGAGCCGTCTTTCTGCTAGCGGGCTTGTGGTGTGTGATGAAAGTTGGCCCGTTTTCGCGTATCCCGGCGCGCCTGAAGGGATTGGTCTGCCTGCTCTCGCTGCCGCTTTCCTTGAGCAATCTCGATACCGGCCAGGCCAACGCGCTGGTGATTGGGTTCGTCTTGCTGGGGGTGGCGGCGGCTTATACGGAGCGCTGGATGTGGGCCGCGCTGGCCATTGCGCTGGCCACACATTGGAAGATCTATCCGGCGGCGGTGGGGATGCTCCTCATGCTGATGGCGCCCTGGAAATTCGGCTGGAGGTTTGTGTTCATGCTGGTGCTGCTGGGGTTGGTGCCTTTCCTTTTTCAAAAGCACACTTACGTTTCAGGCCAGTATGCGCTGTGGGTGGACACGCGCATGGCGGACAATCGACTGGAATATAAAATCGAGGACGCGCCGCTGGATTTCTGGTTCATCACGGTGCGGATGATGAGCCTACCGCTGAGCCAAACGGCCTATAAGGTGCTGCAGCTCGGAGTGGCCGGGGGCATTGCGCTCTTCTGCCTGTATGGGCGGTGGCGGCAGTGGGAGCGCGAGCGAATCTTTGGCGGCATGCTGTGCCTGGTGTGCGGATGGATGCTGCTCTTTGGCCCGGCGAGTGAATGGCTCACTTACATTCTGCTCGCGCCGTTGGTGGCGCTGGCGCTGGTGGAATGCTTTCAGCGGCCGATCGGCAAGGTGACCCGGGCAATGGTGGCGATCGCCTACGCCTTGCTGCTGCTGGCCGCGATGAGGAATGCTTTTTCTCCACATTGGGCGCCGGCTTTGGCCTTGTCCATGCAGCCCCTTGCCGCGGCCTTCTTCATGATCTATGCGCTCATGCGCTATGGGCGCAGTTGGCCGGCGCCGCCCGTTGAGGCCGATGATGAATCGGCGATGATACGCGGGGCCTAGCGCCCGGCTTGTTTGTGGCAAGGTGTTTGCGGTGAGTCGGTTGGGGGTCCCTGATGAATTTAAGGGGAGGACCCTTACGTGCATTTTGGGGAGAGGCCTGAGGAACGCGCGAACTGGATGCGGCGATGAATCAGTACCATGAAGATCAAATTTTACCTTATAGCAGTACTTTCGGCGGCCTTGTTGCCTGTTTCCGGCATGGCGCAAGCCGCGGCGGGGGCTTCCGCCTCGGGAGCGGGGACGGGAAATCCGGGCGGCGGAGCCAGTCAGAATACAGGGAGCGGATCGGGGAGCGGATCGACGTCGCGGCCAAGTGGTGGCTCTTCAACATCGACGGGAGGATCCACCTCGACCGGCAGCGGAAACGCGTCGGGCGTGGGCGTACCGGGTACGGGGCAGAGTGTCGGGGCGCATCAGCTTGTTCCAAAGGGCGCCAATGGGAATGCGGCCGGCGTGAACGGCAATACGAGCAACAGCGGCATTATTTCCAATGGAGGAGCGACCTCCTCCGGGGGCGGCGCTGCTACGGGAGCCGGAACGAGAATGGATGGCACGTCGAGCAATGTGGCTCAACCCGCTTATCCTTTTGGGCAGGCCGGAGTGGGTGAGGCTCGTCCCATGACGTCCAATCCCAATCCCAGCCCGGCGCCAGGGGCATCTCCGGTGCCATCCAGCACTCCTGGCATAGTGCCCCCAGCGGCCCCGGGCTCCAGTCCAGGCGCCACGCCGGCCCCTTCGCCCAATATGTAAAATATTTCTCGAGGCCCGCAATGTGCCTTCTGGTTGGGTGAAGCAATAGCGGGCTTCCTGATGAAAAATGGCAGACATCAAAGCGCCGCGCGAAGGAGCGGGAAATTTGTTTACCTCGCGGAGGGGACCAAGCACGGATAGGGTAAAGGGACTGATGGAAAAATCCCCGAATGTTAGAAAAGTAGCCTTTCTCGCGGATTATGTTCCGAGGCAGTGCGGCATCGCCACCTTTACGGCAGATTTAAGGAATGCCGTATCGGCCCAGTTTCCCGATCTCCAAAGTCCGGTGATTGCGGTGACGGATCTGGCGGACGGATATAGTTACCCGCCGGAAGTTCGCTTTGAAATTCCCGAGCAGGAGACCTCCGCTTATCGCAGGGCGGCGGATTTTCTCAATCTGGCCAATGCCGATGTGCTTTGCGTGCAGCACGAATACGGCATTTTTGGCGGACCGTGCGGACGGCATCTGCTTACGCTGCTGCGCAATGTGCGAATGCCGGTGGTGACCACCTTGCACACGATCCTGAAGAATCCTTCGCCGGATCAAAAGCGCGTGCTCCAGGAAGTGATCAGCTATTCGACCCGGGTGGTTACGATGGCCCAGAAGGGCGTGGAATTTCTGACGGAGATCTATGACGTCCCAGCGGACAAGATCGATCTCATCCCGCACGGCATACCGGATGTGCCCTTTGCGGATCCCAATTATTATAAGGATAAGTTTCGGGTGGAGGGGCGGCCAGTGCTGCTGACCTTTGGGCTGCTCTCACCCAACAAAGGCATTGAGAATGTGCTCAACGCGCTGCCGGAGATCGTGCGGGAGTGTCCCAATGTGGTGTATATCGTGTTGGGTGCGACGCATCCGAATCTGGTGCGCGATCAAGGCGAGACCTACCGGCTCAGCCTGCAGCGGCTGGCCAAGAAGAATGGGGTGGAGAAGAATGTGATCTTCTTCGATCGCTTTGTGGACAAGGACGAGTTGATCGAATTCCTGAGCGCGGCGGATGTTTATATCACGCCGTACCTGAACGAGGCACAGATCACGAGCGGCACGCTGGCTTACAGCTTTGGGGCGGGCAAGGCGGTGGTCTCCACGCCATACTGGCATGCGGAGGAGTTGCTGGCCGACGGGCGGGGAATATTGGTTCCCTTTGGCGATACCGCGGCCATTTCCAAGGCGGTGCGGGAATTGCTGAGCAACGAAAACGAGCGCCATGCCATGCGCAAAGCGGCGTATCTGATGGGTCGAAGCATGATCTGGTCGCAGGTGGCCGAGCGCTACATGGAGACCTTCAAGCGGGTGCGGCGCGAATATTCGCCAGCCATGATCGCGCGGATCGACCCGCCTACGCTGGACCGCCAAAGAACGGCCCTGCCGCCCTGGCGCCTGGATCACCTGAATTGTCTGACGGACGATACGGGGATGCTGCAGCATGCCATCCACACGTTGCCGGACTACCATCACGGGTATTGTACGGATGACAATGCGCGCGCGTTGATCCTAATGACGGTGCTGGAGGAAATGGAGGAGGAAGCGCCGAATTGCCTGAAACTCACCAGTGTCTATGCGAGTTTCATTCAACATGCCTTCGTGCCGGATACCGGGCTCTTCATGAATTTCATGTCCTTTCGCCGGGACTGGCTGGAGAAAGCCGGATCGGAGGACAGCCACGCCCGGGCGCTGTGGGCGCTGGGCACCTGCGTGGGCCGATCCCGAAGGGAAGGGCTGCGCTCGTGGGCGGCGGATTTGTTTGAGAAGGCGTTGCCGGCGGTGGCAAATTTCACTTCGCCGAGGGCCTGGGCGTTTACCATCATCGGCCTCCACGAGTACATGCGTACGCTGAGCGGCGACCTGATGGTGAACCAGATGCGTGACGAACTCTCGGGAAGATTGGCGGGGCTCTTTAAGTCGGTCTCGGCGGCGGATTGGGTCTGGTTTGAGGATGTTCTCAGCTACGACAATGGGAAAATTCCTCATGCGCTTATCCTGACCGGGCGCTGGGCGAACCAGCCGGAGTTGCTCAAAATCGGGCTGAAGAGCCTGCGCTGGCTTTCCGAAAACCAAACGGTCGCGCCAGGTTATTTTCGGCCCATCGGCTCCAATGGCTTCTGGAAGAGGGGCCAGGCGCCGGCCCAGTTTGACCAGCAGCCGATCGAGGCCCATGCCATGATTTGCGCCTGCCTCGAGGCGCATGAGGCGACGGGCGAGGAGTATTGGCTGACCCAGGCTTATCGGGCGTTTGAGTGGTTTCAGGGAGAGAACGATCTCGGTCTTGCGCTTTACGACGCCACCACGGGTGGTTGCCGCGACGGGCTGCACATCGACCGCGTGAACCAAAACCAGGGAGCGGAGTCTACCCTGGCCTTTCTGCTTTCCCTGGCTGAGATGAAGAGAAAACAAAGCGCCATCGCGGCCTATAACGACGAAGTTTCCCTAATGGCATGAGCTCTCCCATCGTCCACCGCCAGTCTCTGATTTTGAAGCCTGATCCGACGCGGGTCCTGGTCCGGCCTTTTCTCATCGCTTCGGAATCGCGCGCCTTGAAGATCGTGAGTCGTGTTCTGACTCTGAGAGAGGAGGAGGTCGAGGTATTGCTGGCCGATGTTTTACGGGAATTTGGCGATCGGCATCTCGAGATCCGCCGGGTCTTTCTCGCCCGCTTTGATCTGGTCCGCAGCTATCTGCCGACGGATCGTCCTTTGAGCGATAGCCGCCGGTTGCTCATCGGTTCGTACTTTACCAACGAATACTCCTTCGAGAGCGCGGCATTGTTCAATCCCAGCATAGTCGAGCATCCCGACCAGTCCGATGCGCCCGAGGGAGTAAAGCGTTTCATCCTTAGTTTGCGTGCGACCGGCGAGGGGCATATCTCCTCGATCACTTTTCGCTCGGGGTCGATCTTTTCGGACGGCCGGGTCGAGTTGGATACCCCAGACCGTTGCGTCACCGAACCGAAACTCATTCCCTCTGCGGAATACGAGCGGGAGTTATTCCTGCGCAAGTTGCTGGAGCTCGGAGTTGACGGCACATTTTGCCGGTCGGTGCTCGATGCACTCGGTGAAAAGTTCACCCTGGGCGAGCTGACAACGGTAGTGAAGATGCGGCAGCGTCACCAGACCGACTTCGCGGCGGCGGGCCAACGGATGATCCTGCTGGCCCAATCCAACTACGAAATTGAATTTGAACCGCAGCAAAGCATTTCCCAGCGTACGATTTTCCCGATCTCTCCCAGCGAAAGCAACGGAATCGAGGATGCGCGGTTTGTGCGGTTCCGGGACGATGATGGCACGCAGACGTACTATGCCACCTACACCGCGTACGATGGCCGCATCGTGCTGCCTCAGCTCCTCGAGACCAAGGACTTCCTCAGCTTCAAGATTTGCACGCTGAATGGGCCGGCCGTGCAGAACAAGGGCATGGCGCTCTTTCCGCGCAAGATTAATGGACTCTATGTGATGCTCTCGCGACAGGATGGGGAAAACATCCTGCTCATGTATTCCGACGATCTGCATTTCTGGTACGAGGCGCAGGTGATCATGAAGCCGAGCGAGCCGTGGGAGTTTGTGCAACTGGGCAATTGCGGCTCGCCGATCGAAACGGAAGCGGGCTGGCTGGTGCTCACGCATGGGGTGGGCCCGATGCGCAAATACTGCATTGGCGCGGTGTTGCTTGATCGGGACGATCCGTCGCGCCTGATCGGGCGATTGAAGGAACCGCTGATCAAGCCTGAGGAAAATGAGCGGGAAGGGTATGTGCCCAATGTGGTGTATACGTGCGGAGCGATGGTGCATGATGGCTTGCTGATCCTGCCCTACGCGGTGTCGGATTCCGCGTCGGCCTTTGCGACGGTGCCTCTGGCTGAGGTGCTGGGGGCGATGACCGGGTTGTCTTGATTGCGCGCCGGCCTCCTGCTATGCGGAGGCATGCCCAAGAAATGGCCCCTCTCCTGCGCAATTCTGGCCATTGGATGGATGATGCTTGGGCTTGGCCAAAGTCTGGCGGCTTCGGATTTGCCGCGTTCTTTTTCGGCGGGCTCGACACCATCGTCCCCTTGGGTGCATCGGGATTCGGGTTTTTCTTTTCCCGCAGAGGTAGCTGGGTTCAAACGAGGCCACGCCATTGAATACGACGGCTCCGGGCAGGACGTCTCGGTGGCCTACAATTATCTCGACCCGCGTATCATTGTGACCTTTTACGTCTATCCTCTGGGAGGCTTGACGCTGGATGAGGAGTTTTTGCGACGGCAGAACGAGGTGAAAACTGTTTCCCCCTCCGCGAAACTCGTTTCCACCGGGACTGCGAAAGTATCGCCGCAGGGGCTGACCGCCTTGATCGGAACATATTCCATCCCAAATAGCTTCATCGACGGAAAACTCATCAAATCCCTGTTGCTCGTGGGGCAGCGGGGAGACCGATTTATTGAGTATCGAATCAGTTTTCCGGTGGCGGGCGGCGACGCCGCTTCCGATCTGGCGCAGCGTTTCCTGGCGGAGTTTTCCTGGCCGCAACCCTGATACTTCTTATTGAGATCGCGGCAGGGTGGCGTAGGATGCCCGTTTCCTTATGCGTTTGTTCTATTTTGCGCTGCTGTTTGGCAGCATGCTGGCCCTCTGCTCCTGCTCGTCTGTCAGTGTAAGGGAGCCCTACCACACCGCGAAATTTGCGCCGCCCGCGAAGGCGCCGGCCAAGATTTACGTGCAGAATTTTACCGTGCCGGAGGGAGTGTTCCGGGTGGATCGCTCGGGAGACGCATTGAAGACCGTGCAGACTGATATCGGGGGCAAGCTTTCAAAAGGCCTGGCCGAGCGCCTGACGAAATCGATCGCGCCAACGGAGATCGTGGCAAAGGATGGAGATATCCCACGAGGCGACGCCTGGCTGATTACGGGCAAATTTGACCGCGTGAATCAAGGAAGCCGGGCCCTGCGCGCCCTGGTGGGGCTGGGATTGGGGGGGACGAAGGTGGAAACATCGGTGGTGGTGTGGAACCTGTCGGGTCCGCAGCCGAAGCAATTTTTGTCGTTTAAAACGACAGGAGGCTCCAATGCCCAGCAGGGTCTGCTAACCTATCCCGACCCCTTTGGAGGGCCGCTGGCGGCGATCGGCCAAGCCGCAGGAACGGGGTTGACCATCGATACGAAACGCACTTCGCGCATGATCACGGGCCTGCTCTGTGAATACCTGCGCTATCGGGGGGTGAAGCTGGAACATCCCGTGGGATTCAAGCCCCTGGGTGGGATAAACTGAATTGCGTCCGAGCCGTGCTATATTGCGTAAAATAAAGGCGGCGCGATGAACGACTGGAAATTTAAACTGCTCTACGACGGCGAGTGCCCCTTGTGTGTGCGGGAGGTGCGGATGCTGCAGGGGTGGAATCGGGAGGGGAGTCTCGCTTTTGAAGATATCGCTTCTCCCGACCTTGATCCGGCGAAATACCGTGCGACCCGGGAGGAATTGCTGGGCGTGATTCACGGAGTGTTTCCCGACGGGCGGGTGGTGCGCAAGGTGGAGGTGTTTCGCCAAGCCTACGCGGCAGTCGGCCGGGGCTGGATGCTGGCCCCGACGGGCTGGCCGGTCTTGAAACAGATTTTCGATTGGGGTTATGAGATCTTTGCGCGCTATCGCATACCCATTGGAAGGCTCCTCGGCCGGAAATGCGAGGCGGGTACCTGCGGTGTGCCGCGACCTAGCGCCAAAGGGTAATCTCGTCCAGGGGGAAACGGGTCTTTGAGCCGGGCTCGGAAAGCGGATAGCCGACCGGCACGACGAGGAGAGGCTCCCAGGAGGCCGGGAGATCGAGGCAGCGCCTGAGCCGGCTGGTGTCGAAACCCTCCATGGGTACGGTGGCGAGGCCGGCGGCCTCGGCGGCCAGCATGAAATTCATGGCGGAAAACATGGCCTGCTTGGCGAGCCAGAAGCTTTTATGCACCGCAGGGACGACGGGGAGGGGCGTGAAGAGGCGGGCGACGGGAAGGACAAAGACTTTCCAGAGCCAATGGAAGCCAACCGGCCCGCGCTGAAACATGATGGGAACGATGCGGCGCAGCAGGGTGGCGTACTCGTCGTTGACGCAGCCTGCCTGGAGATCGAGACCAAGGGCATTTTCAAAATGGTCCTCGAAGGCACGGTGGTCTCCGGCGAAGACGACCACGGCGGGAGCCTCCTCGACCTGGGCCTGCTTGAGGCAGGCGCGGCGCAGGGCGGGACGGATGGAGCGGTCCTGCACGACAATGAAGCGAGTGGGCTGAAGATTGTAGCCACTGGGTGCCCAGCGGGCAGCCTCCAGCAAGCGATCGAGCAGGGCGCGGTCGACCTCGCGAGGGGCAAAGTGGCGGGTGGCGCGGCGGTGTTTGATCACGCGCTCGATAACGTCCAGAGACTCAGGCATGGCAGGATGCTACAGGAGCACGAGCCGGGAGCAATCGTGCGCAGTTGACGGAAAGAGACGCCAAATCAAGCAACTGGTGGCGGACTTTTTCGCTTTTCTCGGGAGTCGCGAGTGGTAAAAAGTCGCTCCTGTGGCGGACACTATCCCACTGCGTGAATTGGGCGCGGCTCTCGCCGATCTCTACGGGCCGGGGCTCTCGGCGGAGAACTATGTCGAGCGCGTGTTTCGGCTCACATCGAGGTTGGTGCGTTGCGTGCTGAACAGCCACGGGGTGAGGAATTTGACGACCGGGCAACTGGAGGCGAATTTTGACCGGGATCTCCCGGGGCTAGCCAATGCTTTCGGCGCCTTTGGGCAGTGCATGCACAAATACCAGGCTACTCGCTTCGATCCCGCGACGAACGGAGGGAAGCCCTTTAGTGTGCGGGACTTTTTCAGCCAGCCGGCGTTGCACGATCTGGAAATTTATCAGGAGGTCTATGGTCCGATGGGGTACAAGGATCACTGCTTTGTGCATGTGCCGGCCACCCCGGACAAAGCGGTCTTCGTGGGGTTTTTCCGCGACGACGCCATCTTTACCGAGGAGGACAAGGAGGTGTTGGAAATTCTCCAGCCCCACCTGGCGAACGCGCGGAGACTCGCGCTGGCGGCGACGGCCGCGGTGGATGTGCCCGTATCACCGGAGGTATTTGCGGGAGCGGGCTTTGCGCCCCGCGAGTGCGATGTGATTTACTGGCTGACTCAGGGCAAGAGCAACGAGGAGATCGCGAAAATTCTGCATATTCGAGCGGACTCGGTAAGCCGCAACCTGCAGGCTATCTATATCAAGATGGGCGTGGAGCATCGGGTGGCCGCGGTGATTCATGCGTTAAGCATGGCGAAGCGGTATTACCAGGAGAGCCTGAACCGGGGAGGGGCGGTCCGGCTTTCCGTGCGGACGGTCGTGGAACAGTAGCCCTGTTCAGACGCGCTTTTGTACGAGATCGAGGAGGCCGGGAAAACGCTTCTCGAATTCTTTCAGGCGCAGGGAGGTCATGGCCTTGGTGCCGGACACGCGGGTGCGAATGAGACCGGCATCGCGCAGCACCTGGAGATGGTGCGAGCGGGTGGCCTTGGCAATGTCCATGGGGAAATCCGTGCAACTGCGCTCCGTGTTATCCGTCTCGAGCAGATCGCGGATGATGCCGAGCCGCCAGGGGTCCGCCAGCGCCTGCATCACGCTGGAAAGCGAGACATCGCGAATGGCGGGATGGTGATATTTTCTCATGGCGGTACCGAGGAGGATGTTCGATGAAGATCGAATATAATTTGACACTCTGCAATTGCTTTTCATAGTTCGATCAGAGACGAACAATACGACTATGCCTACCTTGCTTGACCCCATTAAGATCGGTGCCTGGGATTTGCCAAATCGCGTGATCATGGCGCCGCTCACCCGTTGCCGCGCCAGCGCGGGGCGGGTGCCCAACGACCTGATGGCCGAATATTACCGCCAGCGTGCCTCGGCAGGTCTGATCCTCAGCGAAGCCACCTCAGTCACGGCGATGGGAGTGGGCTATCCC
>OUNM010313613.1_pt1 | contig 29345 bp, 30 predicted proteins | sample 1769961 | NCBI WGS metagenome assembly OUNM01 (sample SAMEA3914820, study PRJEB12502) | metagenome | biome: forest; material: soil | place: USA | collected 2012-03-12 | depth 0.3 m | reverse complement strand
GCCGCTCCGCCGCGCGGCGAAAGGCGGAGAACTGGGCGGCGTCCTTGCCAAAATCCATCGCATAATCGCGCCAGAACCCGGCGGCGACCATTCGGCCATAGAGATCGAGTATTTTTTGGAGTTCGATCCGGTCGAAACCGATCTGGAGCGGCACTCGCCCTGGAAAGGCAACTACGCCTGCCGGAAGGGGACTCGTGCCGCCATGTGTCCCTGCGTGTGGCCCTGCCGCCATCCGCCGGTCAAACGCCCTTCACGACCGGTTCGGCGTGCTTTTCTTCCGCACGGGCACGAAGCAGTTGATCGACTTGCGCACGCAGCGCGGCAACCTGCTCTTCCAACTCGTCCACGCGCTGGCTGCCCACGGGTTCGCACGGCTCCTTGCAGGGCGTGCCGTAAGGCATGAATTCCTTGGCATACGTCTCCGCTTTCACCAGCGTAGAGCGGGCCTTGACGCCGATCATCGTCGCGCCTTCAGGCACATCCTCGGTCACCACTGCGCTGGCGCCCACACGAGCGCGCTTGCCAACGGTGACGGGGCCGATGATCTGCGCGCCGGAGCCGACAATCACGTTGTCCAGTAGCGTGGGGTGACGCTTGCCGCCCTTGCCGTTGGTGGGATTGGAGCCGCCCAGCGTCACGCACTGGTAGATCGTGACGTTGTCGCCGATCTCTGCCGTTTCGCCGATCACGGTGAAGCCGTGGTCGATGAAGAAGTTCTTCCCGATCGTCGCGCCCGGATGGATGTCGATCGCGGTCAGGAAGCGGGAGAGATGATTGACTACGCGCGCCAGGAAAAACAGGTCCGCGCGAAACAGGCGGTGCGCGATCTTGTGAAAGAACAGCGCCCAGACGCCCGGATAGAGCAGCACTTCCCACCGGGAACGCGGTGCAGGGTCGCGCGCGACGACCGAGTCCAGATATCGGACGAGATTACCCAGCATCGCGCGAATCTCCCATCAAACGGTTCGCATGGCAAGTCATCTGCGCAAACCGATGGTTCATGTACCCTTACCGTCGCCGCCCTTAACCTCTTCCAGCGCGTCGCGCCAGATCGCCAATGTAGGCGGCTGCTTGCGCTCCAGACTGAGACGATCGATCGCGGCGACCAGCCGTTGCACGCCCAGATGGCTACGTTCCGCCCGAGGTACAAGATAGTCCATTGCCGCCGGATCGAGCACGAGCCCGCGCATCTGCGCGTGAACCTCTATCAGATCGGCCATCATCGCCTCATCCGGGGCGTCGATTTCCAGCTCCAGCGCGGCACCCAGGCGCGAACGCAAGTCCGGCAAGGCCACCTGCCAACGCCCTTCCCCTTCGCCGCGGCGATGACTGGCAACGATCAGCAGCGGCCGGCGGCTTTCCTGCGCGCGGTTCCAGGCGTGGAATACCGCGTCTTCCTCCATCCGGTCGGCATCGTCCAGCGCGTCGCCCTGCCCGGTTTCCACGAACCAGCGGGCAAGCAGCGATTTGCCCGCAGCGGGCGGGCCGGAGAGAATGGCGGTGTGGAAGGGCCAGTTGCCCGGTTCCAGCAGTGCATCCACCGCATGCGCGTTCGCGTTGCCTACGACAATGCGCGGCGGGCTGTCGCTCGCAGTCGACAGCGGAAGTGGTATCTGCCTCATCCCCCGAAACCTTCTAGCGGCTGATTCTCAGCGCGCCGCCCCCTGCCGAAACTTTCCAACCCTGCGCACGCAGGGCGGCGGCAAGCCGGTCCGCGCCGCCTTCGGCGCTCACCCGCAATACGGAAATGCCACCGATCGCCAGACTGACGGTGGCAGCCCCCTTCACGCCCGGCGCACCGCGCACCGCGGCAAGCGCGGCATCGACCGATGCGGCGTCCGGGCTGGCAAACTGAACCGAAACCGTCTCCACCGGCGCTGCGGCAGGCGCCACGGGCGGAGGTGGCACGTTTTGAATGATCGGCGCAACGTCCACATCCGGCGCCGCGCCGCCTTGCGGCATCAGCTTCTGCCGCAGTTGGGCGAAAGCCTTGTCCAGCGCGGCCTGGCTCATCGTCAGCGTCGGATCGGGCTGCAATTGCCCACTCGCCAACGCATTGCGGTAGACGCCGTCCATCTGATCGACCGCCTTCGCCATCATGGCGGGCAGTTCCTGATCGCCGGCAGCATCCAGCTCAAAACTGTCGAGATAGCTGTTATCGGGCCCGTAGCGCGCGGTGAACGTCCCGTGGATCGGGCCGCCGGGCCACTGGCGCTCAAGCCGGGCAATCGGGATCAGCACGTCGGTCGCGCCGAATTGGTCGAGCACACCGCGCCACCACAAACGGCTGCGTCGCGTCGTCTGTCCCGCCGTCAACAAAAGCGATTCGCCGCCGGCCCCTACCGGGCGGACATAGTCCACCGGGCTTTGCGAGGCCTGGAATTCCGCCCAGGCCTTTTGCCAGGGTCCGCGCACTTCGAAGACCTGCTGCACGCCGCCCGAATAGAGCACCGGCACCAGCAACAGCGGCGCCGACCGCGCAACGGCACCACCGCCGCCCACGTATTGCCCCGCCTTGCCCTTGTCGAAAATCACGCCCAGCGTGGCGATATAGCGGCGCGGGCCGACCTGTTCCTGCCCGATCACCACTGAGGAGACCATGGCATCGATCGATTCGACCGGCATGTCCGGCCCGCCCAGCTTCTTCCAGGCTTCCTTCTCGGCCTGCTTCCAGCCTTCGAGTCGCGCTTCGGCACCGGTCTTGGCCGTCACGTCGACCTGGATGCCGTTGACCTGAATGTCTTCGGAGTTGGCGAGGGGCGCGATTCCGCGGTCACCTTCAACTTGCGCGGCGATTCGCCATGCGCCGAATCCGACCGTGCCAAGCGCGGCCACGCCGCCAAGCAGCACGGCTGCGCGTGCCGCAGTCCAGCGCCGACCCTTGTCGCGGCCGGCCAATTGCCGGAAATTCTGGGAGAACGTCATCGCCATCGTCGAAACCGATTGGCCTTTTGCCTAAACGGGAATGGAAATCCAAGCCGGAAAGCGATAGGGGCGCGCAATGTCCGACGATAACTCACCCAAGAGCTACTCTTACGAGCAGGCTGGCGTCTCGATCGCCGCAGGAAACGCGCTGGTAAAGGCCATCGGCCCGCTGGCAAAATCCACCGCACGCCCCGGCGCCGATGCCGAGCTTGGCGGCTTCGGCGGATTCTTCGATCCGCGCGCCGCCGGCTACAAGGATCCGCTGCTGGTCGCCGCGAACGATGGCGTGGGCACCAAGGTCAAGCTGGCGATCGACCACGACCGCCACGACCATATCGGTATCGACCTTGTCGCCATGTGCGTGAACGACCTTATCGTGCAGGGCGCGGAGCCCCTTTTCTTCCTCGACTATTTCGCCACCGGAAAGCTTGAGAACGGCGTGGCTGAGCGCGTGGTCGCCGGCATTGCCGAAGGCTGCAAGATGTCGGGCTGCGCGCTGATCGGCGGCGAAACCGCTGAGATGCCGGGCATGTATGCCGCGGGCGACTACGACCTTGCTGGCTTCTGCGTGGGCGCGGTGGAGCGCGGCGAACAGCTTACCGGCGACAAGGTTGCCGATGGCGACATCCTGCTGGGCCTTGCCTCTTCCGGCGTGCACTCCAACGGTTACTCGCTGGTTCGCCGCCTGGCCGAAGACAAGGGCTGGAAGCTCGACCGTCCCGCCCTGTTCGATTCGGACACGCTGCTGATCGACGCGCTGATCGCGCCCACCCGCATCTACGTGAAGAGCCTGCTGCCCTTCATCCGCGCGGGCCGCATCCATGCGCTGGCCCACATCACCGGTGGCGGCCTCCTTGAAAACATTCCGCGCGTGCTGCCCGATGGCCTCCACGCCCGCATCGACGTCGGCGGCTGGCCGCAGCCGCGCCTGATGGCGTTCCTGCAGGCGCAGGGCAATATCGAGCCCGGCGAGATGGCCCGCACCTTCAACTGCGGCATCGGCATGGTGCTGGCAGTCGCAGCCGACGAAGTCGCCGCGCTCAAGGCCGAACTCGAAGCCGCCGGTGAGACGGTCTACGTAATCGGCGTTATCGAAGAGGGCGACAAGGGCTGCACCGTGCAGGGCAAGGCCGAGGAATGGTCCGCCCGCGAGGATTGGGAGGCCGTGCACCTTGCCTGAGAAGGCAAAGGTTGCGGTCCTCCTTTCGGGCAGCGGCACCAACATGGCTGCCCTGCTCTACGCCAGCCGGCTTGAGGACTGTCCCTACGAGATCGTCCTCGTCGCCAGCAACAAGCCGGACGCCGGAGGCCTTGCACTTGCCAAGGCTGAAGGCGTGCCGACCTTTGCACTCAGCCACAAGGGCCTCAGCCGCGACGAACACGACGCGGCGATGGACGCGGCAATTCGCGAATCCGGCGCGCAGTGGGTGGCGCTGGCCGGCTACATGCGCATCCTGACCGACGAATTCGTGGTCAAATGGCAGGGCCGGATGGTCAACATCCACCCTTCCCTGCTGCCCAAGTACACCGGCCTCCACACCCACCAGCGCGCGATCGAAGCGGGCGACAGCCATGGCGGCGTGACCGTTCACCTCGTCATTCCCGAACTGGATGAAGGCCCGGTGCTCGGCCAGATTCCCGTTGCCATCCATGCCGGCGACACTGCCGAAAGCCTGGCCGCGCGCGTGCTGTTTGCTGAGCATCAGCTCTATCCGCGCTGCCTGGCCGACCTCGTCTCCCGCGAAGCCTCGCCCGAGTGGCTGCTGGAACGCGTGCGCGAACGCGCGATGGCCCTGCCCGAGAGCGACGAGATTTCCAGCCACGGCATGCCCTGCTTTGGTATCGTGAAGGGCAAGAAGTTCGCCTATTTCACGTCGAACCACCATGCCGACGGCCGCACCGCACTGCTGGTGAAGATCAGCGGCGTGGACGAGCAGACCATGCTGATCGAACAGGACGAGGACCGCTACTTCCGCCCCGCCTATTTCGGCGACGGCTGGGTCGGCATTCGCCTGGATCTTGGCGAGAACGACTGGGATGCGATTGCGGACTGGCTCTCGCGTTCATGGCGGGCAGTGGCGCCGAAGAAGCTGGCCGGGCTGCTGGATGTAGCGGATCAGTTCTGAGCAACTGCCAGAGGGCGGGCTGAAGCCCTACCCTTTGATCCCGCTCGACGCATCTAACCATACCTCGTCATCCCCGCGAAGGCGGGGATCCCGCTTTTCTTCGCGTGCGCAAAACAAAGGAAGCGGGCCCCCCGCCTTCGCGGGGGCGACGAAGTGCTATCGGTTGAATCACGGCGTTCCGGCGAGCAATTTGGACGCCGCGATGCGCCAAATCACCGCCTAACTCAGGCCCCGACTGCCCGCGCATCCCGGATCATGCGACCGATCTGGTCCAGCAAAGTCAGACGCTCTTTCTTGAGGTCCTCCAGCCGCGCGTCGGACGCAGCCTCAAGCTGCTCCTCGATCCGGTTTATCTTGCCGTTGACCTCGTTGTAACGGTCCACCAGCGCCGCGAAATGGCCGCGCGTGGCCTTGAGGTGCTGGAGGACTTCAACGTCCTCGGGAAATTCCTCGGCGAGTTCGTGGGGCTTATAGGTCATCGGCTCTCCTCTGCGCTCGATTCTCTTGCTTTTAACCCCTCGCCCGCCCCGCCCACATTGCGCGAGATCAAGCGCAAGGCGGGTACATTCAGATTTGCGAGTAATCCACTTGCGGCCGGCTCTCCCGCGTGCCGCGATAGCGCTTGTCGGGTTCGCGCGGGTCGCCCGCGATCAGGACGTGGTCGTCATGGACTTCCACCAGCGTGCCCACGAAGGGAAAGCCTTCAAGGCTGCCGTTTACGCGGTAGCTGACGGTATCGCCCACCTTGAAGCTGGCGGCGTCAAAATTGAATTCAAAGGGGCAGGCTTCGCCTGTGTCGCCCATGCCTTGCATTATTCTCTCCTCTTGATCGGGAGGGTAACAAAGATGCGCGCGCTACCAAATCGAAATTGGCGCCGCTCAGCCGATTTCGTCGAAGTGGCACTGCTTCTGGGTGCCGCCAGGCAATGTCAGCATGGCATCGTCACCCTTGGTGAAGAGGCTGGCCTTGCCGGCATAGTTCTGCCCTTCGTAAAGCGCACCCGATGCACTGACGACATGGGCCAGCCCAACCTCCTGATCGCGCCAGGAAAGCCAGACTGCACCGGGATCGGTGTTTACGAAAGTGACCGAAACCAGGAAGTCCTGCCCCTTGCAGGCCAGCGCTAGCGGGCCTTTCGAGACGCCCTTGGCGTCGTCCCCCCGGGCATCGGCATAGCCCTGCCGCAATTCGTGGATGCGCATGGCATATTGGTCGCGCACGCAGGCGGGCTTGTCATCCGCCTTCCAGCAGTCGTCGCGGCCTTTGATCCATCCGCGCTGGGTGGCCTGCAATTGCTGCTTGCGCTGCCCGTTGATGTTCGGGCCAGTGAGCGCAAGATCGTAGAGCCGCATCAGTTCACGGTCCATCGCCGCGAGTTCGGGCGTGGAGCAGACCAGCTTCTGCGCATCGCCATCGGCCTTGGCGCAATCGAAGCTAGGCGTTGCCACCGCGACCGGCGCGGCATCGGTGGCGGCGACGGTTTCGGTGACCACTTCGGTGGCAGTATCCTCAACGCTGGGGCTGGCCGATGGGTTCGGATCGGCACCGCCACTGCCTGAACAGGCGGCGAGAAACAAAAGTACGCTCGATCCGGCGAATTGCTTCATCGTCAGTCTCCAGTCGCAAGGGGACTGGCGATGAATATCATTGGGAACGCACCGATAAAAACAAAAAGGCCGCCCAAGCGGACGGCCCTTTCATTATCGAATGAAGCGTTTGCTTCAGCCGACGATTTCTTCCGGCTTGAAGAAGTAGGCGATTTCGATCGCCGCGTTCTCATCCGAGTCCGAACCGTGGACCGAGTTGGCTTCGATCGATTCGGCGAAGGTCTTGCGGATGGTGCCCTCAGCGGCGTCGGCCGGGTTGGTGGCGCCCATCACGTCGCGGTTGGTCTTCACGGCGTCTTCGCCTTCGAGAACCTGCACGACCACCGGGCCCGAGATCATGAACGACACGAGGTCGTTGAAGAAGGGACGTTCCTTGTGGACGGCGTAGAAGCCTTCAGCCTGCTCCTGCGAGAGCTGGATGCGCTTCGAAGCGACGACGCGCAGGCCGGCTTCTTCGAGCAGCTTGGTGACGCCGCCGGTCAGGTTGCGGCGGGTCGCGTCGGGCTTGATGATCGAGAAGGTGCGGGTAACCGCCATGGTAGGTTCCTTGCGAAGTAGGAGTTTTGAATTGTTGCGCGCGCCCCTAGCCGGGAACGCGCGGCTCCGCAAGAATGAGGCTGCGTTATGATCAACCCTGAGAGGGGAGAATCATCCAGCCTGAACCCATTTTCCGCCATCCTGCTTCCAGTAATAGTGCTCCACCCCCTCCCGCTCACGCAGCGCGCGCCAGGTGTCGCGCGCATGCTGGAGCGAGGACTGGTCGAACAGGAAGAAGGTGCGCTCGAAAGGCTGCTCGCCCTCGCGCCACTGGCCGTCGGCTATGGCCATGAACTTCGCGCCGTTGGCAGGCTCCGCCGCTTCGGAAATGAGGATGGGCTGGCGATCCTCTCCCCCCTCGCCCGCGAAGCCGTTGGCCAGGAAGCTCTCCGGGCCGCTGGACCACAAAGCCTGGCAGATCCGCTGTCGCTGGCCAAGATCGGCGGAGACGACGAGCAAACGCTCACCATTCCCCGCCACCTTGCCGGCGATCAACGCCAGCGCGCTTTCGGCCGGGTCGCGGCTGAGCTGGTAGAAATCCACGCGCATCAGCCGCGTCCCCTGCCTTACTTACGCTTCGAGCCTGTACCTTACGCTTCCAGGTTGTCGCGCACGAAACGGTCGAGCAGGCGCACGCCGAAGCCCGATGCGCCCTTGTCCCAGGTCGCGCCCGGCTTGTCGGTCCACACGGTGCCGGCAATGTCGAGGTGGGCCCAGGGGGTGTCGTTCTCGATGAAGCGCAGCAGGAACTGCGCCGCGGTGATCGAGCCGCCGAAGCGCGGGCCGACGTTCTTGATATCGGCAATCGGGCTGTCGATCATCTTGTCGTAGTTCGGGCCCATCGGCATGCGCCACAGGCGGTCGCCCGAGGCGTCGCCCGCCGCATTGAGCTGGCCGGCCAGTTCGTCGTTGTTCGAGAACAGGCCTGCGTACTCATGCGCCAGCGACAGGATGATGGCGCCGGTCAGCGTGGCGAGGTCGACGATCTTGGCAGGCTTGTATTCGCGCTGCACCCAGGTGAGCGCGTCGCAGAGCACCAGACGGCCTTCGGCATCGGTGTTGATCACTTCGATGGTCTGGCCCGAGAGCGAGGTGACGACGTCACCGGGGCGCTGGGCATTGCCGTCGGGCATGTTTTCCACAAGGCCGCAAACGCCGACTACGTTGGCCTTCGCCTTGCGTAGCGCGAGTGCGAGCATGGTGCCGGCAACCGCACCGGCGCCGCCCATGTCCCACTTCATGTCCTCCATGCCGGCTGCCGGCTTGATCGAGATGCCGCCGGTGTCGAAGGTCACGCCCTTGCCGACGAAAGCGACCGGTGCTTCACCGGCGTTGCCGCCCAGCCATTCCAGCACCAGCAGACGCGCCGGACGCGCCGAACCCTGCGCCACGCCCAGCAGCGAGCCCATGCCCAGGTCGGCCATTTCCTTCTCGTCCAGCACGCGGACCTTCAGGCCGCTGCCCACCATCTTCGCTTCGCAGCGGGCGACGAACGATTCCGGATAGATCGCGTTGGCCGGCTCGGTCACCAGTTCGCGGGTGAAGGACACGCCCTCGACGATGGCCTGCTCCACAGCCCAGACCGCCTCGGTGCCTTCGGGTGCGCCGATTACGGCGATATCAACCAGCGTGGGCTTGGCGTCGTCCGCCAGCTTGGTGCGATAAGTGTCGAGACGCCATGCGCGCAGCACCGCACCAAGCAGAGCGCCCGCCGCTTCGTCAGCCGAAAGGCCCGCGCCGGTCAGGTCCAGCGTCACGGCGGTTTCGCCCGAGGTCAGGTACTTGGCGACAACGCCCGCGCCCGCGCGCTCGATCGCGCCCTTGCGATCCTTACCGTCGGTCGCGCCGATCCCGGCCAGCGCCACGCGCACGATCTTGCCGTCACGCTCAACAAACCCCTCGAACACCTGACCCGCCTTGCCGGCGAAGCGCGAAGCCTTCGCGCCTTCCGCCAGCACCGCTTCCAGATCGGCGGGAATCGCGTCCTGATTCACGAAGCGGGCGACCAGACGCGCCGTGGGGGCGGCAGCGGCGTCAAGGAACTGGATATTCATGGGATCTCCTGAATTCTCGTGGGCGAGCGACGGACTTGTGCGCTTCGCCGCATCAGCGGATTGCAGTTAGGCACAGGCGGTGCGATAGGCAAGCCATGCTCCCGGCCGCTCAGACCCTGCTGCATGCCCGCAAATTGCGCTTGCTGTCCCTCCCGCTGCCATTGCTGGCTGCGGGATTTGCCTCTCTTTCAGTGCCTTGCGCGGCCCATGCGCAGGACCTTACGCGGCCGGTGATTACCACCCCGATAGAAGGCGCTCCACCTGCACCGCCTGCAGAAACTGCGGATCAGGTGCCCGTCGCGTTCGAGGCGGACACTGTGGAGTACGATCAGAACGGCGAAACGGTTACCGCCAAGGGCAACGTCGTGCTGCGCAAGGACAAGCAATCGGTCCGCGCGGATACCGTCACCTGGAACCGGAACACCGGCAAGATCCTTGGCACCGGCAATGTCCGGATGGTGGACCAGAACGGCAACCAGATCTTCACCGAGCAGGTCGAACTGACCGACGAATTGAAGACCGGCGCGATGGACAACCTGCTGCTGGTGCTGCGCGAAGGCGCGCGCCTGGCGGCGAACAAGGGTGAACGCCTGGCCAACGGCGATGTCGTGCTGCAGCACGCCGCCTACACCGGCTGCGGCGTGTCCAACGATGCCGGCTGCCCCAAGAGCCCGACGTGGAGCGTTCTGGCGAAGTCCGTGATCTGGAGCGAGGAAAAGAACCTCGTCCGCTTTTCCGATGCCCGCCTTGAACTTTTCGGCAAAGTCCAGATTCCGCTGTTCGGCCTGACTGTCAGCACCAATGGCGGCGCGGTTTCGGGCTTCCTGGTGCCGGATATCAAGTCCAGCCCGTCGAACGGAATCGAAGTCGCCGAATCGTACTATTGGAAGATCGCCAACAACCGCGATCTGACCAGTACGCTGCACGTGTTCACCAAGTCCGCGCCGATGGCCTCGTTCGAGTATCGGGCGCTTACCGATATCGGCGCCTACCAGATCACCGGCTACGCCACCTCGTCCAACCGTATCTCGCTGGACGACACCAACCCCGATCCCAACCGCCAACGCGCGTTCCGTGGCTATATCTTCGCCAACGGCAAGTTCCAGTTGGATGACGCCTGGAGCGTAACCGCCTCCATCCGCCGCGCGACCGACCGTACGTTCCTGCGGCGTTACGATATCAGCCGTGATGACCGTCTGCGCTCCAGCGTGGAGATCGAGCGGATCGATCAGGACAGCTATTTCTCCTTCGCCGGATATACCACGCAGACCATGCGCTCCGGCCAGGACCAGGGGCTGATGCCGTTCGCCATCCCGGTAATCGACTATCGTCGCCGCATCGACGATCCGCTGCTGGGCGGAAAGTTCGAGATCGAGGCGAACACCATGGGCATCACCCGCAGCCAGGGGCAGGATACGCAGCGCGCCTTTGCCAGCGCGCAATGGTCGCTTCGCAAGCTGACCAGCATGGGCCAGGAAGTGGTGTTGACCGGCCTGCTGCGCGGCGACGTCTACCATTCGGACGAGAACGACACGACCACGGCGGTGCTCTACCAAAGCAATCCCGGCTGGCAGGCCCGTGCCATCGCACTGGCAGCCATGGACGTGAAGTGGCCTTTGGTGGGCCAGCTTCTTGGCGGCACGCAGGTGTTCACGCCCCGCGTCCAGCTCGTAGCTGCGCCGCACATCAAGAACGTGGGCATCCCGAATGAGGATTCGCGCGCGATCGAGTTGGAAGACACCAACATCTTCGCGCTCAACCGATTCCCCGGTTATGATCGGTTCGAAGACGGCGTGCGCTTCACCTACGGCTTTGACTGGACGTTCGAACGGCCGCGCTGGCGGATCAAAAGCACGCTTGGGCAATCCGTCCGGCTTAGCAACGAAGAGCAGATCCTGCCCGACGGCACCGGCCTGGGCGACAAGGTTTCCGACTTCGTCGGCCGCACCGAAGTGCGCTATCGCAATTTCGTCAGCGTGATCCACCGCTACCGGTTGGACAAGGACAACCTGGCGTTTCGCCGCAACGAATTCGACCTTTCGCTGGGCAGCAACCAGACGTACTTCGAACTCGGCTACGCCAAGCTGGACCGCAACATTGCCAGCACGATCGAAGATCTTCAGGATCGCGAAGAAGTGCGCGCCGCCGGCCGCGTGGCCTTCGCCAGATACTGGTCGATGTTCGGTTCCGCCGTGGTCAACCTGACCGACAAGAGCGAGGATCCTGTCTATGGGTCGAACGGTTTCCAGCCGCTGCGCACGCGCCTGGGCTTCGCTTACGAGGACGACTGCCTGGAAATCGCGCTAACCTGGCGGCGCGATTACGAATCCAACGGCGACGCGCGCAAGGGCAACTCTTTCCAGCTTCACTTCGCCCTCAAGAACATCGGAGTTCACTGAGACGGGCGCGGCGGCGGGGCCCCTTAATATCGACATGCGCATCAATTGGTTGACCGGGGCGCGTCCGGGGCGTTGGCAGGCCATGCCAAAGCCGCTATCGGACGCACTCAGTTTCGGTTAAGCCGCAGGCCGACATAGGCCGGAAAACGTGCGCGGGGCGCTTTGCCCCCGCGTCCGGGGACCGGGAATGACGGTCGCAGACGGGATAGAGATCACGGTGACAGCAATCCAAGGTAGCAGGTTCAAGCGCGCGGCACGCAATTGCGCGATCGCCAGTGGCGCAATCGCGTCCGCCCTCTCCCCGCTCGCAACATCGACGGCCGCTTTTGCGCAGGCAGGCGCTCCGATGGAAACCTCCACGTCGGAACAGGGTGACATCGTAATCCCTGATGACGTCAAGATTTTCGGTAACGATAACCCGAACCTGCGCCGCGCCACGGCCGTGGTTAACGGCGACATCATCACCGGCACCGACGTAGACCAGCGCCTGGCGCTGATTCTCGCCGCCAACCAGGGCAAGATCGACGAGGATGAGAAGAAGCGTCTGCGCCTTCAGGTGCTGCGCAACCTGATCGACGAAACCCTCCAGATCCAGGGCGCCAAGGCTGCGGACGTTACCGTGGACAGTGCGGAGATCGATCAGACTTACGCGCGCGTCGCCTCTCAGAACTTCGGCCAGGATACCAAGGCCATGGACGCTTACCTGAAGCGGGTGGGCTCCTCCCCCGATTCGCTGAAGCGTCAGATTCGCGGCGAACTGTCGTGGCAGCGCCTGCTCCAGCGCAACGTCCAGCCCTTCATCAACGTCTCCGACGATGAAGTGAAGGAAATGATGGAGCGCATGAAGGCGGCGAAGGGCACGGACGAGTACCGTCTGGGTGAGATTTACCTCTCCTCCACGCCAGAATCGTCACAGCAGGTCTATCAGAACGCCACGCAGATCGTTCAGCAGCTGAAGCAGGGCGGCAGTTTCGTCGCTTACGCCCGCCAGTATTCGCAGGCGTCCACCGCCGCGGTCGGCGGCGATCTCGGCTGGATCCGTCTGGGCCAGCTTCCCGCCGAACTGGCCACTGCTGCACGCGACATGCAGCCCGGCCAGCTGGTCGGCCCAGTGGAAGTGCCCGGTGGTTTCGACATCATCTACCTGATCGACAAGCGCCAGGTGCTGACCGCCGACCCGCGCGATGCGGTCTTGTCGCTCAAGCAGATCTCGATGAACTTCCCCAAGGGCATCAGCGAGGCTGACGCCAACGGCCGCGCGGAAGCCTTCGCCAAGAGCATCGCCACCGCCAAGGGCTGCGGCGATGTGGACAAGGTTGCCACCGGCATCGGCGCGCAAGTCGTCACCAACGATCAGGTGAAGGCGCGTGACCTGCCGGGCCCGATCCAGACCTCGATCCTCAACCTCTCGCCCGGCGAGACGTTGCCCCCGTTCGGCTCGCTGACCGAGGGCGTGCGCATCCTGATGCTTTGCGGTCGCGACGATCCGCAGGTCGATTCGGGCCCCAGCTTCGAACAGCTTCAGGCCCAGATCGAGGACGACCGCGTCAACAAGCGCGCGCAGATGTACCTGCGCGATCTGCGGCGTGACGCGATCATCGAATACAACTGATCCCTTGATGAGCGGCACCGAAGCCATGCCTGCGGCGCCGCTCGCCGTTTCGTTGGGCGATCCTGCCGGGATCGCCCCGGAACTGATCGCGGAAAGCTGGACGCGCCGGACAGAGGCTGCGCTTTCCCCGTTCTTCGTGGTGGGCGGCAGCCGCGTTCTGGCCGCAGCCGCCCGCACGCGCGGCGTAGAACTGCCGGTGATCCGCATCATGGACCCGGCGGAAGCCGCGGACGCCTTTGCCAGCGGCCTTCCGGTTCTGGGAGATGCTGATGCGCCGGTCCAATTCGGCCAACCCTCGCGCGCAGGCGCCCAACTGGCGCTCCACTCGCTGACGCAGGCGGCCGCGCTTGCGGTTTCCGGCGCGGCGGGCGCGATCGTCACCGGCCCCATCGCCAAGTCGAAGCTGGCAGAAGTCGGCTTCACCCAGCCCGGCCAGACCGAATTCTGCGCCGATGCCTGCGGCGTCGCGCATGACGATGCGGTGATGATGCTGGCCGGCCCGAACTTGCGCACTGTGCCGCTGACCGTCCACGTCGCGCTGATGCAAGTGCCCGCACTGCTCACCCGTGACCTGATCGAGCGCAAGGCGCGGATCGTCGCCCAAGCGCTCGCGCGCGACTTCGGCCTCTCGCCTGCCCGCATTGCCATCACCGGCCTCAACCCTCATGCTGGCGAGGATGGCCGCATGGGGCGTGAGGAAATCGACACCATTATCCCGGCCATTGCCGCACTCGCGGCGGAGGGCCTTACCGTCACCGGCCCCCACCCCGCCGATGCGCTGTTCGCCGCGCATGAGCGTGACAGGTTCGATGTCGCGCTCTGCATGTACCACGATCAGGCGCTCATCCCGATCAAGACGCTGGACTTCGACGCCGGCGTCAATGCCACCCTCGGCCTGCCAATCGTGCGCACTTCGCCCGATCACGGCACCGCTTTCGGCATCGCTGGCAAAGGCGTGGGCAGCGCCGGCGCGATGATCGCCGCCCTGCGCATGGCAGGCGAATGTGCGGCAAGACGCGTCAGCGCGGGCCAGGCCGCAGCAGGAATTACCGCATGACTACTCCCCCCGTTCTCCCCCCTCTGCGCGAAGTCATCGCGAAGCATGGCCTGTCGGCCAGCAAGGCGCTGGGGCAGAACTTCCTGTTCGACGAACAGCTGCTCGACCGGATCGCCGCGATTCCCGGCAGCCTTGACGGCGCCAACGTGCTGGAAGTCGGCCCCGGCCCCGGCGGCCTGACCCGCGCGCTGCTGCGCGCCGGCGCGAACGTTACCGCCATCGAGATGGACCGGCGCTGCCTGCCCGCCCTCGCCGAACTGGAAGCCGCCTTTCCCGGCAAGCTGAAGGTGATCGAGGGGGATGCGATGAAGATCGACCCGGCGACGCTGTTCGACGGGCCGTACCACATCGCCTCCAACCTTCCCTACAACGTCGGCACCGCGCTGTTTACCGGCTGGCTTTCGGGCGCATCCTGGCCGCCGCAGTGGCAATCGCTAACGCTGATGTTCCAGGAGGAAGTGGCCCGCCGCATCGTGGCGGAGGCAAACACATCCGCCTATGGTCGCCTGGCCGTTCTGGCGCAGTGGCGATCGAAAGCGAAGCTGGCGCTAAAGGTCCATCGCAGCGCTTTCACTCCGCCGCCCAAGGTAATGTCAGCAATCATCCATGTGGTGCCAGGCGAAGCGCCCGCAGGCGTATCGATGCGCGTGCTGGAACGCGTGACCGAGGCTGCCTTCGGCCAGCGTCGCAAGATGCTGCGCCAGAGCCTGAAGGGCGTTCCCGGCGCGCTGGACGCGCTGGAGCAATTGGGGATCGACAGCCAGCGCCGCGCTGAAACGCTGTCTGTCTCCGAATTCGTGGAAGTTGCGCGCGCGCTATCCTAAAGGCGGCCCGACGGAGCCAGCTTCGCGCTGCCTAGAGCGCTATATCCGCCAGATAGAACGCCCAGACCACGCCGCCAGCCAGAAGCATCAGCATGACGGCCGCCTGAAGCATACGGGCGGGAAGCGGCCCGTCCGAAGCGAGGGCCTTTACCAGCCCGCGACGCGGCTTGAGAGCTGCCGCCGCCGTTGGGTTCAGGCGCAAAGGCACCCCGTCACCCATCAGCAGCGCCGCCACATTGATAGGCTCGCCTAACGAAATGCCGCAACGCCGCCCGATTCGCCAACGCACGCGGCCGATCAGAGAGTCCCGCCCGATCATGACCTCGACGATCTCATCGCGAGCTGGCGGCGCGTCCATCGTCACGCGGAGTGCCCAAGTGCCGGCGCCGACAACCCGTGCGTCGCCTTCTCCCGCAGCACCGCGCACACGCACACATACCCTAGCGGGCGCGCGCGTCCGATCCTCGGCGAGAATCCGCTGCTCCTTCATGGAATATGGCCCCCGGTGCTCTCAATCCGGGGACCCTATAGCCGAAGTTTCAAAAGGAAGTTAACTTTTAAGCAAGGCTAAAAATTCAGGCGTCCACCATGGCCGCCGCTTCCGCCTTCTTGCGCAGGCGCCAGGCATGGAGCAGCGGCTCGGTATAGCCGTTGGGTTGCTCCACACCCTTGAACACCAGATCGCAGGCCGCGCGGAACGCGAAGGAGGTTTCCCAGTTGCCCGCCATCGGCTCGTAGAGCGGATCGCCGGCATTCTGCCCGTCGACCTTGGCCGCCATGCGGTGCAGCGCGTCCATTACCTGCGCCTCGCTGCAAACGCCGTGCAGCAGCCAGTTGGCCATGTGCTGGCTGGAAATGCGCAAGGTCGCGCGGTCTTCCATCAGGCCGACATCGTTGATGTCCGGCACCTTGGAACAGCCGACGCCCTGGTCAATCCAGCGCACGACATAGCCTAGCAAGCCCTGCGCGTTGTTTTCCAGCTCCTCGCGAATCTCCTCCTCGGACCAGTTGGCGCCATCGGCCAGCGGAACCTGCAGCAGCAGGTCGAGACCGGGGATGTCCCCTTCCGCGATCTCGCCCCGCAGGCCGAACACATCGACCTCGTGGTAATGCATCGCGTGAAGCGTCGCCGCCGTGGGTGACGGCACCCAGGCCGTGTTGGCGCCGGTCTTGGGATGGCCCACCTTCTGCTCCAGCATGTCGCGCATCATGTCCGGCGCGGCCCACATGCCCTTGCCGATCTGCGCCACGCCCGAAAGCCCGTGCGCAAGGCCGATCGCGACATTGCGCTTCTCATAGGCGGCGATCCAGGTGGAACCCTTGATCGCGCTCTTGCGGATCATCGGTACAGCCCGCATCGAGGTGTGGATCTCGTCCCCCGTGCGATCGAGGAAGCCGGTGTTGATGAAGACGATGCGGTCCTTCACCGCGTGGATGCAGGCGGCAAGGTTCGCCGACGTGCGCCGCTCCTCATCCATGACGCCGACCTTAATCGTGTGGCGGTCGAGGCCAAGCAGATCCTCCACCGCATCGAACAGATCGTTGGTGAAGGCGCACTCTTCCGGGCCGTGCATCTTCGGCTTGACGATATAGATCGAACCTTCGCGGCTGTTGCCGAAGCGCGTGAGCCCCATCACGTCCTGCTTGCCGATCGCACTGGTGAGCACGGCATCCATCACGCCTTCGGGAATCTCGCTGCCATCGGGCAGCAGGATCGCCGGATTGGTCATCAAGTGGCCGACGTTGCGGACGAACAGCAGTGACCGGCCCGAGAGCGCGATCTGCTCTCCACCGGGCGCGGTGACAGCCTTGTTGCCCGCCAGCTCGCGCGTCAGCGTGCGGCCGCCCTTCTCGAACGTCTCGGTCAGGTCGCCGCGGATCACACCCAGCCAGTTGGCATAGGCGGCCAGCTTGTCCTCGGCATCGACTGTCGCGACCGAATCTTCCAGATCGACGATCGTGGTCAGCGCGGATTCCAGGACGATATCGGCAATGCCCGCCTTGTCGGTCGCGCCAACCGGGCTCGACGGATCGATAACGATCTCGATGCCCAGGCCATTAGAGCGATAGAGGCGGCCCTTCGCCGTCTCACCCAGATATCGGGAAGGATCGGCCAGCGGCGCGTCGACCGTTTCGACATCGGCCCACGAACCTTCCGCCAGCGGCAGCGCCTTATCCAGAAACGCCCGCCCCGCCGCGATCACCGCCGCGCCGCGCACCGGGTCATAGCCCTTGCCCTGCGCGGGCGCCGCATCCAGCGCATCGGTGCCGTAGAACGCATCGTAAAGGCTGCCCCACCGCGCATTGGCGGCATTGAGCAGGAACCGCGCGTTCAGCACGGGGACGACCAGTTGCGGGCCGGCCATCGTCGCGATTTCGGGATCGACACCCTTGGTGCCGATGGTGAACGGGCCCGGCTCAGGAATCAGATAGCCGATCTCTCGCAGGAAAGCCTGATACTCCACCTGCTCGATAGGCTTGCCGGCGCGCGCCTCATGCCAGACGTCGATCTTCAGCTGAAGATCGTCACGCTTCGCCAGCAGCGCGCGGTTACGCGGGGCGAATTCGCTCAGCAACTTTGCAAAGCCGCTCCAGAAAGCCGCTGCATCCAGCGCCACGGGGGGCAGAACCTGCTCCTCGACAAAGCGCGCCAGTGCGCCGTCGACCCGCAGGCCAGCCCGTTCGATGTGGCCCGAACGCTTCAGATTGTCGGTCATCATTCCTCGCAGTCCATACGCGCGGAGCCAAACGGCGCGGCGCGTTCCGTGATAGTAGCCAAGACTGTCCCGGGGAGGAATCGCGGCCCGTATGCCCGATCGATCCGCAAATGGCAACAGCGCCTTCGCCCCCCTTTACTGCTGTGTGCCGCAAAGGGAGTACCCCGTCGGCCCCTCTTACAACCGCGTCGGAAAGGCTTACATTGTAAGGACTCGTCAACCATCGAGTCCGCCTGGAACCCGTGACTGGCATGGACGTTGCTCAGTAAGTGCTGAGGACGGTGGGGACGAGGACCAAGAAGGATTGTCATGCTCCGCAAGATCGCCCGTTTATTCGTCATCAAGACGAACTGGGAAGCGTACATGATCATATATGCGCTCGCACTGGGCGCGGTGGAGCGTGGCAGCGTCTATCTCACCCGCTTCCCCGGCTTCGGCGGCAAGCTGCTGTTTCTGGCCTGCACCGGCGCGGTGTTCATGGCCGGCGGCAAGATTCTCGACGCGCTGAAGTACGAAAAGGCACAGCGTCTGGCCGCCACGACTGCGCAGGTGTCTGAGCCGCAAACCGCAATGCCGGCCACGCGCGAAGCGGCTTGATTCCGCCTCATTAGGCGTCCCGATTCTTCCGCACTCCCTTTGCCGTCCGCAGTCCTGATTCTTGCTCCAACCCCGCGCTTGCTGACACTCTGGCACCATGTCGGAGAGTCGTACCAACTACACCGTCATCCATGCGCTTCGCGGAATTGCGTGCCTTTGGGTCTTGCTGTTCCATGCTGCTGAGGGCGGTCATCTCGCCAGTCTGGTGCCGTTAGCCCCATTCCTGTTCGTGGACGGCCATCTGGGCGTGGCGATATTTTTCGCCCTCAGCGGCTTCGTCATCGCGCATAGCCTTGTGGCATCGCCGATCACCACGGGCAGCGACCTTGGCCGATTCCTGCTGCGAAGGTCGATCCGCCTTGATCCCGCCTATTGGGCATCGATGGCCGTCGCCATCGCCTTCGCCGCCATCTCGGCAATGATCCGGCACGAGCCCCATCTGGTGCCGACCGCCAGCCAGATCGCCGCGCATGTGTTCTATCTGCAGGATCTGCTGAACTTCGCGGAGATCAACCCGGTCTACTGGACCCTGGCTTACGAGTTTCAGTTCTACCTTTTCCTGGCGGTGATGCTGCTGATCCGCGCGAAATGGTCCCGCGCCGGATGGCCATTGGCGCCATGGATCAATATCGCAATCTGGGTGCTCGCCATGGCTTCCGCCCTCGATCAGTTCGGCGAAGGTTGGTCCGGCTTCTTCGTGCAGTGCTGGGACGTGTTCTTTCTGGGCGTGCTGGCGCGACGGGCGCTGGATTCCGAAGTTGCCAAGCTGGGTTTCATTGCGCTCGGTGCCGTTCTGCTGGCGAATGCGGGCTTCGATCGCACCGCCGCAATCACCGCGATATTCCTGTTTCTGGCCGTGCGCAGCGGATGGGCGCAAACCGGACTGAACTGGCGCTGGCTCCAGTTCCTGGGCACGATTTCCTACAGCCTCTACCTCGTCCACAACCCGTTGACCGGCGCGGCCGGGTTCCTGGGTCACCGGCTGTTCGGCGTAGGCCCTGCCGCGGATCTGATCTGTCTGGTGCTGATCCTGGCCGCCTGCATCAGCGGCGCCACCCTGTTGTGGTGGGTGATCGAGCGCCCATCGCACTGGCTATCGCGCCGCATCCGGCCCGGCGGACCGATGCGCATCGGCGCACCGTTTCAAACAGCGTCCGTATAAATCGTCGATGGAGGAAGGTGGGGTGTTTCTGTTGCAAGGTACACCCCGGACCCCTGGAATCCCTTCTGTTGCCCGGTGGGTCCAACCGCGCTTTAGCTTTGTAACGTCAGGCCGTTAGGCCCTAGAATTACGCGGCGAGAGCGAGTGCTTCGTTGTCGTTGGCACTTGTGAGTTTTGAGCCTTGAACGGGTTACTCAGCCCGAATGAAAACACCGCTTTTCAACACACGTCGATCCTAGTTCGGTCCCGTCATCACCCCTGCAACACCAGGGTTGTCCCGCTTTCGCGGGACGGGTGATGGTGGAGCCGCCGGGTACCGCCCCCGGGTCCGCTGTGCCTATTGTACGGCGCAGTTTATCATCATATCCGGCAAGCCGGCAGAGACGCATATAGGGTGTCCGCCGCAAAAGAAAAGGGGGAGAGCGCATGCCCTCCCCCCACTATTCCAAGCTTGGAAAACCTTACTTCTTCAGCGCATCACGGATTTCGGCCAGCAGTTCCACTTCGGTCGGGCCGGCAGGCGCGGCTTCTTTCTTGGGCAGCAGACGGTTGGCCTGACGCACGATCAGGAAGATCACGAAGGCCAGGATCAGGAAATTGATGATCGCCGTGATGAAGGCGCCATACCCGAACATGGCCACGCCCGCCGCCTTCAATCCGGCGTAAGTCATCGGTCCCTTGTAGGTCGCAGGCACCGCGCCCAGCAGCACATACTTGTTGCTGAAATCGATGCCGCCGGTGATCAGTCCGATGAACGGCATGATCACGTCATCGGTCAGCGACGCCACGATCTTGCCGAATGCCGCACCGATGATCACACCGACAGCAAGGTCCAACACGTTGCCGCGGGCGATGAAGGTCTTGAATTCCTGTAGCATAATTAACTGATCCCCTGAGTTTCCCTGGCAAGTCTGCCTGGCCGCACCGCGCAAATTTGCCACAATGGCCCTTTGGTAACAATCGGTTGCGGCCACAAGTTGCAATGGCGCCGGTCCTTGAACCGGCATATACCCCTGCTATCTATTGTGACGAGGACGAGACCCGGCCGCTGTCGGCCCGGTTGTTGAGCATGTCCATCAGGAGGATCACCCCCCATGCGCCTTTCCCCTGCATCGCGTATCGGCCGCACCGCCCTTGTTCTGGGCGTGACGGCATCGCTTGCCGGCTGCGGCTTTAACTCGGTGCCCACCAAGCAGGAGGCTGCAAAGGCCAAGTGGGCCGATGTGCAGGCCGCATTCCAGGAACGCGCCAACCTGGTCCCCAACCTTGCCGCCGTGGCCAAGGGTGCAGCCACGCAGGAAAAGGAAATCCTGACCGGCGTGGTGGAAGCGCGCGCCAAGGCCACCTCGATCCAGCTCAGCGCCGACGATCTCAACGATCCGGCCAAGATGCAGCAGTTCCAGGCCGCGCAGGGCCAACTGGGCCAGAGCCTTTCGCGCCTGCTGGTCAGCGTTGAGCAGTATCCCGAACTCAAGTCGATCGTGAACTACCAGATGCTCCAGACCCAGCTTGAGGGTCAGGAAAACCGCATCCGCATCTCCGTGCGCGATTACAATGCCGCCGTTCAGGACTTCAACACCGAAGTCCGCACGTTCCCGACGATGATCGGCGCCAAGCTGCGCGGCGCATCGCCGATGGTGCCCTATCAGGCGACGACGCCGGGCGCGGAAGTGGCGCCTAGCCTCGAAGGCAAGATGTAATCCGGTGAAAACCCTTCGGACCGTCACTGCGGTCATCCTGTTGGCCTTCGGCGTGCTGCTTGCCCAGCAGGCAGCCGCCGATCCGACATTCCCGAAGCTGACCGGCCGCGTCGTCGACGATGCCAATATCATCCCGGACGATCAGGAAGCGCAGCTGACCCAGAAGCTGGACGCGCTGGAGAAGAACTCCGGCCGCCAGCTGGTGGTCGTCACCCTGCCCAGCCTGCAGGGGTATGAGATTTCGGACTACGGCTACCAGCTCGGCCGCGCCTGGGGCATCGGCGAGAAGGACAAAAATACCGGCGCCCTGCTGATCGTGGCGCCCAACGAACGCAAGGTGCGGATAGAGGTTGGCTACGGCCTGGAACCGATCATCACCGACGGCCTTTCGTTCCTGATCATCAACAACGACATCCTGCCTCATTTCAAGGCCAACGATTATCCCGGCGGCATCAATGCCGGCGCCGATGCGCTGATCAAGCAGCTGACGCTGCCGCCCGATCAGGCGCGCAAGGTGGCGGCGGACGCGGATGCCGCGCGCAAACCGCAGGAAGGTGGCTTCCCGATCGGCACCATCGTCTTCATCGGCTTCATCGTGCTCTTCGTGGTGCTGCCGATGGTGAACGAGGCGCGCGGCGGCGGACGCCGACGCAGCGGCCTTGGCGGACCGATCATCTGGATGCCCGGCCCGTTCGGCCACGACGACGATGACGACCACTGGGGCGGTGGCGGGGGCTGGGGCGGCGGTGGCGGCTTTGGTGGAGGCGGCGGTTTCTCGGGCGGCGGCGGCAGCTTCGGCGGCGGCGGCGCGAGCGGCAGCTGGTAGAGGAGAGACGCAAGGATGCCTTCCCCCATCTACCTTTCGCCCGAAGACCATGCGCGCATCAGCGCTGCCGTGGGTGAGGCGGAAATGCACAGCTCCGGCGAAATCGTCACCGTGCTGACGGACCGTTCGGACGGCTATACGGACGTCGCGCTGGCGTGGAGCGTCATCGTCGCCTTCCTCGCCCTCGCCGCGCTGGCGATCGCTCCGCACTTCTACATGGGTCTTTACGACCAATTACTGGCTGCGTGGGGGCATGAATGGACCCCGCGCATGATCATCGGCCTTGCCGGAGGCGTGGCCGCGATCAAGTTCGCCGCGATGCTGGCGCTGCAACTCTGGCAGCCGCTGAAATTCTGGCTGGTGCCCGGCCCCATCAAGACCATGCGCGTCCATGCCCATGCCCTGCGCGCTTTCCGCATCGGCGCGGAACAGCGCACCGCCGGGCGCACCGGCATCCTGATCTACCTCTCCATGCGCGAACACCGGGCGGAAATCGTGGCCGACAAGGCGATAGCCGCGAAGGTCGACCCGGAAGTCTGGGGCCATGTCATGACCGCCATGCTCGCCCATCTGGGCAACGATCGCGTGGCGGACGGCATGGTCGTCGCCGTGGGCAAAGTCGGCGCGATCCTTTCCGAACACTTCCCGCGCGCCGATGACGACATCAACGAACTACCCGACAGGCTGATCGAAGTATGACCGAATTGACCGACCTTCCCCTGCCCCCCGACGCGGACGCGCCTGACGAGGTGATGTGGCAGGGCAAGTTCATCACCACCCGCAAACGTGGCCGCTGGGAATATGTCAGCCGCGCGCGAGGCATTCGCGCCGCAGTGATTCTGGCGGTGGATGCCGAAGATCACGTGATCCTGGTCGACCAGTTCCGCGTGCCGCTGGGCAAGCGCTGCATCGAACTGCCCGCCGGCCTGGTGGGCGATCATGACGAACATGCGGATGAAGACGCCTCCATCGCCGCCGCGCGTGAACTGGAAGAAGAGACCGGCTACCACGCCGGCCGCATGGAAAACCTGGGTGAGTTCTACTCCTCCCCCGGCATGGTCAGCGAAAGCTTCACCCTGTTCCAGGCGCATGATCTGGTAAAAGTGGGCGAAGGCGGCGGCGTCGATAGCGAGGATATCGTCGTCCACCGCGTGCCGCTGGCCGGGATCCAGCACCAGATCACCGAATGGCGCGATGCCGGCTATGCGATGGATGTAAAGCTGCTGATGCTGCTGGGCGCGCGGATACTGGGCTGAAAGCGATGGATGCCCTCCTCCTCTTTCTGGGCATCCCGACCCTTGCCCGTGGCGCTCCGATGGCGCTCCAGCCAGCCCGCAACCGGAGCATCGCCAATGCGCGATGGCGTCAACGTCTTGAAGAGCTGGAAGGCGGCGCGCCGGAATCCTATTTCGAAGAACGCCGCGCCCTGATCGCCTACCCACCATGCAGGACGGACCGGCGCACGCGCATGGTTGGCATTCTTTCGGTGTTCATCGGACTGGCGTTGATCGCCCTCTCCTTCCGGCATTGACCGCGATGAAGACCACGCTCGGCATATGCCAGCGCAAGAAGCGCTTCGAAACCGAGGAGGAAGCTCTGGCCGTGGCGGCGCGGGCAGAGGTGACGCTGCGCCCCTACCGCTGCCCGCTATGCCGCCACTATCACCTGACAAGCCGCACCAAGGGCATGCGCCTGCCGCGATTCGAGCGTGAGAGGCGCGAACGGGAACAGCCCGCCGATCGCCACCAGTCCTGATGGCGACGTAAGCGCGCTTCATCGCAATTCCGGCCTCGACATGGAAAATCTTCGCGATTGCAACCGATTGAGGTTGCAAGACTCCTACGATTGACCGAGGGCTTCCCCTCAGCCCCCTATGGAGTTTCCCTTGGTCGGATCGTTATCCAGGCGCATCGTCGTGCTTTGCGCCATCCTCAGCGTCGTGCTGGCCGTTCTGGCCGGCCTGCTGCTCGACGCATCGGCGCAGATGCGTACGAGCCTTCGCTGGGTGGCGCATTCGTCCGAAGTGCTGGAAACCGGCAGCCGCGCCCTGCGCCATTTGCAAGCGGCCGAATCCGGGCAGCGCGGCTTCATGCTGACGCAGAACCCCGAATTCGCCACCAACGTGGCTGACGAAGTCCTCGCCGCCCGCCGCGATGCCGGCGGCCTTGTTACGCTAACCTCCGACAATCCGCTCCAGAACACCCGCGCCCGGCAGGTCCAGTCCCTGATCGCGCAGCGCACGCAGGCCCTGGAAGAAACCGGCAGTCTTGCACGCTCGGGCGATTTCGCGGGCGCCCGCGATCGCGTTGCCTCCGGCAAGGGCCGCTATCTGATGCTGCTGGTCAACGCGCGGATGAACGACCTGCTGGCGGCGGAGCGCACACTGGCGGCGGAACGCATGGACACCGTGCAGGCGCGGCTGGACAGCATCCGCTGGCTGGTGATCTTCGGCACGCCGATCTCGGTCATCACGATCACTTTCATGGCCACGGCCCTGATCCACCGCATCCGCCGCCCGGTCGACCAGATGATGGCAGTGATGGGCCAGTTGGGCGCCGGCGACCGCAGCGCACGCGTGACGGGGGGGATGGATTCGAACGAGTTCCAGCGCCTCGCCAAAGGCTACAACGCCATGGCGGACGAATTGCAGGCCGCCGTCGCTGATCAGGTGACCAGCGCGGAGCAACTCCACCACGCCAACCACGAACTCAGCCGCAATGCCGAAGTGCTGCGCGAACGTGGCGAGGTGATCGAGCTGCTGGGCGGCATGGCCCACCGCATGCAGGCCGCCCGCACCGACGAGGAACTTGCCGCGATCATCCGCGTCTTCGTGCCGCGCGTGCTACCTGAGATTCCCGGCGCGCTTTACGCCCACAACAATTCGCGCAACCTGCTGGTGCCGATCGCCTCCTGGGCCGGGCTGGAAGTGGAAACCGCCGGTTTCGCGCCCGATCAGTGCTGGGCGCTGCGTCGCGGCCAGAGCCACTACGTGATCGAACCGGGTTCGGACATCGTCTGCGCCCATGTCGGCGGCCATACCGACCACTACCACTGCGAACCACTGTTGGCCGGCGGCGAAGTGATCGGTGTGCTCTACCTGAAGGGCGTGGTCGGCGCGGAAAACCGCTTCCGCCTGACCGTGCTGACCGAGAACATCGCCTCCGCCCTCGTCAACCATCGCCTCCAGCGCGGCCTGCGCGAACAGACGATCCGCGATCCGCTGACCGGCCTTTTCAACCGCCGCTACATGGAAGAGACGCTGGCACTGGAAATCGCCCGCGCCACGCGCACCGGCAGCCCGCTCAGCCTCGTCATGTGCGACGTAGACCACTTCAAGCGCTTCAACGACGAGTTCGGCCATGAAGCCGGCGATGCGGTGCTTCACGCCGTGGCCGCGGAAATGCGCTCTCGCTTCCGCGATGGCGACGTGATCTGCCGCTTCGGCGGAGAGGAATTCACGATCATCGCGCCGGGTTCATCCGCCGTGGTACTGGCCGAGCGCGTGGAACTCGTCCGCCAGGCGATCAGCGAACTGACCGTTCACCAGGGCGGGCGGATGCTGGGCCTGACGACGATGTCGTTCGGCATCGCCACGTGGGAAGAGAACATGGAGCGCGACGGCTCCACACTGATCAAGGCCGCCGATGCGGCGCTCTACCGCGCCAAGCGCGACGGCCGCAACCGCGTGGTGCTGGACGGCCGTTCGGAGGTTTTGGCGGCGTAAGCGGGGGCGGGTTTGCCGCTGCTGCAGCTACACCGTCTCCAACCAACTCATTCACCGAACTAACTCACCCGTCGCCCCCGCGAAGGCGGGGGTCCCGCTTTTCTTGGCAACGGTGCGTCTCAGCACAGGCGCTAAAGAAGGAAGCGGGATCCCCGCCTTCGCGGGGATGACGAGGTCGTTTGGTAAGATGAAGATGTGGGGCTGAGGGGCTATCGGGCTTGAAACCTCCGCCCTCCGCCGCCCTCAAAGCGTCGTGAAGATCGCCCCGAAGTCCTTGCCACCATTACCGGCCTCGACGAAGGCCTCATAGATCTTCGTCGCATGCTCACCCATCGGCACCGTGGCGCCGGACGTTTCGGCACCGGCCATAGCAAGCCGCAAGTCCTTCAGCATCAGCGCCGAGGCGAAACCGCCTGCGTAACCATTGTCCGCCGGACTGGTCGCACCCACGCCAGGCATCGGCGTGTAGTCGTTGAGCGACCAGCAATAACCGGTGGCCTTCGAACTGATCTCATAGAACGTCTGCGGATCGAGGCCCGCCTTCTCGGCCAGGGCCAGCGCCTCGCAAGTGCCGATCATGTGGATCGCCAGCAGCATGTTGTTGCACATCTTGGCAACCTGCCCTGCCCCGGTATCGCCGGCATGGATCACGGCCTTGGCCATGGGCTCCAGCACCACCTTGGCGCGATCGAACACCGCCTCGCTCCCGCCGACCATGAACGTCAGCGTGCCGCCGTTGGCCGCCGCGATCCCGCCGGAGACGGGCGCGTCTACCATCTCGTACCCTTCCCCATGCGCCAGTTCGACCACTTCGCGCGTAGTGGCAAGGTCGATGGTCGAGCAATCCAGAAACAGCGCACCCTTGGGCGCCTTGCCGAAGACTTCCTGCGTGTAGACGGCACGGACGATTCCGCCATTCGGCAGCATGGTGACGACGGCATCGACACCCTCCACCGCGTCGGGAACCGTCTCGAACACCGCACAGCCCTGCTCGGCAGCCCGGGCAAGCGCGTCGCCGGAAAGATCGAAAGCGTTCACGAATGGCCGGCCTTGACCAGATTGGCAGCCATGCCGCCGCCCATGTTGCCGAGACCGATGAAGGCGATTTTCATGACATTCTCTCCCAATCTCACGGGCACAGGCCCGTCATCCCAGCGAAAGCTGGGACCGCTATCGGTTTACGCGAGGCCAGTTGAGTAGCCGGGCAGCTCCTGGGTCGTGCCCGGCCCACAACGATCCCAGCTTTCGCTGGGATGACTCCAATTGGATATTACCGGCCCTTCCAGACGCCCGGGCGCTTCTCTACGAAAGCGGCCATGCCTTCGGCCTTGTCCTCAGTGGCGGTCAGCACCTGGAACATGCGGCGCTCCATGATGAGGCCGGTGTCCAGCGTCGTCTCGAACGCCAGGTTGACCATTTCCTTGTTCATCATCGCGGCCAGCGGCGGCATGCCGGCAATGGCCGCGGCGGCCTTCAAAGCCTCATCAAGAAGCTGATCGAGCGGCACCACGCGGCTGACGAGGCCCGAGCGCTCCGCCTCGGCCGCATCCATCATGCGGCCGGTGAGGCACATGTCCATCGCCTTCGACTTGCCGACCGCACGCGCAAGGCGCTGCGATCCGCCCATGCCCGGCGCCACGCCCAGCTTGATTTCCGGCTGGCCGAACTTGGCGTTTTCCGAAGCGATGATGAAGTCCGCCATCATCGCCAGTTCGCAGCCACCGCCCAGCGCGAAGCCGTTCACGGCCGCGATCCAAGGCTTGCGCGTGGTCTTGACGAGCTGCGCGGTCCAGCCGGCAAAGAAGTCCTGCGCGTAGAATTCGGCGCTGGCCTTCTCGACCATTTCCTTGATGTCGGCGCCGGCGGCGAATGCCTTCTCGCCCGATCCGGTAATCACCGCGCAGCCCTGCGACTTGTCTGCCTCGAACGCGGCGAAAGCCTCGATCAGATCGGCCAGAACTTGGGAATTCAGCGCGTTCAGCGCCTGCGGCCGGTTCAGCGTGATGAGAGTGACGTTGCCCTTCTTCTCGACCAGAATCGTCTCGTAGCTCATCGGATATCCTTCAGGTGTTCGCTTCGATGTTGGCAATCAGCGCGGCGAGGTGCTCGGCGCTGGCGTGTTCGTGCGCCTCTTCCTTGGAAGTCAGCGTGTTGTCGTAAGGGATCGGCTCGTCGAACTGATCCGCCACGAGGTCCCAGAAACGGCCATCCACCTGGTTGTAGAAGTGGGTGCCGCCCTTGGTGGCCGTCTTGAAGATGTCCCCACCGAAATAGTGCTGCACCGCCAGCGCGGTTACCGCGCACTGGTTGCGGCAGGGATTGGACGGATCGAACGGATCGGGGATGCTATCGGCTGACCAGGATTTCTTGACGACGTGATAGAGATCGACCGGGTTCGAAAAAGTCAAAAAGGCCTCCACTCTTCTTCAGGTGCCAGCGGCGCAAAAATCGCATCGAGCATCGCGTCGGTCACACCTTCGGGCTCGGCCGGCTTCCAGCGTGGGGAATGGTCCTTGTCAACGATTACCGCGCGCACGCCCTCGGCAAAGTCGGGCAGCACCAGCACGCGGCTGCCGATGCGGTACTCCATCGCCATGTTCTGGGCGAAAGTGCTCAACGTCAGCGAGGTGGCAAGCTGCCGCAGCGAGACCTTGCAGGCCTGCGGGCTCTTGGTCCGCAAGGTGGCGAGTTCGCGCACGCCCCACTCGCTCTCATCGCCTTCCAGAGAGGCCAGCACCTGCTCCAGCGTATCGAACGCGAAGTTCTTGCGGATCTGCGCGTCGTGCGCGGCGATCTTCGGTTCCGGCGGAGTGACCGAAAGCGCGGTGAGCACGGCGCCGATGTCATGCCCCGCGGCGATGCGGCGCTTGGCTTCGGGCAGATCCTCGCTCTGAAGGTAATGCGTGGCAAGGCCAGCCCAGAGGCATTCCGCCCCATCCAGCCGCGCGCCGGTCAGCGCCAAGAACTGGCCCAAGCGCCCTTCCAGGCGCGAGAGATACCAGCCACCGCCGACGTCCGGAAACAGGCCGATGCCGGTTTCCGGCATGGCGAAGCGGGTGTTCTCGGTCGCCACGCGATAATGTGCAGGCTGCGAGATGCCGACGCCGCCGCCCATGGTGATGCCGTCCATGAAGGCGACCACCGGCTTGGGATATTCGAACAGCTGATGGTTCAGCTGATACTCGGCAAAGAAGAAGCGGCGGCCCGAATGGCCGTCATCTTCCAGCGCCGAACGGCGCAACAAGTTGATGTCCCCGCCGGAGCAGAAACCGCGTCCCTCGCTGTGTTCGATCCACACGGCCTTCACGCTGGGATCGTCAGCCCATTCGGCCAGCGAATCGCTCATCGACTCGCACATGCCCAAAGTGAGCGCGTGAATCGCCTTCGGACGGTTCAGCGCGATCACACCGGCAATGCCTTCGCGGGACGTAAGCAGTTCTTCAGTCAGCAAATCGGTGGTCATGGTCGTCCCCGTTC